>Ga0209986_10004588_pt1 | contig 11667 bp, 15 predicted proteins | sample BlataG_FD_183168 | JGI IMG/M metagenome (GOLD analysis project Ga0209986, IMG submission 183168) | Deep subsurface microbial communities from Black Sea to uncover new lineages of life (NeLLi) - Black_00105 metaG (SPAdes) (version 2) | ecosystem: Environmental > Aquatic > Marine > Oceanic >...
GGAAAGAGAAGATGGGACTTTATTGCGGTGCTGAAGGATGCTTTGCTATCGGTTGAGGGGCAGATAGAGGAAGACAAGAAAAGAAGGCTGAAAAAATAAGTATGAAGATATTGGCTGTCATTACCCTGATAGCACAATTATAGCTCACATGAAAAGGATTGGTGTTGATATTGTCATTAGTAGGGATAGGGATTTTAAAGAAGTAGCTAAGAGAGAGGGATTAAAAGTTTATTATATACCAACTCAGGATGTTATACTTGGTCGTAGAGTTTCCGCGCTTTTTCGAGGTCGCCATTAGCTTCTTTTAAACATTCTTCCCAACATTCTTTTGCATTTTTAATCGATTCTTCCGTTTTTTTAGAGTCAATAGTGCTAAAAGCTAACTCAAAACTATTGGTTAGTTGTATAACCTCTTGTTCTTCCTCAGTTAATGGAGTAGTAATCTTGACCCCCTTTGATACCCCTTCAAATACATCAATCAATATCTGAGATATAAACGTCCCTCCCGCAATATCTCCAACAGACGAAGGTAAATTTATCTCAGCATGTCTATTTTCTACGGGTTTTACTATATCAGATATCCTGCCGGGAGGTACATTTCTGAGATCAAGAACTGGGATTTCCACATTTTTCATTTTCATTTTTTATTACACAGTCCAAACTTTTTTAGATATTCCCATGCCTCTTCACAGATTCCTCTACTAAAATGTGGATCTTTATCCATAACTTTATTGATTATCATTTCTTTCTCTTCAGTTGGATATAGTTTCTTTAAAAAATGAAGTGAAGCTAATATTTCTAACCAATCCGCATCATTTTTTCTTGTACCCAGAAAAAAATGAAATTCTCTAAAAAGTACTTCATCTTCATCTTCGATAAATCTTACCGGTGGCACTTCTTGATATTTATCTATTAAAGCAAATCCATCTCTTGTCAATTGTGTAGAATAAGGACCATGAATGTACCATGAAAAATAATATCCTAAGTATAGTCCAAAAGCTTGTAAAAGATAGACTGTCTTTTGAAATATAAGCCTATCGTCAAAAGAAGACTCAAATAATTCAGGATTGAAAATACCTATTCTCTTTAACAATCCACCAAGTTCTTCTACTTTTGTCATCTATAATCTTTCTCCTTTTAGCCTCCTCGCTCTACTTCCACGGGACAAAGGTAACAGTAATTCCGAAATTGTATATTATTTATATATAAAGCTTTATATATTTTTCCCTTTGCGAAAATAAAATTACAAATACCAATTAGAGTGAAATCGAAGCGCTAAAATCGAAAGCAATTATGCCATTGGATTATTCACTCTCGGAACTACTGTGGGCAATACAAAAATTCTGATTTAAATATCAACGTCCACCACATCCAGCTCCTTCACTTCCGCTTCGGTTCCGAGCAACGCGCTTAAACTCGGCTTCGTTCTTCCTCCGTCTCCTGAGACCAACTCCTTTATATACAAACCGCCATCGCATTTTATTTCTATCGAGGAAATTGGCGCATCAAAAGCGACCAATCTTGCACTATGCACTTTTCTTTTCCTTACCAAATCAGCCCTTCTGTGCAATACGCGCGTTGGTGTCCTCTGTTCTATCACAGCACCACTTAGCTTAGTTACGGCGTCTCGTAAATCCGGTTCTTTTAGCCCCGTCTTTAGCTCCACTTCGACACTGTAAGTCTTATCCGCCTTCGCATTTTTTATCTTCGCTACCATTTCTTTTTTCACGTATTGAAGACCCATTACTTCCAGTTTACCTTCATTCTCTTCTTTCACTTTTTCCGCTAACATCCGCAAATCCACTTTCCTCCGTCCCGGCTCCTTTATCTCGACCACAAACGGGCGACCGGAACCGAGCATTCGAGCATCTATGTCCTCTCTGCCGCATCCATGCAATATCATGTCTTCACCATTGAACTCCGCCAATATAGAGCCGCTTATCAGCTCCTCTACGGATTCCGCATACATCTTCCCGGTGAAATTGCACCGCTCGCAGCCTCTCCCCCGGCACTCGCGGCAGAACCATCTCGTTTGTGGTATCCCTCTCTTGAACTTCCGGTATCTACCGCAAATGAAAACCGAGTTTACCTGCAACTCCACCTTTTCCGTCCACAAATTTAAAATTACTACGAGGTCCGGTCTATCAAAATCGGCTATTTTCACTGTTTCATGCTCTATTCGCTTCCCTACTTCTCTATTCAACTCCGCCTTCAACGGCTCGGCATAAGAAGCACCTGCAATTTCCCATAACAGCTCCTCGTTCTCCAGAAGCATCCCGCTTACTTTTGTGCCCACCAGAAAGGAATCGAATTCGTATTCCTTCAACGCTCCTAATGCTTTTGATACCCACGCTTCTAAATTATCAAATATGCTATTGCATACCCAGCATTTACCTTCTTTTAGCGCCTCCCCTTTCGTTCTCAAAACTTCTTTCAGTATCTCCCCCCTCTTTTCGTTTGATACTCCGGAAGAAATCTTTGCAAATTGTCTGCCAAGGCAATTGTCGCAGATAGGTCCTTCTTCCGTTATTTTTCGTGCGGTTTCTATTACTACATCCGCTCTTAACTCGCCAAAGTTCTCCGCTCTCATTTTTATAAGATACATATTTTCTCTATCCTTTCATTTAATTTTCATGCGTTGTAAATAAAAATTACGATATATGGAGAAGGGCACGAAAAACCATCATAAGGGATATTTAAAGATTTAGAGCTTTTATATCAATTGAAATTTATTTTTAACTGAGGAAAAAGCTTTTATAGAAGAAAGAAGAATTTAAATATGGTGTAGCATCTATCCCCTTGTGCTATGCCGTGGTATCATAGGTGAGAAAGATGTCAAAGAAGAGAAGAACGAAGATAGAAGTAATAAGAGACGTGCTTGAGATAGTCAGAAAGAGCGAGGAAGTGAAAAAGACGGAAATCGTATATGGTGCGAATTTAAATTTCGAGCGCGCGTCAGGGATACTAAAATGGCTAATAGCGGGGGGATTTATAGTGTCCGGGTCGAATAGATACAAAATAACAGAGAAGGGGGAGGATATTTTAAGAGAACTCGAAAAGGTCGCAACTTTATTCAAGCCTTAGCTTAACGCAGATATATCTTACCTAAGGTTCTAACTTTTGATTCTAACCAGCTACTGCGGTTTCTTATGAGCGCTTTCTCAATCTATTACTTAGTGCCGGAGAGGAAATGAGAGTGATAGAGTGGCTGTGTGGAATATGGGCGCTTGGGTTGGGTGCTCGAATGACATTAGAGCTGGTGTTATGTGATGGTTGGATACACGTTCCAAAAAATCCTATAAACATATTTTTTGATTTTGGTACGCTTGCAGTGCTTGGTATGCTTGTTACAGTGATTATAACCCGTGAGTTAATCATAGAAGCGAGAAAGAAGTTGGAGGCAAAAGAAAATGCTTAAAATCTTACAGCGTCCCGTGACATTTGTATGCTTAGAAGAGCATCGCGATTTCAATGGGGTTGCCGTGGACGTGTCCTTATACTTCCCTGCAACTGACGAATACATGCTATTCCGCGACTTTCTGGAACTAACGTCTCTTCCGGGAAGGTATAAAAACGCCAATACAGAACTTATGAAAGGATTAATCGCTACTCTGCGAACGTGTGGTCTTGAATATGAGGATGCCGATAGTGGATTACCCTTAAAAATTACGAGCTAAGATTTACAGATATTATCGAAATCTATCGTGTATTGAAAACCGGAGAACCTTATCAGGATTTTGGTAAAGCTTTCTCGTGAAAATCTGTGTAATCTTGTGGTTATATAAGGAGCTATACAAATACACAAAAATAAGATGAAACTAAAATTCACGAAGATGCAAGGCAGTGGTAACGATTTCATTTTGATAGATGACCGTGATGGCAGAATACCGGAGGAAAAGAAAGGAAAAATCGCCAGATTTTTATGTCGAAGGCGGTTCTCGGTAGGTGCAGATGGTATTTTGTTTCTATGTAAACCTACAACGAGTTCGTATGACGTGCGGATGCGAGTTTTCAATGCTGATGGTTCGGAAGCGGAGATGAGTGGCAACGGAATGCGATGCTTTGCCAGATACGTGCACGAAAACGGCGTAGTGCGAAGCAGGAGAATGAAAGTAGAGACGTTAGGCGGGTTGATTGTTCCCGAAGTAGAGGTTGACGAAAACGGCGTTGTAACTTCTATCCGTGTTTTTATGGGAAAGCCGGTGTTTGATAAAATAGACGAAGCGTTTTTTGTGAATGAGCAGATAGGCGAGATTAAGCTGACTTCGTTAAGTCTTGGCAATCCTCATGCGGTTGTCATTGTTGACTCCTTCGAGGGGCTGGATGTGGATACGGTAGGAAAAAGCATAGAATCGCATTCTGCTTTTCCTGACAGGACTAATGTAGATTTCGTGGTAGTAGAGGAGAGGGAAAAGAATGAGATAAGCGTGAGGACGTATGAACGAGGCGTAGGCGAGACGTTATCCTGCGGCACGGGGTCAACGGCTTCTGTGCTTACGCTGAATGAGCTCGGGTATGTAAACGCGAATGAGCAGGTTACGGTGCATACGAAAGGCGGGGATTTGGTAGTGGAGCTAAAGGAGGAGGGTGCGTATCTTTTGGGTACTGCGGAAGTGGTGTGTGAGGGTGAGGTTGAGTTGAGCATGTAAGTGATGGTAGGATTGCTTAAATGAATTAGGGCAAAGCTTAAATATACACGAATGCGATTTGACCGGTGATCTGCTTTTAGAGAGGGCAAAAGTGTGATTGGAAGTATAAAGTGGACTGATGATGTCAGACCTAAAAAGTTTTAATAAAAAGGTTTTCTTATAATTTAAATACCCTATACAAGATGAAAGCGTTAGTGTTCGAACCTTTTTCAGGTGCCTCTGGCGACATGGTCATTGGCAGCCTACTGGACTTAGGTGCTGACGAATCGAAGATAAGAGCTGCAATTTCCGTTTTTGACCTCGAGCTGGCAGTAAAAGAGGAAATTAAGCAAGGGATAGCGGCAAAAAGAGTGGAGTTCATAACTAATAAGCCATTAGGAAGAAAGAGAAGCGTGAACTCGTATAAAAATATCGTGAGCACGATAGAAGACAGTGGATTGAGCAAAGAGATAATACAGAACGCGTTGAGCGTATTTGAAAAGATAGCGAATGCAGAGGCGAAAGTGCATGGCGAACCAAAGGCGAGTTTGACTTTTCACGAGCTCGGCGCTCTGGATACAATAGGCGACCTCGTAGGAAGCAGCACCGCTTTTTTGGACATTCACCCGGACATTGTTATAAGCACACCCATTTCGATAGGCAGTGGATTTGTGGACACCGAGCACGGGCTTTTACCCGTGCCTGCACCCGCAACGGTTGAAATATTGAAAAATACTTCTTTGTTATCTCAGGGTGGTCCTTTCGCATCTGCATCTGAACTGCTCACGCCGACAGGTGCGGCGATATTTGCTCATTTTGTTCAACGTTCCGAACCCTTTTTACCTCGGATGCGCATCGAAAAAACGGGATACGGTGCAGGGTCAAAGGACTTGCCAATGCCTAACGTCTTAAGAGCAAGCTTATGTGAAATCGAAGAATCTTTATCCTTGTTAAGGGATGAAGTGGAAGTGCTGGAAACGAACGTTGACAACGTTACCGGCGAAGTGCTGGGCAATCTGATAGAAGTGCTCATGGCGGAGGGTGCGAAGGACGTGGCTATCGTACCTGCGCAAATGAAGAAAGGCAGAACCGGACACATTATCAAGGTGATTACGGCACCGCAAGACGTCCCTCGAATGGCGTATCGAATAATGGAAGAGACTGGCTCTTTAGGCGTTCGCGTTATGCAAGTAAAGCATCGGTTCATTGCGGATAGAGAAGAGAAGAATGTGAAGGTGAGAATAAAAGGTGTAGAAAGAGAAGTAGGCGTGAAGATAGGCAGGGATGCGAAAGGTAATTTGCTGAACGTAGCTGCGGAATTTGAGGATGCAAAGAGTGTTGCGAACGAGTTGAAAATGCCGTTAAAAGAAGTGATAAAGCTCGTGGAGGAAACCGCGAGGAAAAAACTTCTGATGTAAAAAACCACGAGATTTCACGAGAAACCTTTTCTTAGAAAGAAAAGCTTTACCAAAAAGACCTATTTGTTTTTCTTTTAGCACAGGTTTTCTTTTTGTAAAAAAGAAAAAGTGTTGTGTAATCTTGTGGTTATGAAAGGAGAAAAAACAGAACTCTCGGTTGTGCTCCCTGCACATAACGAAGCTAAAAGGATAGAGGACGCCGTGAATCAGACAAAGAAAGCTTTAGCGGAATTTACTTCATCCTACGAGATAATCATTGCAGAAGACGGAAGCACAGACGGCACGGCAGAAATAGCAGGCAGAATAGCAGCTAAAAATTCTTTCGTTACGCACGTACACAGCGAAGCTCGATTAGGCAGAGGAAAAGCACTTAATCACGCTTTTAAACTCGCGAAGGGCGAAATATTGGCTTATCTCGACGTTGACCTCTCCACGGATATGAGACACTTGAAGCCGTTGATAGAAGCGATAAAAGAGAAGAAATACGAGTTCGCAACCGGGTCGAGGATGCTAAAAGAGAGCGAAGTAAAGCGGTCTTTTAAACGTGCTGCGATGAGCAGGGTTTTCAATTTCCTCGTGCGATACATTCTGAAGTCGCGGATAAGGGACCACCAATGTGGGTTCAAGTCATTCCGAAGAGATGCCTTATTACGTATCCTGAACGAAATAAAGGATGAACATTGGTTCTGGGACACAGAAATGCTTGTGCGAGCACAAAGAAAGGGCTATAAAATAAAAGAAATCCCGGTGAGATGGGAGGATAAAGGAGTAGCAGGGACAAAAGTGAAATCGTTCAGTGACGGACTCGTAATGTTCTGTAAGATAATAAAATTTCGGTAATTGTATAGCGAAAAACACGGGATTATCTAATTAGTTCTTTTGGTATAGCTTTTCTTTCCAAGAAAAGGTTTCACATCGTATTCATCATATATACTCCCCACAATTACCTCCAAAAGGTCCTCCAAGCTAACCAATCCCTTTGTTCTACCCGCCGCATCCACTACAATGGCGATATGGAACTTACCACGCTGGAATTCCTCAAGAAGGTCATCCACCCTTTTTGTTTCCGGCACAAAATGCGCGGTTTTCATCACGCCTTTTAGCGAAACGTCGCCTTCATTCGCAATCGCTTTTATTAGCAAATCCTTCGCGTATAAGATGCCCACGATATTATCCTTTGTGCTTTTAAAAACGGGAATTCTCGAGTATCCACTTCTTTTTATCAATTCCACGGCAGAATCCACGGTTTGATTGAGGTTCAGACAAACCATCTCCTCCTTTGGTCTCATTACACTCGTCACCACGATTTCGTCAAGCTTTAGCACACCCATCATCATCTCCTTTTCGTCCTCTTCAATTGCTCCTTCCTCCTCTCCTATGTCCAATATCGTCTCCACCTCCTCTTCTGTCATTAACCGCTTCCGATGCAGTTTCATGCCTAAAAGCTTCTCAAAAGCGGCTGTAATCAGGGAAGCAACTTTTATAAATGGCTGGAAAACGAAAGCCATGATTTTCATGGGCTTTGAAACCATAATGGAAATTCTTTCCGCATGATGAACTGCAATTGTCTTGGGCATGATTTCCGCAAACGTGAGGATTAAAAGGGTCATCACCCCCGTGGCGATGGCAACGCCGTAACTATCAAAGAAGTCTATTGCGATAGAGGTAGCTATTGCCGCTGCTGCAATGTTCACTATATTATTTCCGATAAGCACGGTAGTGAGCATAGCTTCTGGCTCGCGGACCAGTTTTTCGATTGTTTCTGCACCTTTCACGCCTCGCTTCAACAAAGCTCTCGCTCTTATCTTACCTATTCCAATCAGAGCGGTCTCGGAGCCTGAGAAGAACCCGGATAAAAGTAATAGCACAAATAGGAGTAAAAGTTTTGCAATGAGCCACGACACCTTTTTTCTTCTTCCCTCCCATTATAATTTATATATCCCCATTTAAAAGCTTTATCCTCTGCACTATTTTTCTTACATACTCGTCTGCATTCAAGTCCACTGTTTCAAATTCTAAAAACTTTTTTATCACCCGTTCTTCAATCTTTCCAAGTCCTTCTTCGGTCCTCGCCTCCATCCGGAGGATTATCACCGGTGAAGTGTTCGAGCGGCGCACAAGCGCCCAGCCGTTCTCCTCCACAAACTCTATCTTCACTCCGTCTATATCGTTACCACTTTCATCAGTTCTTCTTCTGTATTTTTCAGGCTCTTTTGCCGCAAGCTCCCGGTAATAGTTCTCAATAATATCGCAAACCCGTTCCTTCTCCTCATCGCTTACCACGGGAATCCTTATCTCCGGCGTGTTCTCGTATCTTTTCAAAAAGTCTTCAAGCATTTCATCAACTGCATTCGTATCTTTTTTGAAACGTAATTCTTCGACGGTAAGCAGTAAAAGCTCAGAAAATGCGAATACCGCATCGTCTGCACGATTATTCTTTTCAAAATACACGTGTCCCGACATCTCGCCGCCGGCAACCGCGCCAACTTCATCCATCTTCGCCTTTATAAATGAGAAACCCGTCTTCCATTCCACAGGCACGCCGCCATTCTCCTTGATTATCTCCCGTATAGCATCCGAGCATTTCGTATCGTAAACGATTTTTGCACGAGGATGCCCTTTTAAAACGTGTTTGCAGAGCAATGCGAGGATTTGTTCGCCGATTATCATCCTTCCACTCGGCGATACCGCGCCTGCACGGTCGCCGTCACAGTCGGAGGACAGACCGATGTGTGCATTCTTACGAACCACTTCTGAATGCAAATCTTTCAAGAACCCCGGTATCGTCGGGTCGGGCAGATGATTCGGGAAATTGCCATCTGGCTCGCAATAAAGCTCGAATACTTCTGCACCTAAATCGCGGAATATCGGTGGTGCGATTATTCCCGTAGTTCCGTTTCCAGCGTCATAAACGATTTTTAAGCCGCTTAGCGGTTTCCTTTCCTCCTCCGGTAACTTCTCAATCTCTTGCATCGCGGTGGAAATTGCCGCCTTTAATGAACTCTTTCCCGAAAGGGCATTTAAGGCCTGCTCTTCCCATCTGTCACGCAGGACAACGTTCGCAGCTATCATATTATGATAATCCTTCAGAACGTCCACTTCTTCTATCTCGCCTTTTACCGTGCTGTGCAGGGTTTTAACCGCAACCGAATCTTCGAGCTTCTTTGCGGTTTTGAACATCTCGCTTATGTGATTCTCCTTAGCACTCTCAGAACCAATACAGGGCTTGAAGCCGTTCCATTCCTTGTCGAGGTGGCTGCCCGTGACTTCAACACCGCCATCGGCATCGAATAGCCAGGTGGCAAAATACATCATCGGTGTGGAGCTTACTTTTTCCGCAGGTGCAATGTCTATCACGTGGACACCTCTACTTAGCATAGCTTCGGCAAAGGCGGTCTTCATGCGTAGCCCGCTATTTCTCACATCCTTCCCCACAACAACCCGTAGTTCCTGCGGTTCCTTACCCCGGTGCTTCCGCAGCAGTTCTACGTATGCCAATCCAGCCAAAGTGCAAAAATCGTTACTGAGCTGGAAGTTCGGCTCCGTCTCGTCTGCAATGCCCCTTATGTCGTTCGCTCGATATGCGGTCTTGTCTAATATCATTTTTATTTCAATCCATTTTCATCTAACCCCACCAACAAACACTCCTCAGAATTGTTATTACTGAGCACGTACTTGTAACTCCCATATCTTGCTTCTCTCACTATCGGCTTATACTTCTTTAAAGTTCTTGTTAAACTCTCAATAGAAGGTATGCCATCTGACCTATACGAAACCACAATAGCAGCATTTTGAAACTTTTTAAACAGTTTGTTAAACGCCGTATGAATTTTATTTTTATCACACCAAACTGGTTTACTATGCTTTATCCTCCTGTGTTTGCTCCGGTAGTCAATCATATCCTTCCATTTCGGATAATTCACAATGCCCTCAAGGAAATGATAAAATTCCAGATAATCCACGCCAACGCCCTCTCTGGATATGTACGGTGTGTCAATATAAACGAGGTCGAAATCACCCTCAATATCAAAAACATCAAGATTTAACGCTTTATTTTCTTTCCCATTAGAAAAGACACACCCATTCGCTTCGTTTACAAAGTTCAAGAAATGCTCTTCAAATGGCGTATCCCACGTCGCTTTATTGCCAAAGCTTCGTTTTACATCAGAAGTCCGCATGTAAAGGTTTTTGCGATGAAAGAGATTATAGGGGCGCTTTATAATGCAAGATTGAAACAACGCATAATAAGCCAGTGTGCGTTTGTAAAAGTCATCCAATTTTTCGATGTTCTGGATGACCATATCGAGCCATCTGTTCTCCTCACCGGTATAATAAATATCCGAAAATGTGTCCTGTATGAACGAGGGATAATTGGCGTCAGGATGAGGTTGCAGTAAAAAATCTATATCTTCCCCCGATAACCGCACCGCATCGTTCTCTATCAAAGCCGTGCCGATGTAATAATTAGACTTTAATAGGTCGTTATAAAAAACCTGTTTACCCTCCATTTTCAAGAAATAGCCTACGATTCCTGTTCCGCCAAATGCATCTAAAGCGCTTTCAAAATTGAGTTCTTTTATATTCTCCCAAATCCATTCGACTATCTTCGATTTGCTCCCTTGATAGCGGGTTGTTGGAAGGGTATAAGGCTTAATTAAGTCACCCATAAGCGTTAATTGCGATGCTTTTTCAATCATTCTTATCACCGTTTACGCCTTTTTATACTCAAAATACTCCTTTATATTACGATAAGGGGGTTTTGGCAATTCAAGCAGTTGCGCCATATCCTTCGTCAGATAATACATCCAGTAATCATCAAAGACATCTATTCCATATTTTGAAAAGATGCCAGTGCCATCCCTCATTTGTTCTATCTTTGTCGTAGAACCTATGTTTTTGGTATTGCCACTTCCGGGTCTATCGCTTGCGATTTTATACTTCTCCTGCAGGATAAATTCAATATCCTTTATCTCTGAAATAACCAGTAAACGCACCAAGCGTAAACCCAGACGCGGCAGTTTTTGACGTTCGATATGTGCTCTTTATATCCAGGGCTATCTTCTCACCGTTATTTTTGTTAATAAAACTGATGTCAGGGTAAAAATTCTGCTCTTTACTTAAAATAATCTCAAAATCGTTTTCTATCGCAAACTGCTGGATTTTGGGAAATAGCATAATCTCCAAAACCTTTGAAATCACCTTTGTATCGAGAGAAATCGTGTAGATATTCTTAAATATATCAATAAAGCCCTTTACCGTCCAATTACCATCAGAATCTTGAATGTCGCAAAGATATTGGTTCAGATACCCTACGAACTTTTCTCTAAAGTTACCTTTATCTACGTTCATCATTTAAACAATAACATCAGGCTTTAATAAAAATAGCGCATAAGACCTCCCCTTCACCCACCATCTCGAATTTTTCAATACACGCAGGCACCAACACAGTATCCGTTGGAGTTAAATCTGCATTCGATTTTGATTTCAGCGTAACGTCCCCACGCGCACACGTAAGCACTTGCGGTTTGCCTTCCGTAAAAACTTTTACCCTGTCATGAACCTTAAAAAGCCGCAACTCGAATTGCTCACCCCGTAGAATCATATATTCCTCGAATCCGCTC
>Ga0209986_10004589_pt1 | contig 11667 bp, 13 predicted proteins | sample BlataG_FD_183168 | JGI IMG/M metagenome (GOLD analysis project Ga0209986, IMG submission 183168) | Deep subsurface microbial communities from Black Sea to uncover new lineages of life (NeLLi) - Black_00105 metaG (SPAdes) (version 2) | ecosystem: Environmental > Aquatic > Marine > Oceanic >...
CTGGCGCATCTGTCACCTGACCCTCGGGATAGTAGCGCGGTCCGATGGGTAAGTGCCCTATGATCTTAGCCAGCAGCTTATCCAGATTGTCGCCGCGAGTGGCAGAAGTCATTATCCACTCGTCCAAGTCGCCCAGGGCGAAATAGGCCTCACTGTGCGGCCGCACTTTGGCAGGAGGCAGCCGGTCCATCTTGTTCAGCACCAGAATCACCGCAGACCGGCATTGCTCACCGAGAAACCTGGCTACGATGCGATCGTCCTCCGTGGGCGGAACGCTGACGTCGACCATGAACAGCACAGTGTCGGCATCGGGGATAGCTCTCCGGGCCGTATCGACCATGTACTCACCAAGTTTGTGCACAGGCCGGTGGATGCCCGGCGTGTCAACAAAGATGATCTGCACATCTGGTCTGGTGAGAATGCCCAGGATGCGATTGCGTGTCGTCTGGGGCTTCTCCGAAACGATAGCTACCTTTTGCCCCACGTAGGCATTGATCAGTGTTGACTTGCCTACGTTAGGCCGCCCCACTACGGCAACGAACCCCGAGCGATGGTCGGGAGGCAATTCCGGTTGGAGCAAAACCTCGTTCATGGATATCACATTCTTCTATCGCTAGTGATGTAAGGAAACCACGGAGACACAGAGTTCTCTTGTCCAGAAAGCTCTGTGTACTCCCTGTCTCCGTGGTAGAAGAGCTGTATCAGCACTAACGTAAGGCCCCACGCCGAAACCAAAGCAATCTTGCAGCTTCGGCCATCGGCCCAGCTCACCAACGTAATCTGAAGGGATTAAAGTCCGTATCATAATCGAAATGATTTTCGTTCTCCGCACGCTTCAGGAAATTGGCGATCGCATACGTGACAGGCGTAGCAAGCGCCTCGAAGCCGACCTTGAACACGTAGTTGGAGACGATCACGCTGCGCAGGAGCCCGGGCGGTAACAGGCCGTAAAAGGCAATGAGTACGAACAACATCGTATCCACGGCTTCTGCAACAAGCGTGGAAGCCACAGTACGTGTCCACAGCCATCGGCCTTGGGTCCCTATCTTCATCTTCGCCATGATGTACGAGTTCGAGAACTCTCCACAAAAGTATGCTATCAGACTGCCTAGAACAATGCGCGGAGTGGCACCCAGGATCGTCATGTAGGCTTTCTGAGCATCCCAGCCAGGCGCGGCTGGCAGCATACCAACAATGGCGAAGACGAGAGCCATCAAGGCAGTACAAACAAAGCCGGTCCAGATGACCTTGTGCGCACGCGCATAGCCGTAGACCTCTGTGAGGATATCACCCAAGATGTAGGTGATAGGAAAGAGAATCGTTCCCCCATCGAACGTAAAAGGACCCAACAAGACGATCTTCGAGGATGCAGCATTGCTGATAAGCAGCACAGAAACAAAGACAGCCATGAGGAAATCAAAGTATCTATGAGTTCTCATGATGCTATCCCGCCTGGTTAACTCTTCGCCCATTGTGCTCCTGTCAACTTTTAAACTTACCACAAAGGCACCAGGACACCAAGGCTTCTCCGTATCAGTGAAAACGCGGTTACGCCGAAAACGGTACTGAACATGTGCTGGCGGCCCCTGTACGCTTCCCGTCCGCTGACAATTGTTTTGCCAACACAACAGAGACGCGGAGAGCTGAGGGAAAACCAGATTCATCTCCGGGGACTCTGTGGTGGGTGTTGTTCAAGTATAACCTAATCCTTTGTCCCTACATCCCAAAGGCGACAAAAGGCGCATAATTCCGGTGCAGTGGTGGGCTGTCCGCAGCGCTCACATTCACCCATCTCTACATCGCTGACAGAGAAAGGCAGTAAGCGGCCCTCGCGCCGTGCTTGTAGGAAGCTCAGGTAAAACATCTGCTTGGCCCCGGGCGAGAACTCTTCCAGTTGATCTAGCAAACCCTTGTAGAACAGCGTTGTGGCTCCCTTCACGTACGGGCACTCTTCATAAACATAATCAATGCCCCGCAAGAAGGCATAAGCAGCCATCTCGCGCTCGTAGAGGCGTATCAACGGTTTCACCTTGCGTGCCAAGCCGCGACGGTTGGCCGGCAATACAGGCGCCTGCCGCGCAAGATAACCTGTGGCCCAGTGCAGAGTGTTTTGAAATAGGACTGCCGCCTCGTCGTCAAGATTGTGCCCTGTTGCCAGCGCCGCATAGTCACCCTCACAAGCAGCCTGGTTCATGATGTGACGCTTGACCAGGCCACAAGTGCCGCAGATACTACGCCCCCGCTTGCGCCGCGAGACCTCCGGGATGCTCATGCCGTACTCTGTCGCCACGTTGACTACACGGAACTGCGCAGCATGTGCCGCAGCAAAATGCTCAACCTTCTGCTGCGAAATGCTGGAGTAGTCCCGGTCCAAGATGCCAAGATTTATGTATAACCCTTCTGTCTGATAGCCAAGACGCAGCAGGATGTCCCACAGACTCAGGCTATCCTTACCGCCAGATACAGCAATCAGCACGCGCTCGCTCGGCTCGAACATGCCAAGCTTTTCAATGGCTCGCTGTACTCGCTGAGGAACCCACTCCAGGAAACAATCCTGGCACAGGGACAGCCTATGTTGACGCATGTTTATGACCGCTGTCGTGCCGCACTTTCTACACTTCATCTCTGTTCCATTAGCTCAAACAACGTGGACGTGAGGTAGGGAGCAAGTCACGTCCTGTGCTGCGTCCTCGCCCGCTCGAACACCCGCATGGAGCCTATCCGCAGAGTAAGCAGAGGCAGCTCCTTGTCAGATAAGTGCCTATCCCCCAGATACAACTGCAATCAGCATAATCGTATCATCTCGTGCAGCGATCAGGTCATCCGTAATCAGTTTGCCGTCACGCACGGCCAGCACAGCTTGAGGACTGAGACCGACTTTCTTGATCGCATGGCGCACAGTCGTGTTACCCTTTAGTTCCCAGACTCTGTTACGATAGATGATTTTCATGTGTACCGAACCCTTCCCAGCCAGGGATAGCGCGACTCACTACGAAGACACAGAGAACACAGATGTGCCAGGACTTGCGGTGAACTCGGCGTTCTTTGCACCCCAACGCGTGTCGTGAACTAGATCACAGCTCCCAGCACGGATTGTACCGCAAAAGCCTGACCCCGACAAGAAGCCCGGTTTCTCTCAGAAATCGGGCCTCCAATTTTTGCGTCAACTCAAGTTCCTATTGGCACGGCATCCAACGGGCAAGCCGTGAACGCCTCGTCAAGCAGCCACGCCATCCTCCACCAGCACGCGCTGCAAAGCAGCTATCGACACCTCCAGCATCCTGTTGTCCGGCTCCCGAGTACTGAGCCGCTGAAGCCAAAGGCCAGGAGCCACCAAAACCTTGACCAGAGTGTGGTCATGATGTCGGGCTGTGAACTTGATGAACTCGTAGGCGAGGGCAGCGACAACAGGCACCAATACCAGGCGCGACAGAATACGCCAAACCAGCGGCGGACGTCCCAACAAGGACGAAATCAGGACAAAAAGGATCAACACAATCAAGAGAAAGGCGGTTCCACAGCGAGTGTGTGTCGTGGTAAAAGGTTCAACGTCCTCGGGCGTTAATGGCACACCAGCCTCGTAGGCGTTGATCGTCTTGTGTTCAGCCCCATGGTAAGCAAACACTCGCTGGATATCAGGTAATCTACCGATGGCAAGCAGATATGCCAGAAAAAACAATAATCGAATCACGCCTTCGGACAGGTTGCTGACAAGGGGACTACTAATATGGCGATCAATCAGACCGACCAGAAGCATGGGGAGCAGAACAAAGAGCCCGAGGCCAAGGAGCAAGGAAACAAGAATCGTCCCCCACATGATGGGGCCGCCGAACTGTACATCCTCTTCCTCCAGGGCCACGTCAGCGGAGAACATGAGCGAGCGTATGCCGAGCACCAGCGTGTCCCACAGCATAGTCAGGCCCCGCACAAAGGGCAGTTTGCCGATAGAGCTGCTGTATATGCCCGGCGGCAGCGGTTCGCTGTGCACTATGATCGCGCCGGAAGGCTTGCGCACGGCCACAGCCATGTGTCGAACGCCGCGCATCATCACGCCCTCAATGACGGCCTGGCCCCCGTAGTGAACTTGTTTCACACGCCTTCCTTTTCTCGGGGAACTCGGTGGCACATTCGACAGCGCGCTTCGTAGACTTCTTCAGCACCCACCAGAATCACAGGGTCATCGTAGGAAGCGGGCTTGCCGTTGATGAGGCGCTGCGTACGGCTGGCTGGCGCTCCACAAGACTGGCAGATTGCCTGCAACTTGTCCACTCGCTCAGCCTGAGCCATCAAGACTGGCACGGGGCCAAAAGGCTCGCCACGAAAGTCCATGTCCAATCCAGCCACTATGACCCGCAGTCCACGATTGGCTAACTCGTTGCACACCTCGGAGATGAACGAATCGAAGAACTGCGCCTCGTCAATGGCCACCACTTCCGTGTCTGGCTCCAGATTCTTCAGGATATCAACGGCCGTTGCTACTGGCATAGCGGTGAACTGCACGCCGCTATGCGCAGTCAGTTTCTCATGTACATAGCGCGTATCAAGGCCAGGTTTGAACACCTGTACCTTCTGCTTGGCAATGACGGCACGCTTCACTCGGCGAATCAATTCTTCCGTCTTGCCAGAGAACATGGAGCCACAAACAACCTCGATCCAGCCCCCGTCATAGCGATAATGAGACACGGCAGCACTATCTCCTTTGTTCAGCGATAAAAGAGACAGAGTGTGTACTCTGCCTCTCCAATCCTGGCGTCTTGCCGGGCCTATTCAGGCGTTTTGGCAGTCGGTTTGCGCGCCCGCTTCGCAGGGGACTTGGCTTCACCCTCTGCCTTGGACATGGGTTTGGCTGTCTTCTTACGGGTCCTTGTCTTCGGGACAGCCTGCGCCTCGGCGGCAGCCCTGGTTGCTCTCTTTCGAGTCTTTGCTTTAGGGGCAGCCTCACCCGCGGCAGCAGCTTTGGCTGCTCTCTTCCGAGTCTTTGCTTTAGGGGCAGCCTCACCCGCGGTAGCAGCTTTGGCTGCTCTCTTCCGAGTCTTTGCTTTAGGGGCAGCCTCACCCGCGGCAGCAGCTTCGACTGCCTTCTTGCGGGCCTTTGCTTTCGGAGCAGCCTCACCCTCGGCAGCAGCCTTGGCTGCTCTCTTTCGAGTCCTTGCTTTCGGGGCAGCCTCACCCTCGCCAGCAGCCTTGGCTGCTCTCTTTCGAGTCCTTGCTTTCGGGGCAGCCTCACCCTCGCCAGCAGCCTTGGCTGCTCTCTTTCGAGTCCTTGCTTTCGGGGCAGCCTCACCCTCGCCAGCAGCCTTGGCTGCTCTCTTTCGAGTCCTTGCTTTCGGGGCGGCCTCAGCCTCGCCAGCAGCTTTGGCTGCCTTCTTGCGGGCCTTTGCTTTCGGGGCAGCCTCCGCCTTGGCAGGAGCTTTGGCTGCCTTCTCGCGGACCGCTGCTTTCGGAGCAGCCTTGGCTGCCTTCTTGCGGGCCGCTGCTTTCGGAGCAGCCTCCGCCTTGACAGGAGCTTCGGCTGCCTTCTCGGGGGCCGCTGCTTTCGGGGCAGCCTCCGCAACAGGTTTGGCCTTGGTCACCGGCGCCTTGCGGGCCCTGCGTCTGGCCTTTGGCTTCTCTTCCGCAACAGGTTGAGCCTCGACCTCCACTGCTTCCTCTTCACTCACCAACTCAAAGAGGCTCTCTCCCCGCTTTTGCTTCTGCAGACCACGACGAGCGGTCTCCGCCGCAATCTGTTCGGCCCTCTCGACGCGGCGACGGAAACGCTCAACCTGACCAGCCGTGTCTACAATACGCTGCTCGCCAGTGAAGAACGGATGGCAGACAGAGCACATCTCGGTGTGGATGATTTCCTGGGTGGAGCCGGTGGTCCAGGTATTGCCACAGGCGCAGATGACCTTAGCTTCCGGATAGTATTCTGGATGGATGCCCTTTTTCACTTGATTACCTACTGCTTCTCTGGATAAACACTCACGCGCTTCTTGCGGCGAGTGGCATCTTCAAATTTCACATACCCGTCAATGGTAGCAAAGAGCGTATGGTCTTTGCCCACGCCCACGTTGCGCCCGGGATGGAACTTGGTCCCGCGCTGGCGTACGATAATTGTGCCGCCACGCACGAGCTGACCCCCAAAGCGCTTGACTCCGAGGCGCTTTGACTCGCTGTCCCGGTTATTGCGGCTCGTGCCGCCACCCTTCTTATGTGCCATGTCCAACCTCCTCAAGAGACTCAAACAGCTAAGGCTTGATCTCGTCAATGCGTAGGCGTGTGTACTGCTGCCGATGGCCCTTCTTGACCCGATAGCGCTGCTTAGGGCGGTAGTGAAAGACAATCACCTTTCGCTTGCGCCCATGTTGCATAACTGTGGTCGACACCGACGCGCCTTGCACAGTCGGCTGGCCGACCTTGATCTCATCGCCATCAGCCACAAGGAGCACTCGATCCAGAATCACGCTTTCGCCTGGCGCAGCAGGCAGCTTCTCGACGTCCACGGTCTGCCCAGTTGTGACTCTGTACTGCTTGCCTCCGCTTTCCACGACAGCGTACACTCAGAATACCTCCAGCGTAATTACATTCGCTCAGGTGCACGGGCAACAAAAAAGCGCTCTCACCCGCTCAGCGACACACTATTATAGCCACCTCCGGCGATTTTGTCAAAAAGAGGTCGTCTTGTGTTATTTGCAATCCAGATCCCGTCTCCGCTTCGCCGCTCCTCGCTCGCAGTGCCGCGGGTTAGCAACGTCGAGGCCTGGTTGAACCATCTCTGCGAGGCATTTGACAGACCTGAGGGCAGGATGCCAAGTCACCATTCCCTTGTATCTATGCGCACGCCTTTAGTGCTACCCCTTCCCCAGTCCAAGAGATGGCCTGACGTGAGCTTGTCTAGTTTGACCTCTCTCGCACGCTGCGCGGCGGCTGTGCCCGCAGGTCTGCCAAACACGGTGATGTCCAGCAAAGAGTTGCCCGTGATATGCCACCTTCCACCTCACCCCCTACGTATGGATTGGACACGCTCGTGCTGCCATCGCTCTTCATCACGTCGCTGGCTCAACCAGTTTCACACACATAATCTGGGCATCGCCCTCCACAGTCTTGCTCAGCACGCCAATTACCGACACCTTGCTCATCATGTGCTTGTCCAAGGCCGGCCCACCCTCCGCAGCGCCCAGCAGACAGATCAGCTTACCCTCACGGTCAATCAGGATATGCGTGCCCTGCATGTAGATCGAAGGTCCCAGTTCCTCAATATATCCGATGCGCATTGATAGAGAGTCTGGCGCAGTGGAGGCTTCTGCAGCACGCACAACGATCTCCTTCAGCCACGGACTATGGTCCACAATCTCCCCAGTAACCCTCGCTGTCTCACCAAGGAGCTTCTTCACACCCTCCGCGTTTCCCCCCTTGACCACATACGTGGCGCGCGATTTCGAGAGCCAATTCACGCCAACAATGAGTCGCCCTTCGTCAATCATGACTAGGCCCTCTACTTCACCTGAGTACGGCCCCGGTCGAGTCATGGTAGGCACTGGTGTGGGAGTCAGCGTAGGCACCAGTATGGAAGTCTGTGTGGACGCAAGGGTGGGTGTGGGAGTCAGCGTGGGTGCAAGCATGGGCGTGGGCTGGCGAGACAGCCCACAAGCAGCAGCGGTAAGCAATAGCACACAACAGACAAATAGCCTCCTAGTCATACCCCGACACCGCCCTCCCGAGTGGAAGTAAGATGATTATGCGTCCTCACTTCGCTTTTGTCCAGCCAGGCGTCGCAGAAACTCCCGGTCCTCGGCACTCAGGTCGGCCTTGGCGAGCAAGTCTGGCCGACGCTCATAGGTGCGAAGCAAAGACTGCTGTCTCCGCCAGCGAGCGATCTCCGCGTGATTGCCCGATAGCAGCATTTCAGGCACTGCCCAGCCACGGAAGACGGCTGACCGCGTATAGTGTGGATGCTCAAGCAGGCCACTGGCGTGCGAATCACGCACCGTCGCCAATGGGTCGCCCAGAGCGCCGGGCAGCAGACGCGTGACCGCTTCAACGATGACCATGGCTGGGATTTCACCACCGCTGAGCACATAGTCGCCAATGGAAATCTCGTCCGTCACCAGATGCTCCCGCACCCGCTCATCCACACCTTCGTAGCGCCCGCAAATGAGCACCAAACGCTGGCATATGGCTAGTTCCCGCGCCGCGGCCTGGTTGAACAAGCGCCCCACAGGGCTCAAGAGGATGATCTGCGTATGCTCGTGGTTCCCAGCAGGCAGCGCCTCGCCCCCCAGAACAGCTTCAACCGCGCGGAAGATGGGCTCCGCCTTCATCACCATGCCACCACCACCACCGTACGGCTCATCATCAGTGACGTGATGCTTACCCGTGGCATAGTCACGGACGTTATGGATGGCAATCGTAATCAGACCAGACTCTATGGCCCTCTTGACGATGCTCTCCTCAAACACGCCTGAGAAGAGTGCCGGAAACAGAGTCAAGATATCGAAGTGCATGCTCACCTTCTCTACTTGGAACGCACGGCAAAAACAGGGCACAGGGAACCCCTCGTGCTATCTTACCACAAAGACACAAAGACACCAAGGGCATAGAACTACCGGCGTGACGCGACACCTCCATTCCCTTTGCCTCCGTGTCTTGGCGGTCAGTGCGCGCTGCCGATTGGCGCAACAAGCGAAAAGCTGGTTGTCCACTGTGTGCGGATATGCTATAATCTGGCTAACCCTGAAACACTGAGCAGAACCCGGAGGAGACTATGGAAATCAAAATAATCAAGATCGAAAAGCCAGATGACGTTAATCTGATCCTCGGGCAGTCGCACTTTATCAAGACGGTCGAGGATCTGCACGAGACGCTTGTGTGTGCCATGCCTGGCATCAAGTTTGGGCTCGCTTTCTGCGAGTCGTCGGGGGCCTGTCTCGTGCGCTGGATCGGCACTGACGATGAGATGACCGAACTGGCGAAGAAGAACGCGTACGCGCTCTCGGCAGGGCACGCGTTCATCATCTTCCTCAAGAACGCCTATCCCATCAATGTGCTCAACGCGGTCAAGATGGTGCCTGAGGTATGTCGCATCTTCTGTGCCACGGCCAACCCTATAGAGGTAATCATCGCCGAGACTGACACTGGACGCGGCATCCTGGGCGTCATAGACGGCCTGAAGTCAAAAGGAATCGAGGACGAAGAAGGCATCGCCTGGCGCACGGGATTCTTGCGCAAGATTGGCTACAAGCTAGGGAGTTGAACCGCAGAGACCGCTGAGGCTGGGCTGTGCAGCGAGTCAAAAGAACCATGGAGACATAGAGAGATCAAAGAACATCTCTGCGTGCTCTGCGGTGAATCCTCCTAGAACCACCGCTGCTGCAGCGACTCGAGAAAGCCCTCCTTGTGCATCCGTGCCAACTCGTCCGCGATCCTTTTCCACAGGTAACCACTGTCTGGACGCATGGCAATGACGTACTGCTCGTCAGTGAGGAACTTTTCGAAGCAACGCACGCCACCAGGGTCGCGGGCAAAACCATACGCAGAGATGCTGTCCACAATCGTCGCATCTACTTCCCCAGCGCGCAACGCTTCCAGTGCCTCCCGTGGCGCGGAAAAAGGCATAATCTGCAAAGGAATGCGGGCCTGTTCGCGCAAGCGACGCGCTTCGAGGTGCCCCGCAGCCGCCAGTTCCACGCCCACTTTCTTGTCCCCCAACCCACTGGTGCCTCTTATGGCACGCTCGTCCTCTCGCACCACAAGCAATAGCCCAGCGTTGAAGTAGGACGGCGAGTAGAGCACGTCCTCAGTCAGCGTCGCATCGTAGGGCAGTGCCGAGATGAGCAGATCGCACTTGCCGGCCAGCAGCCCATCGTAGAGGCCGTCAAAGTGAACATTGACAAACTCGGCGCGGATGCCCCAACGCCGTGCCAATTCGTGCGCCAGGTCAACATCGTAGCCTGAGAAGAGGCCCATTTCGTCTTGCATTTCAAAGGGCGGATACGCAGCATCCATGCCCACGCACATCACTCCGTTGCGTTGAATCCGCTCCCAGGTCGGATCTGTGTGCCCGTGAAGCCAGGTGGTGATGATCAGATACAGGGCAAGCGTCCAACAGCACACGGCCAGGAACAGCCAAACCCAACGCCCTTTGCCTTGGTTACCAGCCCAAACCGCAGAGCGCGCCGAGCACGCGGAGGAATCGCAAGAATCTCCGCGGTTTCTGGGGTCAATTCCGTTAGGTGCTCCTAGATGAAGGCGCTTCGGTTCTGTTGACATCGCTTCCGTTTGTGGTGTCTTGCTTACGACGCACCTCGGGCATGGTGCTGGATCTCCACATAGATTGGCTTAGGGATGAACTCTGCAGTCACGAAAGTAAAACTGTCCTGATAAGTGCGCGCTGGCCGGGGATAGCGAAAGGCCCACATGGCTACCACTGGGCACCAGGGCCACTCCTGCAACGCCTTCTCGTAGGCGCGCAACGTGTACTCGATGCGCAGGCCCGGTGGCACGGCCTTGGCCCAGCGGCGATGATCGTTCCAGCCCGCCTCAGTGATGAAGCAGGGCAGCTCACCATCTCCATTGCGTGCCATGACCTCGTGAACTAACTCGGCGCGCGCGAAATTGATCATATCCGCAGAGGGCGGATCATCCGGGGGAAAGACCCAGCCGTAAGCGTGAACCGCCACGCCATCGAAGTAGCCCCGTGCGCCAGCGTCGTACATGCGCTGCAAGAACTCCAGGTCGTTCATGCCCCATTCGCTGTCCGGGGGGGCCAACGTAGGTGCCAAACCCGCAGCCAGCACCATCACATCCGGATCAGCCTCTTTGGCCCGCACGTAAGCGCCTTTCAGCAAGCGCGTATATGCCTCGGGGTCCGGCAGGCGATAGCCCCACTCGAAACTGAGGTTTGGCTCGTTCCAGATAATGACATGGCGCACACGGCCAGAGAAATGCTGCACGAAAGCGTACACAAAATCGGCGTAATCGTCAAAATGCTCCTCCGGCAGGTAGCGAGAAGTGCTTTTCTCCGGCCGCGCCCATTTGGGCACGAAATCAATGCGCGCCAGCACAGTAAGCCCCTGAGCCAGAGCATGATCCACCACCAGGTCGGGATGCGTCCAGTCGTAGCGGCCCTTCTCGGGCTCGTAGTAACCCCAGGGGAAATACTCCACAATCCACGGGGCGCCCATCTCGCGCACCATCTCCAGGGTACGCTTGATCTTCCACTCCTCGACTTCGTCAGTCAGGCGCGTGTGCATGCCCATCTTGGGGTTGATGGTCTGCACCGTCTGCGGTAGACCGATGCGCACAATGGGCTGCGGTGCTCGTCCCGCCAGCCACAAAAGGGGCAAAGCCAACAACGAGCGAAGCACAAGGGGGTTCTTACCGAGTTCTCGCACACGGTGCCACGTGCGCCGAAATGGATCAAGCCAGTTCATGATGGTATTGTAGCATCAAGGTCAGCAGGAGGCAAGTACATTGCCGACTTCCCAGGTTTTGGAAACCAACGCGAACCGTAGACCGAGAACCCTTACCCCTTTTCCTCCTCGGCTTCGACCCACCACGGCTGCTCGGGATTCTTGAGATAGGCATCAATGTCCGCTGCGGCGCGCTTACCCGCGCCCATGGCGCTAATCACAGTCGCTGCGCCGGTGACAATGTCACCACCGGCCCAAACGTAGAGCCTCTTGG
>Ga0209986_10004591_pt1 | contig 11661 bp, 18 predicted proteins | sample BlataG_FD_183168 | JGI IMG/M metagenome (GOLD analysis project Ga0209986, IMG submission 183168) | Deep subsurface microbial communities from Black Sea to uncover new lineages of life (NeLLi) - Black_00105 metaG (SPAdes) (version 2) | ecosystem: Environmental > Aquatic > Marine > Oceanic >...
CCCCCCAAAGATTCGCCATAACCGCAGCTTTCCTCGTCTAGCTCCAGTAATATGTTGCCTCCCGCAAGCATGAACTTGGCTAGATTTTCCATCGGCCAACCGGCCTCCCGAAATGCCAGAATCTACCCGCGTCGCCCGGAGAGCCACTCCCAACGGAATCGCCGGAACCGGTCCCGGTGCCCTTGGCGGCTCCGTCGCCACCGAAGCCGGGGCTTTCTCCACAGCCGTAACCTTCGCCACCCCCTTCGCCGGAGCCGCCGTCTGGCGAACCGAAACCCCATCCATCTCCGCGGCCGTTGCTGAACCCTGAGTCGTTTACCCCGCCGGACCCTGCAGTGTACTCGTTAGCTTCGAGGGAAAAATCGGCGCCGGACAACATCAAAGTTACGACATTGTCCATCGAATGACCCCTCTCTTCTCAGACTTATAATAGATACGTCGACTAAGGCGCCCCTCGTAAGACCTCCAGTTGGTGCCCCGTCCATCCGCCCAACCGCTGCCATCCCCACCCCCGTAGCCGTCGCCACTGCCTTTGCAGCTGGCGGCTGGGTCGTAGCCGCGCTCGTCGCCGTCGCCGCGGCTTACGCCGCTGCCAGACAAGCCGGGCGCTCCGCCGCGCAGACCATCGGAGCGCCCGTCACCGCGACCGGACGCGTACCCGGTTCCGCTGCCCAGAGTATCCTTGGCTCCGGTCTGCCGAGGGTACTCCCCAGCAGGGGATTCAACTCTTTCATCATCTGCAAGGAAAAAATTCGCACCAGATAAAATAAGCCCTGGCAAGACGCAGTTTTTCACGGCAAGCCTCCTTTCTTTGTTTTTGAAACGACGCGCACTCAATGCTTGGGTTTCATAGATTACACAGCGTCGCGCATTTTTATGTGGGTTAAAGCCTTGTTCGGCGCGCACTTTTCGCACGTTTTTATGAGGGACAATGGCTCGCAATACAACCTGTGTTTTAGTACAGCTTCGGCTCGCACGGCACCATCAATGCCGAACGAATCTGCGGCACGCACTCGGCGCACGTGTTTTATCGACTTTGTGGCCCGCAACTCGCCATCGTATTCAACCGGCTGTATAGCGCGCACGGAGGTGGTGTGGTTAAAGTTTCTAACGGCACGCAACCATAACCTGGATTGAGATGCTCGGATCGGCGCGCAAGCGATGCCTGGATTTCATTGGCATTTAGGCGCGCAAATGATTTCTGGTTTTCACGAACGGATGCGGCGCGCAAACATTATACGGGCTTCAATCGCGCATCGGCACGCAAACATTAAGTGTTGGAGTGGAGTACGGCGCGCAATTTGAACATGGATTAAGGCGAGCACGCTGGCGCGCATTTTTCCTACGATTTCAATCAGCTGAGCGGCGCGCATCCACGCTTGGGTTTAGAAGTCTCCATCGGCGCGCTGGTAGATGCTCTAGAGCTGCGGTCGGAAATCGGTCAGCAGCCCGCTGCCTGCGCCGCCGTGGTCGCCATGGTGACGGCCGAGGACGGCGACGGCGTAGGGGGCCGTGACCTCGAGGCCCTCGAGCGTCCGCCACTGGACCCAGAGCTCCTGCAAGAACTTCTTCACCATGTGCCGAATTGCCGCCGCGTGGCGATGGGCGTCGCTGCGACCCCAGGGGGCGTTGCGCCCGGTGCCGCCGCAGTTGACGCACGGCTTGCCGTACGCGACGCCGAGGCCTTTGCAGGCCATGCAGACCGGGACCATGGTGTTTTGCTTGCGGTGCTTGTAGGGGTCGTAGAATTGTTCGCGCCAGGGCGAACGAGTCTTGATGAAGCTTTCGCCCAAGACTTTTATGGTTTTCGTCTTGAGGAAGGGATTCCAATTGGCTTTCTGCCCCCGCTTTCGCCTGTACGCCTCGTTGGTCTCGGGGTTGACGGCGAGGCCTGCGTAGCTCCAGAGGGCGGAGACGGTCGGCGTTTTGTGGATGTTGATCTCGGAGATGAGGACTGCGCTCATCATCGGTCCGCAGCCGCGTTGGTTCACGAGCCATTCGGTGTAGATCGGGAACGACTTCAGCTGGCGTTTGAGCTCGTTGAAGGTTTTTCGCTCGATCTGCTCGAGGGCGTCGCCGGTGAAGTCGAGGTAGAGGGCGTGCCTTTTCTCGAGTTCGACATCTTCGCTTCGATTTCGGTTCGAGGACTGGATGCGGAGCTTTTGGCAGTCGTAACCGAATCTGACGGTTCGGCGGATCAGCTCGCGCTTCGGGTCGAATGGTTCGGGCTCTTCTTCGTCGCCATCGGCGTCGCCATCGCCGCGCCCCTCTCTTCCATCCTCGTCACATCCATCGCCCTCCCCCTCGGCGATGTTCTCGATCTCCTCGTCGCCATCGTTGCTCTCGTCGTGGTGATCGGCGCTCATATCCTCGCCCATCAAGGCTTCCCAAGCAGATAGGGTTTGCTCTTCGATCTCGGTGTTCATGTTCTCGGTCTTCCTCCGGCTGATAAGTCCGGGCGTGTTTCGCAGACTCGATTGAACTATTCGTCTCGCTCTGCCATAATATTTTCGAGCTTTTCGATTTTATCAAGCGCGATTTTCAGCATGTCCCGAAGGAGACTTTCCGGCCATTTTTCGGGGCGGTTGTGACGAGCCCTTTTCCGACCATCCTTGATCCTCGCGTACCTGTACCGCTTCTCGCCGGTGATGTCTGCCAAGCAGATGCCTGGATCGGCCCCGAACCGCGTCCGGGAAAACGTCACAATGTATTTACCGATCTTGGACGTTATAGAATCCTCGTAGATGGAGAAGAAGATCTCCCTGCCATCCGTTGAGCGAAACAGGATCGACTTCTTGAGCTCGCCGAGATCAGCCATCTTCGAGAGCTACCATCGCTCTGAAAATGGCGTCGCGTGACCTGTTAGCAGCCTCGAGTTGCCGAGCTGCCTCCTCTCGCTCTCGCTGAAAAATCTCCTGGAGCTCCGGGTCGTCGGTGTAGGATGGGGCCGAGGAGCCCGGACCGCTGGTCGTCATCGGTGTTGCGTTCGTGAGAGGAGAACGTCTTTCGAGGACCATCGCGTCGATCATATAAGTATGCAGATGCGTCAGCCCGCCGCTCCATCCGCGGTTTTTCAAAGCCCACACAACGTCGGCCGGGAAGTGGTAGTTCACCTTGTTTCTTTCCGACCATGGACATTTATGCAAGGGGACAAGAAATCCTAAGACGTAGAAGCCGCAAATCGCCGGCAGTGCCACGGTAGATCCAAATCCTGTATGATTCCCAGCCAAAGCCACTCCTACACTTCCGTTGCATCTGTTTGCAGCATTGATCCTCAGAGTATCACCTACATCGACCGTTCCAAGCGCCATAGATTCCTCCTACTGCGCCTGAGCGGGAGAGGTGAACTTAGGGCGGCGGCACCCAGTGTTGAGGCCGAAGGAGGCGCACTCGAATTGCTCAATCTTCCCGTCGTTCATGGCGAACGAACAGGAGACGTAACCGTCGTTGTCCCGGTCGTAGCGGTTGCAGGTCACCGCCTTGACCTTGAGGACGAGCTCCTCGGCAAAGTCCTGAGCGTTCTCCACCGCTGCCCGGTGGTTGACGCCGCTCATGTTGCAGCCGATGGCCACCGCTGAACCGACAACACACACAGCGATGATGGCGTAGCAAACCACGTTGATCATGATGGGGCTTTCTTGTTCTTTTGCCATACGTTTCCTCCAATTCTGCAATACAAAACCGGAGGGCCACGCATCGCTGCGGCGGCCCTCCGGTCTGCTCCCTACTCCGACCCGTCGCCTTCCAAGAGCTCGAACTCGGATCGCCGCTCCTGGAACGTCTTGATCTTGAAGTGCCTGCGGGGGTTCCCGCAAAGATGACATGAGCACGGACACTTCGTGTTCGAGTATATACCCAAATGCTTTTTTGAGACAGAGTCTTCGCTCCACCCCCAGCGCCTGAGCCTAAATCTTGCCCTGCGCTTAGCTTTCATGGCTTCGTGTCGACGGGTCGCCCGCCCTCTGTTTTCTTGTCCCATTTCTTGGCCTTCTCCGACCTAGCCCCGCGCCCAACATGAGCTCGAGGCTAGGTCGGTTGCGCCTTGGCAGCTTCTTCCATACGCAGCCTCCCTTCGTTGACCTGAAAGCTGATCTTAGCATGAGTCCTGGGAAGCCAAAAGCCGTTTAAATGCATATCCAAGAAGGATACGTGAATGCTCTGACCGCTACCATCACCCCGGCCAGAGCCTGCTGATGCCCCATAGCCCCAGGAATCTGGGTTCTTTTGAAAATCCTCGCGACCGCCCCCCAGGGAATCGCCGCCTCCAGATGAAACCCCCTCCCAGCTTGAGGAGATATTGGCGCCAGACAAAATGAGCTGGACAATCATGTCCATTTGAATACCTCCCTTTTTTCAGCGGCGAAGCCGTAGCCGCTGCCGCTGCCGCCGTCGCCGTAGCCGCTGCCGCTGCCGCTGCGGCCGTCGCCGCCACCGAAGCCGGAGCCGCCGCCGTCGCCGCCGCCGTAGCCGATGCCGTCGCCGCGGCCGTCGCCGCCGCCGTAGCCGTCGCCGACGCCGCTGCCGCCGCCGACGCCGCCGCCGTAGCCGTCGCCGAGGCGGGCCGTCGCCGCGGCCGTCGCCGCCGCCGTAGCCGTCGCCGACGCCGCTGCCGCCGCCGACGCCGCCGCCGTAGCCGTCGCCGAGGCGGCTGTGACCGCTGCCGTTGATTATTTCATCGACTTCCAAAACGACCTCCGCGCCAGAAAAAATTTTCGCGATAATCATATCCATCTGATTGCGTCCCTTCTGTAAATGTAACCGTTGTGTGAGTCGACGTAAGCACCATCGGCCTGCCCCGCGCCGAGGCCATCCCCGTCGCCATCTCCATATCCTTCGCCTTGGCCAGCAGCCCAACTCTCCCCATCCCCGTCACCGCCGCCGTTGCTGAAGCCTCCAATACCGTCGTCACCATAGCCGTTACCGCTGCCATCACCCCCGCCGTTGCATCCTTGACCGGGGAAGAATAAGGTGGCGGTGAAGGTGTCGCTGCCGCCGAAACCGGAAACGTTCTCATCAAACTCGAGAGTGACTTCCGCGCCGGAAATAATCTTTGCGACAATCATGTCCATCGGACGACGTCCATTTTTTCACTAACGTCGTAGCCAAAGCCGCCACCGAGGCCGTCGCCGTCGCCGTCGCCGTAGCCGCCTCCGAATCCATAGCCACCGCGGCCGCCGCCGCCGTTGCCGCAGCCGTAGCCGTAGCCGTAGCCGTCGCCGTCGCCGTCGCCGCCGTCGCCGCCGTCGCCGCCGCTGCCGCCGATGCTTTCGCCGCCGCCTCCTTCAACGAGCTCATCATCCTCGATGGTAATCTCGGCACCAGAAAGAATATTCGCGGCAATTATGTCCATTTAAACACCTCTTTCTGATAGTAGACTCTTTTAATAGGTCTATCGTGACAGCATTCGTAACCGTAACCATCTCCTTCCCCCTCGGCGTCGCCGCCCCCCTCACCTTTGTTACGGGGTCCGCCCCCGACATTAACCCCCATACCATAACAGCCTACAGAACCTCCGTGTCCGCTGCGCAGCCCGTAGGCATCGACGTCCAAGCCGCCTCCACTCCCACATATTTCGCCTTGGCCGGGACTGATGCCGAACCCGAAGACAAATTCGTCATTCTCCAGCTCAATAGAAGCGCCAGAAAGAATATTCGCGGAAATCACGTCCATTTGACAGCCTCCATGATCTCGGTTCACTGGAGTCTTCGACCGTCGCCAGACGATGACAAAAAAACCCGTAAGGAACACCCTGAGTTATCAAAGGCATCTAAACGTCTCCTTGATCCAGCTGAAATCTCTCCCGTTACCAATACCGTCGCCTGAAAACCCGCCGTTTTCGGTCTGCCATGGACTCCCATACCCGGAGCCTGAACCTATCCCAGCGCCGGCCTCAGTGCAAAATCCTGAGGAGCCCCAGCTGTTTCCAGAGCCACCCCCCAGACCGCCACTGTAGACGTATCGACCAGATGTGTTGCCGTCGCCAGTGCTAGCGCCGGGTCCCGTGGCCCAGAAGTCTCTTTCGAGAGAAAGGTTGTAGCCGGCTAAGATAGCGGCGATGTAAAGGCTCTCTTTCATACGTCCGCCTTTCTTGGTTGTTGAAAAAACTACCGCAGCACTACCATCAGCTCACTCTCGTCTTCGCAAATTCCTAACCCTTCACCGTCACCAGCCCCTATCCAATACTGAACTGTGGCGTCGTGCCCCATGCCGGATCCTCTTCCATCACCGTTTCCTGCGGTGGCCATGATGTGGGAAAGAGAGAATAGGACTGCGGGCAAATCCCTAAATCCAAACCCCCCCGTATAAGTACCATCATCACCGGAGCACCCGGCGCCATAACCATCGCCCCAACCATTTCCGGACCCGTAGCCACCGCCGCTCCCATTGGTCCCCTGGCCAATATTATTTCCGCTACCATGGATGTGATGGTCTTTTTCAGAGACCAACGACGCGCCAGACAAAATGAGCTCATGGAAATTTTGTGGCAGGTTCATCTGATTGGGCCATCCCTAGATTCAGTGGAGACTGAGCACGGCGCCAAGTTCGCAGCCTTAACAGTGATCCATGCCCCAGCCGTATCCGGCTCCGTATAGAAGCCCGAAGAAACCGCCGCCGCTTCGATGTCCACTTCACATGCCTTTCTCACTCAACGAAAAAAGGGGCCCCGCGGCGCACTTTCGTGGGCCGCGGGGCTTGTTGTTATTGAGTTGTGCCCTGACGTCTTTTGTTTTCTTCACTGAAGCCTAGCCCGCTGGCTAGACCTTGTCGCTCTCGAGCGTCTTGGCGTGCTCGACGCGGTCGCGCTCGATGGTGCGGAGCTCCACGATGCCGCCGCCGGCGCTCATGTCGATCTCCACGGTCTCCCACTCACCCAGACGATCTTCCTGGGTACAGCCCTTCGCCGCGAGCTGGCTGCACTCGAGGCGTCCTCCGCGCCACTGCCAGATGCGTCGTCCCTGGATTTCGATGAGGTGAGGGAGAGTGCCCGGTCCCACCACGTAGCCAATCCAGACGCCGGAGTACCGGTGGCGGATGAGAACGGGTCGAAGATCGGAGGTGTCGATTTCTTGGTTCGGCATTTTCTTTCCTTCTTTCTGCTTGCTTGAGTTTGGGTTTATGTTTGATTCGTTGAAAAAGTTTGGGACGGGTCAGGCTCACTGCTTGGAGGCTTGAACGGGCGGCGCAGGCGACGCGACCGACGACACCGTGTTGCTGTCTTTGTCGATTGCGGGGTCACCCTGAGGCCACCGTGGGTATTCCGAATCTTTCAGTTTGCACGGCACCGCGCCCATTTGGACAATGGGCGTGACTTTCATTCGGCGGCGCTCCACAAATTCGGTCGGCCTTCTCATGAGGACAACCAGCTCCAATGGAATGTCGAGAGGCAGCATTAGACCCTTGAACCACCGAGCTGTGAAGTTTTCGTGCCACATTTCGATCCGCGAGGCCGACATCCGATCTCCCGCGCCCACCTTGTGTTCCGAGACATCTGTCACGATACGATCTTCGTGGTAAAAAGATACCGTTTCCCATGTATCCTCACCATTCAATTTCGTATCTACGGCGAGGTACTCGTAGTCCTCCTCGGAGATGATGGTGTAGTCCCCCTGCTCCAGTATTCTCTTAGCTTTTGGATCAGCCTTGAGAACCTCGGATTCGATCTCCAGGGCAATGCGCTGAGCTGCGAACCAGTTTTCGAGGCGACCGTCCGGCCAGCGAACGCATACGTGGCTCAGCATCTCCTGGCCAACTTTTTCCAGGGGATCTTCTTCGTTTTCCGCAAGGAAAGTGAAAATAGACTGCCTCAAATCTTCATCGACAATGGCATCCTTGAAATTTTTGGAGTATCCGGAGATCTCTCCATTTTCGAAAGCCTTCATGTCGAATCGGCTTCCAGATCCACTGTAAAGCGTCATTTCGTTTGCGTATACGAACCTGTACGTCCCCGCGGGGCGAATCATAGTCACCTCTCTCCTTTTTCTTTGATCATCATACGGAGCTCCGAAATGATGATATTTGAGATATCCGCCGAACCCTGCTTGTCCCCTCTTAGGCAGGCAAGTTGTAACTTTCTAAGCATGGACGAGATGTGGTCGAGCTCGAGCTCCAGACCATCTACAACGAGTCCGACCTGAACGGCCGCAAGCTTCGTTCGCCCCTGCCTTACGTCGTACTTGATGCGCACGAGCTTTTCTAGCGCCCACACCTCGTTGGGTGTAGACTTTTGCTTCAGCTTTTCATTAAGCTGCTTTCGAATCTTTGAAATTTGCATTTTCAATCCCTTGGACCCCAGCCTTCCAATGCTTTGAAAGCTTAAGTTAATTGGAAGGCTGGGGTGAGACGGTCGTAGCGGCCTAGCTGTCGATGCGCAGGTCGAGTGGGCTTTGCCCGCATGCCTGCAAGACCTCGTTGATCCGCGGTTCGAGGGCCTCGAGCAGCGTCGGGTCGATCAGCCCTTCTTCGTCGTCGGTGAAGAATCGGACATTCGCCGATTCGCCGTCTTCCTCGAACTTGACGTCTGCGGCGACGTTGTCCTCGTCGAGGAAGACCCAGAGCTTCCCTCCATCATCTTCGATGTACTCCGCCTTGATGCGCGCCGAGGGGTGCTCGGCGAACACGGGGGAGAGCGATCGGCGGATCTGCGCTTCTTCGACCTCGAGGGAGCGGATGGTGTCGACGAAGTCGATGATCGTGTCGAGCTTGTTGGCCGCAGCCGCGACGCGCCAGCACGACCGCTGGATGTGACCGCTCGGGTCGATGCCGACTCCGAGAAACCGTTTGCGAGAGTGATCGGCTTCGACCACGAACGCATTGATGTAGACGCATCCATCGGGTTGAACCATCCATCGGATGGTTCCGCCGGGGTTTTGGTAGTAGACCCATCGGTTTTCCCTGTTCATCCTCGGTGCGAGAATGACGTTTCGGGTCATGGGCGGATTGAGGCCAGCGGACTCGAGGTCGGTCTTGCGGGTGACCTCTTCGATGTCCTGGGTATCGAGCATGCCGTCGGTGGCATCGAGTAGCGCCCACTCGTGCAGGTCTGCGCGCGCCAGGAGGCGAGTCCGAGCGGCCTGGAACGGCGTCATCTTGCCGTGTCCGAAGACGAACTGGTGCTTCTTTTCGGCCGGGGGGCGAGTCTCCTTGGCGATTCTCGCGGCTTGAACGGCTTCTTCGGGGGTGAGGAATTTCTGTTGTTGCATGATTTCCATTTCCTTTCCCAGCCTTTGGCTGGCTTGAGACAAACGTGACACGTTGTATGCGAGCAGCTGCTCGACCCCAGCGTCTTTTCCAAGATCGCTGGGGATGTCAAAATAGATGTTGTTTCGTTTTTGCATATTTGACTTTGGGTTTACTTATGGCGCTATATGTTGCGCCGACAAAATGAAAGCGCTGGATCCCCGGCACCATTACCGAGGATCCAGCGCTTTGCGTTCCGCTGGAAAATGGGGAGCCAGCGGAGGTCTTCAGGCGTTAGGGCACGGCTGAAGACCTCCGCTGGCCCGGCGTTTGATTACATGCACCCGCTGAGATCGAACTCAGCGTTGATGACGACGATCTCGTCCGCCGGGTCTCCCATGCTTCTATCTGAAGAAGATCCCCATACATTGAACGTGTAATTGCATAGCAACAAAGGGATTCCGCATGTCGGACTTCCAGTAGATGTGCTGCTGTAAATTCTTATTCCGCCAGAAGACACATCCTCCTTGCCAAAAACATCTCCTACGGAAACATTTTTCCAGCCCCCCCCATCTACCGCTTCACTCAAAAAGCAAGATGATGAAATGTGCGTAAGCATAAACTCCACATCGTTAACCCCGCCGGGATTTGGGTCGCATATCATGAAATATTGATCACTTAATATAAGAACGCCTCGCCAAAAGTCGGTGTCAGGAGGATAATGAAAGTAAAACTCCACCAGGATAGGCGAGCTCGTGATCGGGTTGGGGTTTACGTCTACGCAGCCGTCGCCGTCACCGTCGCCATCGCCGTCGCCGTCGCCGTCGCCATCGCCATCGCCATCGCCATCGCCGTCTCCGTCGCCGTCTCCGTCGCCATCGCCGTCGCCATCGCCGTCGCCATCGCCGTCCCCGTCTCCGTCTCCGTCTCCGTCGCCACCTCCCCCGCCGCAGTGACAGGCTCCGAAGCCCGAGCCGTCGTCACGGCAGGTCTGCGCACCGGTCGCGTCGGTGCCGGGGCACGGGCACTCAAGGGCAATGCCCGGGATACAGACGCCGCCGTCGTCAGCCATGCCGTCGGTGTGCATGGCGCCGACATCGTCGGATGGATCGCCGCAGCCGCCAGAGAACGCGGCGAAAGAAAGAAGAAGGGGGATGGAAATGAACATGGGTCCTTGGTTGCGCATATCAGTTACCTTTCTGCTCGATGTTGGTCGAGCAAGTTTAGAATTCGTCGATCTCTTTCAGGTCGATGAATTTCCATGTGAACATTGGGTTACCCTCGAAGGGGTATCCTCGTGGGTTGCACACGATCCTCGTCCCGCGAATCCGGTAGTCGCAAGAATCGTGCGTGTGGCCGTGCCCCCAAAACTGCGGGGTGGCCGAGACGATCAGTTCAGACATGTCATGGAGGAAAAAGATGTTGGTCTCGTCCCCTTTGAATCTCGGGGAGACCGAGACTTCGTGAGGGAGGTGGTGCGTGACCACAGCCGACTTCCTGGTGACATTTTCACGAAGAAAGTCTTCAGCTTTTTTGTTCTGACTGAAGACATCCCATCCTTGCTCCGAGTAGTCCTGGGCGAAGCTGCGAATGAGCTCGAAGTCGTTGAGCCAGCGATGTAGACGCGAAGTCAGCGGGTGCTCCGCGAACCACATCGTCGCGCCGACAAACTCCACGTTGTCGACGACTCTCTTCCCGCAATCGAGGACTGAGAGATTGGAGATCTGCGACTCGAGCCTTGCGCACTTCTCCGACACCGACTGAATGCTGCTGTGCCAGCACTCATGGTTGCCGTAGAGGTACACCACCTGAGGAAACGAGTTGCACAGCCGCTTGAGCGTGGACTCGATTTGCGAATATCCGCAAATGTCGCCCGCGGCGATGAGGATGTCGACGCCGTCTTTCGGGATGGAGGCCAGGAAGGCCTTTCCCTTGTCGTCTTCGTACTCGATGTGCGTGTCGCTGATGAGTAGGGCCTGCTTCATCTCCATCCACCCCCGCCCCATCTCATGATTTGCCTCCAATCGCTTCGCATTCTGTCAGCAGCGATCGGATTTCTGGTGTGTACGACGAGCTCTCGAGGGGAAATTAACTGCCCTTTTCCAGCGCTCAGCTGCTCCAAAATCCACTTCAGAACAGTGTGGCCCTCGGCAAGCCTCTCCCCCGTGACCGGATCGTCGCCCAGATCGTTGTCCAAAGAGAGCAAGCCGATCCTCAATCCGGCGGCCTCGAAGCCCCTGATGTACCGCAAGACTTGGTCCACCGTGTAACAGCGGATATATCCGTCGGGCGTATCCCTCTCATCATCCAGGTAGAGCCGGATGGGGAAAAGCCACTTCGTTGGGCTTTTAGATTCCCCAACGAAGTACGGTTTTTCACTCAGCGGATTGGCCACGATCTCCAGAACAGAGCTGAGCTCGATGGAGCGAACTCGGGCCTCCGCGGAACCCGCATCTTCGAAGCTGCCCATGTCAGTTTCGTATT
>Ga0209986_10004592_pt1 | contig 11659 bp, 3 predicted proteins | sample BlataG_FD_183168 | JGI IMG/M metagenome (GOLD analysis project Ga0209986, IMG submission 183168) | Deep subsurface microbial communities from Black Sea to uncover new lineages of life (NeLLi) - Black_00105 metaG (SPAdes) (version 2) | ecosystem: Environmental > Aquatic > Marine > Oceanic >...
TCGGGGGAGCCGATGTGTGTCACATTCAACCTGCCGGGAGATTCTTACCAACTCAGTACCGACACGCTGCTGTCAGGTGGGACATGGCATCACGTGGTAGCAACCTACGATGGCGCGTTGCCGTCGGGGAATATGAGAATCTTTATCGATGGGGTGGAGGATACGAACACCCTCGACAAAACGGGCGATATCACCGCCCCGTCGCCTCCTGAGGACGATGTATGGATTGGTCATGGCGATCAACCGAAGGATGTAGGGTGGAGCGGCGAGTGGGTCGGTCAGCTCGACGAGGTACGGATCTCCAATGTTGCCCGCCCGATTGAATGGATCCAGACCTCACACGATAACCAGGACAATCAAGGCACCGGCGCTGGAAAGTTCATCAAGACTTTAGGGGCGGTTGAGTCTGCGCCCACAGTCGATATTGTGGTTAGCGTTTACCACACCGCGACCGACGGTACTTTCGACCCGGTCGACGACAAAATCACCTCCACCACTAAGACCATTGACGCCAACACCGCCAATCTTCATGAGCTTTATGCACTTCCCCTCGGCGCCGGAGCTGCGGAGACTTTCACCTCAGCCGATCCAAGACGATTGCGGGTCCATATCGATGTCACGACCGTCAGTGGTGGAGGGAGCTTCACGCTGGCTTATGACTCAGCTGCTGATCCTAGCTCCCTCGATACCCCCAGTATAGTCATCCCCGAGCTTACTATTCTGCTTACCGCGCTGGTCATCCTCATCCCCATCCTGACGGCGCTGTTGACGAAGAAGCGACGACTGGCAATTCGCCTCATGAGCGTTGTCGTTTCACTCATCTTTGCTTTATCTTTGTTGTCACAGCAAGTGCTCCCGACGAGTGCCGCACCTGATGTCTTCTATCTCCACGACACAGCGGTCGGTTCTGGAAGCTGGTACGACCCCGATTGGTCTTACAGACAGAAGATCACGATCGACAGCACAGAAGTTAGCGGGACAGCGGATCTTTCCTACTTCCCAGTTCTCATCAACAGGACCGAAACCGACTGGGCGGATACAGGCAACGGTGGCAAGGTCGTACAGTCCGACGGCGGCGACATCCTCTTTACCGCTGGTGACGGGACAACCAAACTCGATCATGAGATCGAACGATATACCAACACGTCTGGCGAACTGATCGCCTGGGTCGAGGTGCCTACCGTTTCTTACAACAGCGATACCGATATCTACATCTACTACGGAAATTCGACAGGAGTGCCCGATCAATGGAACATCAACGGGACATGGGATGAAGGTGGAAGCCAGAACTTCCGGGGTGTCTGGCATCTGAAAGAGGATTCTGGCAGCGCGGTGGATTCAACCTCTTATGGCACGAGCGGTACCGTGACAGGGACGGTAACACGCCAGTCCACCGGCGCTGTCGGCTATGCCTATGACTATGGCACGAATGGTCAAGTCAACGCAGGAGATCCCGGCGATGGCCATCTTGACTTCGACACGAATAGCTTCACCGTCAGCATATGGCTCAATGTGGATCAGAGCACTACAAATTACCAATTGCCTCTTAGTAAAGGGGGGTGGTCGACGAGCCCTCCTGGCTATGCCTTTGAAATCAATCAGGATGGAAATGGTCTCCAATTCGAGATAAGTGATGGGTCCACCTACATCAGCTCGCCTGTATCCGGTATCTCATTCGATACCTGGTACTACGTTACAGGTGTGGTCGACAAGGCAAGTGACAGGATTCGGCTCTACGTTGATGGGTCTGAGATCGGCTCTGGAACGGACATCAGTTCCGTCACCAGCGTCAACTCAGGTGAGGATCTAGAGTTCGCCTACGATGCATATGATTTGGATGGCCTCTTGGATGAAGTCCGCATCGCCTATTCAGCGCGAACACCTGGATGGATCGCCACCGAACATAGCAATCAAGACTCACCTTCGACGTTCTTCAAACCCTTAGGTTCTATAGAAACGCCAGGGGTCAGTCCTGCCGGCAAGATCATGAACACCACTTTAGGCAGTGGGGCAGCCACAATGGTCTTCGACAGCACAGACGATGAAGGCTACTGGTACACCGATCTGACCTATCCGACAGGGGATGACGACGCCGGCATCGCAGCTGGGGACTATAAACTCAATATGTACTTCGATCAATTGCCCACCGGCGGGGCTAACTGGTATGACACCGACTGGTCCTACCGCAAAAAAATCACCATCGACAACACCAAGGTCAGTGGCACCTCGGATCTGAGCTATTTCCCGGTTCTGGTCAGCTTCAGCCAACCCACGCTGACCCTCACCCGTTATGTTACCCAATCCACAGACGACGCGGAGGAGGTCGAGACTGGCGGTGTTCCGGACCTCATAAGTTCTGATCTCGAGCTTGTGTACGATGGAACCAATCAAACCGTGGGAATTCGTTTCCAGGGCATCACCATCCCTCAGGGCGCGACGATTATCAACGCCTATGTCCAATTCGCCGCCGACAATGTCTTAAATAACGCTGACCCATCAAACGTGACACTCCACGGTGAGTTGTCCACCAGCGCTGCCACATTCGAGGCAGTCGCTAACAATATCACTGGCCGGCCGACGACCACGGCATCGGTCTCATGGAGTTTCCCGACTTGGGTCACGGACCATGACCAATTACCCGCTCAACGAACCCCCGACATCTCAAACGTCATCGAGGAGATCGTCGGCCAGGTTGGGTGGTCCAATGGAAACGCCCTCGTCCTTATGATCACTGGGGAAGGACGAAGGGAAGCCGAATCTTGGAATGGTGCCAATGGCCACCTTGATCTGACACTCGCTCCGCGATTGACGGTTGAGTACGTGACCGGAAGCGACACCCGAGATTCCGACCTAAGGGATACCTCCAACGGCGGCTATGTCGCGCAGGCTGACGGTGGGGACATCCTATTCACCGACTCGAACGGGACCAAGCTCGATCACGAGATCGAGAAGTACGACAACACCACCGGCGAGCTGGTAGCGTGGGTCGAGGTCCCAACTGTCTCGTACGACAGCCCGACAGACATTTACATCTATTATGGCAATGCCTCGGTCGCCGATCAGTGGAACATCACTGGCACGTGGGACGAGGGCACTGCGGACAATTACAAAGGGGTTTGGCACCTGGATGAAGATGCCGAGGGAACCGGGACGGCAGATCTCTATCAGGATTCGACCTCCCACGCAAATCACGCCGATGACCTGGTTTCAGCTCTGGGTCAAGGTGGACAGATCAATGGAGGGCAGGAGTTCGATGGTGTCGATGATGAAGCCCGGGTGCCGGATCCGGGCGGTGCCTGGGAGTTCTCCGATGGGGGACTCGATGCCGGCACCAGTGACTTCACGATTTCAGCCTGGGTAAGCCTTTCATCTCTGAACTCGCAATCCTACCCCACGATCCTGGCTAAGGGTGGGGGATCGAGTACCAGCTTTGGATATTGGTTCAACTACCAGCCAGGCGCTCCTGACTCAATCGACCTGCGGGTCTCGGATGGGACGAACCGTTTTATCGCCAATTCGAGCGCCAGCATAGGCCTGACCAGGGATGACTGGGAATATGTGACCGTTGTATTTGACCGGGAGCCGGGCACAGATACCGCTTACTTCTACTTCAATGGGTCCTCCGCCGGCTCAGAGAGTTCCAGCGACATCGCGGGTAACTCCGCCTCAGGCACGCAGGACTTTGCCATCGCCGACAGTCCCTTTTGGATGGGCTCTATCGATGAGGTGCGCATCGCCGATACAACCCGCACCTCCGATTGGGTCGCCACCGAATTCAACAATCAGTCTTCGCCGTCCACCTTCTACAACGTCCTATCACAGGAAACCCCGCAGACGGGAAGTGTCGACATCACGGTCAGCGTTTACCACACCAAAAGCGATGGCAGTGACCCCCTGCCAGTCGGAGGAATTGTCTCTACCTCGGTTACGATTGATGCCAACACCGCCAATCTTCATGAACTTTATGCACTTCCCCTCGGCGCCGGAGAGGAACAGATCTTCGACGACCCCTTGAATCCACGACGGTTGCAGGTGCATATCGATGTCACCGCGGTCACCGGCATTGGTAGCTTCACTTTAGCTTACGACTCCGCCGCTGATCCCAGCTCGCTTGACACGCCCAGCATGGTGATCCCAGAGTGGGGGCTGGCATTTCTGCTGCTTGTTCCACTTGTCCCCTATCTGATGTCCGCTATTTGGCGACGGAGGCGTTTAGCTGGAAAGATCGGCAGCGTCCTGCTGGGAATTTCCATTGCCCTCGGTATATTAGCGAACCAGGTCGCCCCGGTGAGCGCCGCGCCAGACATATTCTACCTACACGCCGATGCCACCACTGGACTTGACCCCGCCGGTGAATATATGAACACCACCATGGGCAGTGGAGGTCTGGACACCGGCAGTGGCAGCGATGGTTCAGCCAGCATATCTGGTTCCAGCAACATCAACAGCGATATTATCGGGTCGAGTCGGGTAGGGAACCCCGACGGTATCGCCACCACGGTCACCGCCAACCCTACTGGCACCTCGATCACCGTCAGCTCATCGACCGGCTTTGCCGCTGACGACGAGATCCTGCTGATCAGCTTGCGCGGATGGCCGGGTGACACGACCGATGTCGGCAATTATGAATTCCTTGAAGTTGATACAGTGCCTAATAGCACCACGATCAATGTCAAGACCACCATCCAGAACTCCTACGATGGTAGCAACTTCGCCAACCAGAGGGTTGTGGTTCAGCGTGTACCGCAATGGACGTCGGTCACCATCAATAGCGGCGGAACGCTGACGGCCAGTGACTTCACCGGTAGCACTGGCGGCATCGTGGCCTTCCGCGCCACGGGTGCGGTCACGATCAGCGGCGGTGGTGTGATCGACGGGAATGGATTGGGTCTCCGCGGCGGATTTGGTGTGACGGGCTCCGACGTTGATGGCTATTCGGGATTGAGCATCACGGGGTGGAGCGCTCAAGGTCCCTCGAATCAGGCCGGTGGCGGTGGGGGTGGCGATATAAGCTCTGGTGTGGATACATGCGGGGAGGGCGGAGCCGGGGGTGGCTACGGAAGCGCTGGTTCGATTGGCACTAACAACGGTTACGGGACATTATGTTCTCCCAATACACCGGTCAACTTGGTCGGGGCTACTTACGGTGTAGCGGACCTGAGCCAGATCTTCCTCGGTAGCGGTGGCGGGTCGGGCGGAAACGATGCCGATGCTTCGTCAGGCACCTCGGGTGACGGTGGCGATGGCGCCGGGATCATTCTCATCTACGCTGATACGATCAGCGTCACTGGAAGATTGCAGGCGGATGGCGACGACGGTGCAGCATCGACGGTCGATTGGACCGACAACGGCACTGGTGGTGGCGGATCAGGCGGCAGCGTCTTCCTGGCTGCCAATTCGGTGACCCTGGGCGCCAGTTCCACAACCGCAGTAGGCGGCTCGGGAGGCGGCACTCAGGATCCAAGCTGGAACGGTGAGGGCGGCGACGGAGGCGATGGGCGCATTCGGATCGAAGCTGACTCGATCAGTGGCACGACCAATCCGACCGCCTCTACTGCGGGTACACCCGGAGGTGGCTCAGCCACGAAGACATTCAACTCGGTTGGCAGCACCTACTGGTACGCGGATGAATCCTGGCCAACTGGGGACGACAACGCCACCATCGCCACCGGCTATTATACGTTCAATATGTACTTCGACAGCCTGCCAGACAGTTCCAGCTGGTACGGAGCTAACTGGGCCTACCGCAAGCAGATAACCGTCCAGAACTCCCAGGTAGATGACAATTTGACTAATTTCCCGGTCTACGTGGACCTGGCGGATCTCGGGGCGGATTTCTTCTCCAATGTGAACGCGGATGGTGGGGACATCCGGGTCACCAATTCCGATGGAACGACGGAGATGGCCAGGGAAATCGTCGCAATCAACACCGGGGCGCAAACCGGCGAGCTGCACTTTAAAGCCGACAGCCTCTCCAGCTCCATCAACACCAGCTTCTATATCTACTACGGCAATAGCGGCGCATCAGACTACGCATTCACCGCCACCTACGGGCGTAACAACGTTTGGTCCAACAGCTACGGCGGCGTCTGGCACCTTGAAGAAGAGGTTTCAGGGACCGGGACTGCCAATCTCTATGTGGACTCCACCGGCAACGGCTACGACGGCGACGATCAGGTGTCGGCTACCGGTCAAACCGGGAGGCTGGGGAATGGGCAGGAACTCGATGGACTGGACGATTTCATCGACATGGGTGATGTGCTAGATTTCGTCGACCCGGCGTACTTCGCGCTCGAAGCCTGGATCCGGCCCACCATCCCTGCGGCAGGGTTAGCGGTCAGTGGCACGTCAAGCCACACAACCTATGAGAAGGTTCCCAGCGTGACCTTTCAACACACGACGCCGACTGGCACCAACCGGCTCCTGCTGGTCGCGGTGACATTCAACAACAACGGCTATGAGACCGTCTCCTCGGTCACATATAACTCGGATCCTCTCACCTATATCAATGGGGTTGAACAAACAGACGACGCTCGGGTGGAGATCTGGGCAATGGTCGCGCCCGATGTAGGCACGGATCTCGACGTCCTCGTGACGTTTTCGACCGCACCCGCCAACATATTGCAGGGGGGAGTGGTGGGGGCGGTGACCTTCACGGGAGCCGAACAAGTGCTTCCGGACCCGTTAGATTTTGTCTCAGCCAACGCGTATAACGACCCGGGTCCGGCGACGGTCAACGTGACCTCGACATCCGGTGAGCTGGTCTTTGCCGCCGTTGCCTGCGAACAGTGTACTTCGCTCACCCCCGTCTCGATGACCGAGCACTGGAACGATGTCAACCTAGGCACGGACTTCGGTGCGGCAGCGACCAAGGCGGGCGAGACGATCACCACGATGTCTTGGACCCTCGGAACACCGGACCACTGGGCGATCGGGGCGATCCCCATCAGACCGTCCGCTACGGGCCTGGATGACCAAATGACCTTCATCGGCAAATGGGGTGGGACGGGAAGCGATCGCAATTACCGGTTCGAGGTCGAGACGGATGCCACGCTCACTTTCCTGCCAGGCGGTGGTGTGGATCCCAATCTCAACAGCACGACGGTACTCACGACCGACACCTGGTACCACGCCGCGGTGAGCGTCAACCAAAACAGCAACGTCATTCGGCTCCGCTTGAACGGAACCCAAGAGGATGCAGATACCGCTTGGACCGGGGCGATTGGAGATGGTACCTACAGCTTCAATCTCGGGCGACGCTCGGACGTTTCCCAGTGGTTCGATGGGAACCTGGATGAGGTGCGGGTCTCAAGCACCAATCGCGTTGCCGGCTGGAACAGCACTGGATACAACAACCAGAATTCGACGACCAGCTTCTACTCCGTGGCCAGCCAGGAGGTGATGCCTTCGGTCGACATCACAGTGTATGTCCACCACACCAAGACCGATGGAACCATTCCGCAGCTGATCACCAGCGCCTCCACTACGATCAGCAGTAGTACGCTTGATCCCCTGATCTTCGACCTGGGCGAGGATGTGTTCGGCCAGACCTTCACCAGCGCCGATCCGCAAGTCCTCCGCCTGGAGGTAAAGGTGACTGCGGTCAACGGAGGCGGCAGCTTTGTGCTCGATTACGACGGTCCCTGCACCTCCAACCAGTGCAGCAGCCTGGACACCCCGGTGGTTGTCGTGCCCGAGAATGCCCTCATATTTGTAGCGGTGGTGATGTTGATCCCGTTGGTGGTGGGTGGATCGAGGAACAAGAACTGGTTGAAATTATTGCGGAAACGCATTTCAAATGTAAGCAGTAGATGTGGACAAATTCTCGCCTCACAGATCGGTCGAGCCGGTCAGAGGGTAGCACGTTTACCCCGCGATGATACGCGGAGCGAGTGAGCAGGATCGGTCCTAGGGAGGAATTTCGATGGAGACCTTACGAGAACGTTTATCAAAATCAGTACCTATAGAGCCAAGTCGAGATGTTGGTGCCCAACCTTCAGCGGCCGCAATTGTTAATCCACCCCATGTCGGCGTACCTCTATCCCCTGATCGTCTTGGAAGCACCCGATCCGATGCGATGGAATTGCGCTCATCACAAGCGCGCCCATACGTGGATCGCCGACCTTCCCCGCCAGGTAGTACAAGATCATCACGTGTGATCTGCGTTGTCAACCGCAAGGGTGGGGTGGGTAAGACGACCACCGCTTTCAACATAGCCGGCACCCTGGCGCAGAAGGGACAGCAGGTCCTGTTGGTGGACATGGACCCGATGGGCAGCCTTTGCCGCTCATTACGCATTCGTCCAGGCGAGAAGGCGTTCTCAGATCTGCTGGTTGGCCTGGACGGCAGCCTGGGAGAACTTATCCGCCCGACGCATGTGACGAACTTGTACGTCATCCCCGGAGACCCAAACCTTAGAACCTTTGAGATGAGATATGGGGCGTCAATCGGTTACCGGCATGCCTTACAGGACAAGCTGGCCGAGGTTTTGAAATGGAAGCCGTTCCCCTTTGTGATCATCGATTGCCCACCCAGCCTGGGTTTAATCTCCGGCAATGCACTGATCGCTTCTAATGAGGTCATCATCCCAGTCGATGGTTCGACCTATGGCATGGGAGCCTTGGTGGACACTATCCGGGTGATCAAGCTCGTGCGGAGCAATGCCAATCAGAAGCTTTCTATTTGTGGTCTGTTATTAAACAACGTGGACTTGAGCACGATGTATGACCGAACGGTGCTGGAGGTCTTGCAGCAACAATTTCACAGCTTGCTCTTCAAATTGATAATCCCCACCTCGCCGGAATCCGACATCGCTTCCCAGATGGGGGAACCGGTGACCTGTTATTCGCCATCCTGCTGGATGGCCAAAGCTTACCGGCATTTAGCGGATGAGGTTCTTGCCAGAGGGCAGAAACATGTCATCTGATAGTCAGAGATTACGAGATGCGCTCATCCAATCGCTGCAGGTGGATCCGCTCCTAGTAAAGGAGGAGGAGGTCCTCCATTCTGCAGGGGAGACCGATGTGCGTCAAAGCTGCCGAGGAAGATTGGTCCAAATGCTGGATGAAGCGCCACCCCAAGCTGAAGTGGATGGACTCACTTTTCTTAGTATCGAGCGCGAAATCGTGGATATGTTCCGGTCGGCGATGGAGAGGGCGCTAAGCGGTGGGTCAAGTGTCACCGAAGCTGAACGGGAAGTGCTCAGCTCCTTGGGGTTTGAGAAGTTAGGCGAGTTCCGTTCACAGATGCAAACTCACCTAGGCGGACCGGCCGAGATCTCCGAGCAAGACTTAGCGATCTATGTCCCAGCGGGTGAGGGGCGAGGTGACGCATTTCGGGAGTCGCTGGAGAGACAGCTGGGTGAAATCGCTGTGCTACCAGAGGTTACCGTGCCTGAGGTGGAGGAAACAGCCCCAACGTTGCTCCCTGAGAGTCATGATCTACCTGAGGCGGAGGTCCTTCCACCGGAGGAGGAAGCCCTTCAACCCTGGGAGCCGTATGAGTCTCAGATTGAGGGAGAGGTCGAAATTCCACCAGCCTCGTTGTTTGTGACCACGTCCGAGAGCGATGTGCTTGAGGGAGTGACCGAACCTCAGGTGAGAGGGCGATATGAAGGACTGAATCCGGTGCCAATGCTCACCGCGGCTTTGGAAGCGGCCGGGGTTGAGGGAGAGAATTTTGGCTTCCTCTTGCGCTACGGTCGCTACGCGCCCGAAGGTAGAAAATCTGAGTTCATCGTCGGAGGGATGGGATTAATGGAGCTTTCCAATCGCCTGACCTCCTGGCTTAAGGCACAAGGACCAATGGAAGCTCAGGTGCAGGTGGTCGATGAGGGATCTGGCGAACTAACGATTTACCTGTTGGCTCAGGAGGCTTTATGATCGCCCACCTCTTTCTGAATCGGCTAGCTGGATGTCGGGTAGCAGATGAATTGATAAGGCTATTCACCTTGAGTCAGTGTTTCGGAGTTGATCGTGGAACAGAGCTTACAACAGTGATGAATATATCAGTGGAGTGTCACCGTTGATGGATGACCGGTCCGTTCGCAGGTACGATCTCACGATTCGCGTCTTGATCGCGGAGAGAGATGATTCCTTCCGCAAAGAGCTAAAGCGACGTTTGATGGCGCTTGAGCGGGTTCACCTCGTCGGTGAAACGGGGAAGGGATCAGAGGTAGTCGAGTTGGCTGAAGATCTGCACCCCGATGTGATTATTGTGGGTCAGAACATGCCAGGTGTTTCGGGCATTACTATCACCCGCCGGATCAAAGCTAGGCGACCAAAGATCCAGGTATTCTTCCTGGCTGAAGACGCGGCTATGCGGGATGAGGCATTGGGCGCTGGTGCCACAGAGTTTTTAGTAAAGGGAAAGAGCTTTAATCCTCTGGTTGTAGCCGTGCAGAAAGCTCTAGCCCAGCGACGGTGGCCGACAAGGGCACCGGAGGTGAAACCACCGAGTGGTGTCCGATGGGGGAACCCTCACGTGTGGAAAGTTGCCGCGGTGGTGGTCGGTTTCGCCCTCCTGGGGTCCCTGATCCTCATCCCGGGCATCAGTCTTCCTTTGATCGCCCTTCTTTGTGGTCTGCTCTTCTTTATCTACGGCTTGAAGTACTACAGCAGCGTCGCGCTTATTCTTGCTGCCACGTCAGGCATCGGCCATGAAAATGGCAACGGCAATGGTTTCAACGGGGTATTAAACGGGTTTGGTGCAACCAATGGCATAAAGAATGGGTTGGATATACCAAAGCCAGGATTGGTGAAGAGTATTATCGATCGCATCCTTGGCCGGGAACCTAATGGTGTGACAAATGACCTTCACGGCGAAGCTGCCAAGTCTTTAAAGAGCAATGGTTCTAGTGTCAACGGTTTCAACATTGAATCAAGTGAGCAACCGTTCGTGTCGATCCATTTGCCTCTGTATAACGAGACGAGGGTAGTTGATCGCTTACTAGAAGCTTGCACCCGCCTGGACTACAAGAATTACGAAATACTTATCGCTGATGACTCAACCGACGAAACCCTGCATCACCTAGAGAGGTGGGCGAAGCACCCTAAAGTTCGTGTTTCCCATCGGATAAATCGCACGGGGTTCAAAGGGGCCGCTTTGAAGCATGCGATGGAGGTCATGGATCCCAGGACCAGCTATATCGCCATTTTCGACGCTGATTTCATCCCCCCACCTGGAATCTTGCATCAATTTCTCTCCTACTTCTACAACGGGAATGGTCACAATGGGAATAACCGTTCGACCAACGGTGACTTGGAGTTGGTCGATGAGAGCTTGGCGGTCGTCCAGGGATACCAATGGCACGTTCTCAACGCTTCGGAGAATTGGATCACCCGGGGTATACGTACCGAGTTCTCGGGCTCCTACGTGGTAGAGAGACCAGCCCAGGAATTAACCACCGGTATGAAGATGATCTCCGGCTCGGTGTTCATGATCCGGGCTGATCTGCTGCGGGATCTTGGCTGGGGCACCTCGATCACCGAGGACTGGGAACTTACCATCCGGTTGTATCTCGAAGGTTATCGTGTTTTGTATTCTCCCTTCATCCAAGCGCCGGCGGAGTGTGTGGCTGATTTCAAGCAATTGGCTCGCCAGCGGATGCGATGGTCGGAGGGTCATACATTCAATGTGAAGAAATACTTCTTCCCGCTTC
>Ga0209986_10004594_pt1 | contig 11655 bp, 4 predicted proteins | sample BlataG_FD_183168 | JGI IMG/M metagenome (GOLD analysis project Ga0209986, IMG submission 183168) | Deep subsurface microbial communities from Black Sea to uncover new lineages of life (NeLLi) - Black_00105 metaG (SPAdes) (version 2) | ecosystem: Environmental > Aquatic > Marine > Oceanic >...
GCGATGTGAACAAGCTGAGGCCAGGCGCGCTCTTCAGAGAAGGCATCGGCAAGACGATGAGCAAAATTGTCACCACTGTTGAGGAGATCCTCAAAGGCAACACTGCGGGCGATAGGACCATCATAGAAGAAGAGGTTTAGCTTGCGACCCGACGGCAGGTTAGTCTCGTAAGCCATCGTAGTGTCAATAGTGGCATTATTAACATTATCCCAGGCCTCAGTACCAATTTGGCGTACCTGTCTGGCCTGATGAGGGGCGAGGATGGTGAACTTGATTCCTGATTCCGCAAGGATATCCAAGGTTTCCAGATCCACGGCAGTTTCCGGGAGCCACATCCCTTCGGGCTTCCGCCCAAAGCGGTGCTCGAACTCTCGAATCCCCCACATCACCTGCGTATACCTGTCCCGGCGATTAGCCAGGGGCATAATCATATGGTTATAGGCTTGGGCTAGGGCTGAGCCATGCCCGGAGAAGGTCTGCTGAGTTTCTCGGTCGGCCTCTAAAACAGCTTGATAGACATCAGGCGCCTTCTCTTCCATCCAGGCGAGAAGGGTTGGCCCGAAGTCAAAACTCATTTTGGTGTAATTGTTAACTATCTGGGTAATGTAGTCCTCGCTGTCCAGAGTGCGTGAGGCAGTATTGGGGGCATAGCATTCGGCTGCTACCCTTTCATTCCAGTCATGGTAAGGATAGGCTGAGTCCTGCATCTCGATATACTCCAGCCAAGCGTTTTCTCGCGGTGGTTGATAGAAATGGCCATGAATACAAATGTAACGCTCCATTTAAGTCTCCTTGCTGAATAGTGCGAATGCCCACGGACCAAGCGTGACGGTGGCTTCGCCCTTTGAGCTAAGCTGTTCAGGCGCAATACTCCCCTTTCCCTGCCACCGCTCCTCTGCGGAATCCAAGCGTCTGTGCCATAATCCAGACGGAAAAGGCAGAACAACCGCAGTCTGTCTGTCGCTGAAATTGAAGACCACAATAGCCTCATTATTCTCATCCCAACGGCGGATGAAAATGATTCTCTCTTTTTCATAGCCTAATACTTCCATTCTATCCTTGCTCAGACAAGCCAAGGCGGGAGTCTCTTTGCGCAACCGTATCAGTTCTTTGTACAACCCCAAAAGCGTTTGGTGCTGTCCCTCTTCACGCAGCTTATGGTTGATCCTGGCGGCCAAAAAAGTCGTTTCATCTTGGGGATTATACAGCTCACTCTGCCACTGGAAGGTGGCAAACTCCTCACGGCGTCCCCGGCGTACAGCTTCAATAAGCGCTGGCTCGGAATGACTGACAAAGTAGGGAAAGGGAGCCGTCTCCCCGTATTCCTCACCCATGAATACAAGCGGAACAAAGGGTGAGAGCAAGATGGCGCCAGCAGCCAGCTTGAGCGCCTCGAAAGAGACAAGTTGACTCAAACGCTCACTATTCGCACGGTTGCCCACCTGGTCATGGTTCTGGCCAAAGACTACAAATTGATGAGCAGGTATGTCCCTAGAGGAGACACCATGCCTTCGCTGCCGGTAATGGGAATACTGTCCAGAATAGACAAAACCTTCTTGAAATGCCCTAACCAGATCCTGAAGCTGGCCGTAGTCCTGATAATACCCATTTTGCTCACTGGTCAGCAGCACGTGAAGAGAGTGATGAAAGTCATCGTTCCATTGAGCATCCAGACCATAGCCTCCGAGCTCCCGTGGCTTAACAATACGTGTATCGTTAGCAGCACTCTCAGCGATCAAATATGCTTGGCGTTTCACTCCCGCTGCCTGCTCATGGAATGCCATGGCAAGCTCTTCTAAGAAAGGGTAGGACGAAATATCCAGTATGGCATGAAGCGCATCTAACCGGAGAGCGTCAATGTGAAACTCAGTGAGCCAGTAGATGGCGTTTTCAATGAAAAATCGGCGTACCTCGTCACTATGCGGCCCATCGAAGTTAAGCGCTGCTCCCCACGGAGTCTTGTAGCGATCGGTGAAATAGGAACCGAAATCAGCGATGTAATTGCCTTCAGGACCGAGGTGGTTATAGACGACATCCAAAACTACTGCCAGTCCCTTCTGGTGACAGGTGTTGACCAGGCGCTTCAGTCCCTCCGGTCCACCATAGGAATCTTGCACGGCAAAGGGGTATGTGCCGTCATATCCCCAGTTGTGGTTGCCAGGAAACTGGCCGACAGGCATAAGCTCTACGGCGGTAATGCCTAAATCCTTTAGTTCATCAAGATACGGAATAATGGCATGAAAGGTGCCTTCCTCAGTGAAGGCTCCTACGTGCAGTTCGTAAATTACATATTCCTCTAGGGGCAATCCAGGCCAGTCTTGATCCTCCCATGGGAAATGGTGATCCACTACTTGAGATGGGCCGTGAACGCCCCTGGGTTGGAAGCGAGATGCCGGGTCAGGACGTTCCCTCTCCGGGTCCAAACGGCAAAAGTACAGGCAACCCGGCTCCACACCCTCAACAATTGCTTGGTGGTAGCCTCGTGCACCTCGTGCTAAAGGCACTATCAGCTCTTTAGGCGACACGATGTGCACCTCCACCTTTTGAATAACTGGTGCCCATACGATGAATTGGCACCGGCCATTGCCCAAATATGTAGCGCCCAAGCGGCTTTCCTTGTTCACGTCTTCCGCTCCCCACTCTTGAAGCACACGACTGCCAACGGCGGTAGAGTGATTTCCATAGAATAAGGGCGGCCATGCCACGGGATTTTGTGTGCCCTTGTCCCTCCTAGATTGCCTTGACCACTACCGCCAAACTCGGCGGCGTCACCGTTGAGGATTTCTATCCAGAAACCACCACGAGGGACACCAACCCTATATTTGAAGTGAGTCGTGGGAGTGAAGTTGCAGATGGTGAGTACAATATCGTCAGTTGATTTGCCCTTGCGGACAAAGCTGATGACGCTTTGTAAGGCATCATTGGCATCGATCCATTCAAAACCGGCCGGATCGCAGTCTAGCTCATAAAGTGCTGGCTCAGTCCGGTAAAGCTGGTTCAAAGCCTTCACCCACTTCTGGACCTGGGCATGTCGCTCATACCGGAGAAAATGCCAATCTAGGGTCCCATCATGATCCCACTCTCGCCACTGGCCCAATTCTGCTCCCATGAAGAGCAGCTTTTTCCCAGGCTGGCTATACATATATCCTAGAAGCAGCCTCAAATTGGCGAACTTTTGCCAATCGTCGCCCGGCATCTTTCCTATAAGCGAGCCTTTTCCATAAACCACTTCATCATGGGAGAGAGGCAAAACAAAGTTTTCGTTGAAGGCGTAAAGCATACGAAAGGTCAAATCGTTATGGTGATATTTTCGATAGATAGGATCGAGAGACATAAACTGTAATATGTCATGCATCCAGCCCATGTCCCATTTCATTCCGAAACCCAGCCCACCCACATATGTTGGCCGTGAGACCATGGGCCACGCAGTAGACTCCTCAGCGATTGTCTGCACATCGGGATAGTTCTTATAGACTTCCTCATTAAATTTCCGCAGGAAAGCAATGGCCTCGAGATTTTCCCGGCCACCATACTTGTTAGGAATCCACTCTCCTTTTTTTCGGGAGTAGTCTAGATAGAGCATGGAAGCGACTGCATCCACACGCAGGCCATCGACGTGATACCTATCGAGCCAGAAGAGGGCGCTGCTCAAGAGGAAACTCTGCACTTCAGGTCGTCCGTAATTGAATATGTAGCTCTTCCAGTCAGGGTGGAAGCCCTTATTGGGGTGGGCATGCTCGTATAAGTGTGTCCCGTCGAAGAAGCCCAGCCCGTGTTCATCAGTGGGAAAGTGTGAGGGCACCCAGTCCATAATTACCCCAATTCCATGTTGGTGTAAGTAGTCAATCAAGTACATGACATCTTGGGGGGTGCCGTAGCGGCTCGTGGGTGAAAAATAGCCCGTAGTTTGATAGCCCCAGGAGCCGAAAAAGGGGTGCTCCGTAACAGGTAGAAACTCGACGTGAGTGAAGCCCATTTGCCGGACATAGTCAGCAAGTTGAGGCGCTAGTTCGCGGTAGGAAAGGGAACGATACCCTTCTTCGGGCACCCTTTTCCAGGAGCCCAGATGTACCTCGTAAATAGCCATTGGGTTATCAATTCCGTTACACTGCCGTCGCTTCTCCATCCACTCCCGGTCCCCCCAAGTGTATCCAAGTTCCCAGACTATAGACGCAGTTTTGGGCGGTATTTCATTATAGGTAGCGAAGGGATCAGCCTTCTCCGTTCTATAGCCCCTGTAACGGGAGTTTATATGGTATTTGTAGAGGGCATCCTTGCCTATCCCCGGAATGAATCCTTCCCAGATTCCTGAGTGTCCCCGTTGCTGCAAAGGATGGCTCACTCTATCCCAGCCGTTGAAGTTACCAATAACTGACACCTGCTTGGCATCTGGGGCCCACACGGCAAAATAGGTTCCTTTTTGGTTGTCAACAGTCAGTGGATGCGCTCCCAGTTTCTCGTACAAGCGAAAGTGACTACCTTCATTGAAAAGGTAAAGGTCATCCTTTGTCAGAAGGGTTATTTCTGGTGATCCTGGCAGTTTTCTCCTCTCTAACTCAGGTCTTGAGCCCGACTTAGTGTCTTCTTTTTTCTTTGTCATCGCCGGTGATCGCTCCGCTTACGAAGTTCGTTAACAGTCAGTAGCGTGTCAACTACCTGAGGTAGTTGGCAAAACTGCTCGAAAGTGTATTGCGCTCTGCGCCGCCAGTTTGGGTATTCTTTCCTAGTGCTCGGTATGTTCTGGGGGTGTGTCTCAAGCCAGAGGTCTTCCAGGTTGATGAGAACTATCCGAGCTTGGCTGGCAGCCAGAAACGATAAGCATGCCTTGAGAACAGCCGCGATATCATTCTCTGCTCCTTGGAGCCAATCCCTATCCTGTAAGAAAGTCACTAAAGCTCTTTTCATGCTCAGGAGCCTATTCTTCTCTTCTTTTACACCTGCCTTGTCCAGGAGACCAATCCTCCTCCGTTCCTCAATATCCAGACCTTGCCAGAATGCAGCAAATGGAGGCATATCATGGGTATTAAGGCTGGCTACGGAGTTGGACGAAACTGGAGGCAGGCCTCTTCGCAGGTCAGAGGCAAGTTCGTAATGCATCACGTACATACGATGGAGGTCGTGTCTCCTCATAGCTGGCCTTACGTATGAGGGTACCGTGCCCAGGTCTTCACCGACAATGATAGCCTTATGGCGATGTGACTCTAGGGCCAGTATAGCGTAGAGTTCCTCGGCCTGGTAACGTACGTAGACCCCATGCTCGGCTTCCAGTCCCTTCGGAATACAGAAAAGCCGGTGAAGGCCCATGACATGGTCAATACGAAGGATACTGGCACACCGAAGGTGATGGCGCAGGCAGGCAATTATGTAGCGGTAACCTTGTTCCCGGATTTTTTCCGGATGCAGCGGTGGGAATCTCCAGTTCTGCCCTTTGGTAAAAACGGCGTCTGGGGGCGCACCAGCCGAAATATCTGGCATAAAGATCTCACGCTCACGCCACACATCATAGCCGTCGGGGTGGACACCCAATGGAAGGTCCAGATACAGTTGGACACCTTTCTCTCTGGCCTCTTCTGAGACACTTTCTATTTGCTGATGGGCCAGCCACTGTACGTACAAGTGGTAACGCTTGCTCTCCTCGTCGTAATCGCGTTCGGTCAATGTACCCTCTCGAAGCGGCTGCGGCCAGAACCGCCACGAATTGCGATGGTTTTCACACGCTGCCCGGAAGCGAGCGTAGTCCTCAACCAGCGGATCTTCCTCAGTGAAGCGATGAAGTTCCTCAAGTCGGTTAGATGCTTCAGCAAATAGGCTCCGACAGAGCTCTTTAAGTACCTGACGCTTCAATGCCATCTGTCGCTGATAATCTATCAGATGTGAGTTACGCAGAGCCCTAAGCTCATTCTGAAATGATGATGATCCCAGGAGAGCCTGTGCTGAACGGCACTCCTGCAACTCAGGAACCGCGTTTATGTCCAGATAGAACTCATTCCATAATAGGCGGCTGGCAGGGAGATAAGGACTGGGTTCAGAGAGCCTGTCCAGGAAGGTGGCCAACAGTGGTAGGGTAGCTACCACTCGACCGCCTATTCCAGCGGCCCATGCTATTAAAGTCTGGAGGTCCGAGAAGTCGCCACTTCCCCAGCTGTTTTCTGAATGCAAGGCATGTAGGGGAAGGAAGACACCAAAGCTCCGGTCTTCCAATTCTACTGGAGGGGTATAGGTGTTATGCGGACACGAAACGATCGTACTTTCTTCCTGTCTTCCCGCCAGCTCCAAGGTGAGACGGTGATATCCCCAGGGTAACTGATTGGGCAACGTAAGCTGCTTGACCACATATGGCCTGCCTTCTACATTTGCGGCCTTTAATACTTCAAAGTCGGCACCATGCCAATCCCATCGCAGATGTTTGCCGGTCTCCAACTTCAAATGACATTTGAGATTAGCGTCAGATGCACTAAGGGGAAGACGGATCTCCACGGGAAGTGACTCTCCATTCCAGGCCACGACGACCGGCTCTATCACTCGCTGCCACAGTACCTGTTGTAGTTCGCGCCACGCCGAGGGCACATCCCGAAGGCTCGCAACTGGGGCTCCCAGTGAGCGGAGAACCGCCAATAAAGATTCCTCAGAGGCCTGCTGCCGATGGTGATTCACATCGTAGTAGGCTGTCTGAACACCGTAGAGGCGGGCTAGTTGATGGAGAAAGTGAGCACTCGAAAGAACACTCACTTCTCAGCCTTCTTCCTGGCTTTCTCCTCAGCCTCTTTAGATATCTCGTCAGGCTTTTGCGCTGCTTCGGCTATGATGTCAGCTGGTTTCTCCAAAGCCTCTAACATCTGCAGCATACCCTGAAGAGGCAGCCAAACCCAGCCCGGACGGTTGTTGAGTTCATAGTTTACCTCGTACATGGCTTTGTCAACAAGGTATGCATCCAGAATAACTTTCACGCCTTCCCGGCTCTGAGGCAATATGGGGATGTCTGCAGTGAATTGCAGGTAGGACTTCAAGAAGGTGGCGGAGACCCAAAGGTACCAAGCGCACGCCCACTCTTCCAGCACTGGCAGGTCCTCCGGCCGGAGTACAGTTGACGCCTGACCGCGCAGGGCAATATAAGCAGCATAGTAAAATGAGCGTATCATGCCAGCAACATCCTTGAGGGGCGAGCGTTTGATCCGCCGCTCTCCCAAGCGTCGTGCCGGTTCCCCTTCAAAGTCAATGATGACGAAGTCGTTACCGGTATAGAGAACCTGCCCCAGATGGTAGTCGCCATGGCAGCGTACACGCATTCCGGTAATCTTTCGCCCAGTTAAATCTTGGAAACGTCCCAAGATGGCATCCTCGAGTCTGAGAACCTTTCGGGCATCTGCTTTTGCCTCATCGGGAAGTTGCTTTAGACGTTCACGCAGTAATTGCAGAACTTGAGAAGCGAATCCCCTCATCCCGTGACAAAGAGACCGTTGGTAGGTCACTGAGAACGGCTCAGGAACAAAGTTCGGGTCGTCTCTAGCTGAGGCTAGTGCTAAGTGGAGTTCGGCAGTCCGTTGACCCAAAAGCTGAGCGGAGACCAGGTATTCACCTATGGTATCCTGGGCTATCGCAGGGAGACTCTCGTCACTTATGTCCACCAAAGAATTCCCATGAGGTAGCGGTGCTTCTGCCCCTGGACGTGCCAGCACTCTCTCAAAGTAGCGCCCTAGAGAATCCAAAGTATAGCCCCAGCCGTCACCCTCGTTGTGCACATATCCGTGAAGGATACCTAGGGTTACTGGCTCACCCTGCCTCCGACTGCGGTACTCAAGAACTCCAGCTACTGGAGGCACATTGGGAAAGGGTTCCTTTTCAGTAAGAAAGCGTCCGATATCGAGTTCAGGGCTCACCCCTTCCTCCAGACGACGAAAGACCTTCAACTTGAACCGATCCCCGTACACTACCGAAGTGTTAGTCTGCTCTCCTTTGAAGAGGGCGGATTCCAGGGCTTCCTGAGCTGTTCCGCGTATCTCGCGAAATACCGTCCGGGTGTGAGAGGCGACGAGTTCTCCCCTCTCTCCCTTAAAGCGGCGACGCCGCGCCATGGCCTTAAGTAGGACACTGCGGAAACCCTGTTCAACCAGGGCATCGTAAATGATCCCATCCCTTTCGCCGTCTTTGTCCCTCAACTTCAGATGGGCGATAACAGCTTGAGGTAACTCATCGAAGATCTGGCTTGCCCGTTCTTCTGAAGCAAAGGTGATAGGGACGAGGTAGGTCTCGGGTTCGCCCTCGGAGTACTCTACGCTGACGAGGATCAGGTGAGCCACCGCCATATCATAAGGTACAGCAATGACATCCTGTATCTCTGCTGAGCGGGTTTGTCGGGCCTTGCCACCAAACCAACGCCGTTGCCTTATGTAGCCTAACAGCGCTGCTTCCAGCATAGGCTTTCTCCGATGCTTGTACAAGTCCTTCCATTCCCCTGTCAAAGCGAGAGTCGGTAGTAAAACCTCCCCCGGTCCAGTCTGCAAATCGACCCGCTCTGGCTGGCGGAGTTCTATGGAAAACCAGTAAAATGCGTATGGACTGAGGGTGATAAAGTACGGCGCTTCTCCGATTCGAGGAAACTCCGCCTGCCCAAAAACCTCAACAGGCACCTTCCCGTTGAACTCATCAAGATTAAGGTTGGCATACTGTACCCAACGCGAAAGGTTAGCGACCACCAAGATGGTCTCGTCCTCGTAGCGGCGGACGAAAGCCAGTATCTTTCGATTCTCCGGGTAAAGGAACTCAAGACTCCCGCGGCCAAAGGCTTTGTAGTGTTTTCTCAAGGCGATGAGATGCTTCATCCACCACAGGAGAGAGTCTGGGCTATTCTGTTGGGTCTCCACATTGATGGCTTCATAGTGATACTCAGGATCAATGTTGACAGGCAGGTATAGTCGCTGAGGGTTAGTGTGAGAGAAGCCCGCGTTGCGGTCAGCGCTCCATTGCATCGGAGTGCGGACGCCGTTGCGATCGCCCAAATAGAAGTTGTCCCCCATGCCAATCTCATCTCCGTAGTAAATCACTGGCGTTCCGGGGAGCGAAAAGAGAAGTCCGTTCATCAGCTCGATTTTCTTGCGGTCGTTGTTGAGGAGTGGAGCTAGGCGACGGCGGATCCCGAGATTAAGTCGAGCCTGAGCATCATGAGCATATACGCGGTACATATAGTCTCGCTCTTCGTCAGTAACCATCTCCAGAGTGAGCTCATCATGGTTACGAAGAAAAAGAGCCCACTGGCAAGTCTCCGGAATCGGAGGTGTATGCTGGAGGATGTCAATGATCGGGAAACGTTCTTCCATGCGGATCGCCATAAACATGCGCGGCATAACAGGAAAGTGATAGGCCATATGGCACTCATCCCCTTCACCAAAGTAGGCGACAGCATCCTCAGACCACTGGTTTGCTTCCCCCAGCAACATACGGTTCTTAAACCGGTCATCCACATGGCGACGCAGTTCCCTCAGGAAGCTGTGCGTCTCCGGTAGGTTTTCACAGTTAGTACCTTCCCGCTCATAAAGGTAGGGTACTGCATCCAGGCGAAGTCCAGAGACACCTAAACCGAGCCAGTAACTCACCACCCGCAGGATTGCCTCTCGTACCAGAGAACTATCGAAATTGAGGTCGGGCTGGTGCGAGTAGAAGCGGTGCCAGTAGTAGGCATTGGCTACCGGGTCCCAGGTCCAGTTCGATGACTCAAAATCTTTAAAGATGATGCGGGCCTCTTTATATTTATCCCGTGTGTCACTCCAGACATAAAAATCACGCCCCTGGCTTCCAGAAGCTGCCCGCCGTGCCCGCTGGAACCATGGGTGCCGGTCTGACGTATGGTTAAGGATTATTTCGTTAATTACGCGAAGGCCGCGATAATTGGCTTCCTTGAGGAAAACCCTGAAGTCACGAATCGTCCCGTACGTGGGATGGACACTGGTGTAGTCCGAGACATCGTAGCCGTCGTCCTTGAATGGAGAAGGGTAGAATGGAAGGAGCCAGATGGCGGTGACCCCCAGATCCTGAAGGTAGTCCAGCTTCTGGGTGAGTCCTGGGAAGTCGCCGATGCCATCGCCGTCACTATCATAGAAAGCGCGGACGTGAAGTTCGTAGATGACAGCATCCTTGTACCACAGGGGGTCACCATCTCGCCAGAAGTATCTTTTGTCACCGGTTGCCATATTGATAACCTCTTGTACGCATTGTACTACAGTTGTTTCTCGTGATAATCCACCTGGTGTATGCGGAAGATATGGGCTGGTATATTTTGGGGATCAAGCTCCACGTAGTTCCGCGAACCCTGCCACTGGTAGGTAGCATCCGCCAGAAGGTCATGCACTTCATAGGGTTGGCCGTGGTCAAGCCCCAATTCCTCAAGGGAAAGGCCTACCCAGCCAGACTGTTTGTATCGGTAATCCAGGTTCACCACAACCAATATAATGTTGGCAAGGTCTTCAGTTTGCTTGCTATAGCAAATAAGCTGCTCATTACCTACAGAATAGAATCGCAGGCTTAAGTCACTCTGGAGAGACGGGTTTTCCCTGCGGATGCGATTCACGCGGGCGATAAAATCCTTTAGGCTGTTGGGGCTCTCGATATCCCAGTGCTTTAGCTCATATTTTTCTGAGTCCAGATATTCTTCGCTTTCCCTGTCTTTACGATGATTTTCGCAGAGCTCAAAAGCAGGGCCATAAATTCCGTAATTGGCTCCAAGAGTCGCCGCCAGTACCAGCCGTGTCACAAATGCGGGTCGCCCACCATCTCTAAGATAGTCGCTCAGAATATCAGGGGTATTTGGCCAGAGGTTGAACTGAAAGAACTCCCGTACATCAGTCTGGGTCAGCTCGGTAAAGTACTGAGTGAGTTCCCACTTGGCATTACGCCAGGTGAAATAAGTGTACGACTGGCTGAAGCCCAGCTTGGCTAGCCAATACATAATCTTAGGTCGGGTGAACGCCTCAGATAAGAAGATAACCTCAGGGTAATCCTTTTTGACCTCACCAATGAGCCATTCCCAAAAAGCGAACGGCTTAGTATGAGGATTGTCAACACGGAAGATGCGGACTCCCTGCTCTATCCAGAAAATAACGACGCTCTTAAGTTCTTCCCAGAGTTCCCGCCAGGTCTCGGTCTCGAACTCCAGCGGGTAGATGTCCTGATACTTCTTCGGCGGATTTTCGGCATACTGCACCGTCCCATCATGCCGCCAGCGGAACCATTCCGGATGTTCTTTCACGTAGGGATGGTCAGGGGAGCACTGGAAGGCCAAGTCAAGAGCGACCTCTATGCCATATTCTTGTGCCTTATTCACGAACCTTCGAAACTCTTCTAGAGTGCCAAGCTGAGGATGGACTGCCTTGTGTCCTCCCTCCTGTGACCCGATGGCCCAGGGGGTGCCGGGGTCATCCGGCTTGGCTTTAGGAGTGTTATTCTTTCCCTTTCGGCTGGTGTAGCCGATGGGGTGGATGGGAGGAAAATACAGCACGTCAAAGCCCATCTCCGAGATGTAGGGGAGGCGTGTCTCGCAATCCCTAAAGGTGCCGTGCTGACCAGACTCGGACGTGCAGGAACGGGGGAACATCTCATACCAGGTGCTAAAGCGTGACCTTTCTCGGTCAATAACCACTACAAGCTCTTTGGGATAAGAACAGC
>Ga0209986_10004597_pt1 | contig 11648 bp, 8 predicted proteins | sample BlataG_FD_183168 | JGI IMG/M metagenome (GOLD analysis project Ga0209986, IMG submission 183168) | Deep subsurface microbial communities from Black Sea to uncover new lineages of life (NeLLi) - Black_00105 metaG (SPAdes) (version 2) | ecosystem: Environmental > Aquatic > Marine > Oceanic >...
CATTATTGTGCGACCACCGGCCCAGCCTCTACAAGTAGCGGAGACGAAAATTGGGTATTGACAAGATGGGGAAAAAGTTGTATAGTATAGGTGTCCTTGATCCTGGACCGTCAAGATCGGAAAGACCCTTTTGTACGGTTTCTCGATCTGGGTGTAAAAGCCCGGTCCAGAGATCGGGGACCGTACAAAGGGGTTTTTTCTTTTTGCTGAGAACTACATTCAGCACTATGCCCTACAGCTTGTCGTTTCGTTCTTCCAGTACGACAACACATAGTCATCGACATCAAGAATGTAAGCGGAGTCAGAACCGCTCAACAAGACGTAGGAAGAAACCCAGATTCCAGTTTAACTGTCCCCGTCCTGGTGCGAAAGCAGGGCTTGCAGGCAAAGATTGGTAACAATCGGGTGGTAAAGAAATTCCAGACCTGGGCACCCTTGAGCCTGTACGGATTCGTCCAATTGGACACGTCCGATTCGAACAAAGCGAGACGACCGACCGGTGGAAGTCAGCTTGTTGTCAGAATAGCTTCATAGTACATGGGGCTATTCTCTCTACTCAACTCCCTCTCAATGGAAGTTTTAACAGATGCAACAAACAAGGAGAACGGATGAAACGCAAGAGTGATACCGAGACAAACGGATACGCGGTATTCGAGCAAGTTCGGGATGCAAGTGCGGACAATCGGGTGACGAACATCGTCTTCTACGGCGCAGTCATCAGCGGGCTGCTCACAGCTTGCGCGTGGGTGTGGGTGATTGGAGCGCGTCTAGGTGGATAAAGCGATAGAAGAAGCGGGGCTGACGGAACCAGAACAGACAGAGAAGTTCGGTCGTGTTGAACCGAAAGTTGCACAATCGGAGCAAACAAAAACGCAGAAGTGCAAGGCGGCATCTGTCTTGTTCAGGATGTTCTCGGAGACGTTTGGCAAGCTCAGTACCAATACAGGAGTTCAGGCAGCGCCTATCCAAATCCTGTGGGATGGGATGAGGCAGGGTTTTGCAATATGCGCTGATACGATGGAGATGTTTGCCAACCCAAAGATAAAGTATGTCGATAGTGAAATGCCAGACGATATAGCCAAAGCGTTCAAGCCGGTGATGGACCTGATAATAACGTCACGACTTGCAGCCAGCAATAACAAAGAGCAGCCTAACCTACCGTGGGTGAACGGTGACGAAACGGGGGAGTAAGACTGGGAAAAGCGCTGACTTGGGGGACATCTTCTTTCGGTCGGCGTGGGAAGCCAACTACGCTCGCTATCTCAACTGGCTCGTTTCCATCGGGGAGATTCAGTCCTGGGAGTACGAGCCAGACGAGTTCGAGTTCAAGGGGATCAAGCGCGGCACGAGGTTCTACCTCCCCGACTTCAAGATACTCACCAATTCCAACCACTACGAGTACCACGAGATCAAAGGGTGGATGGACGCCAAATCCAAGACAAAGATCAAGCGGATGAGGAAATACTACCCGGACGTTAAGTTGATTGTTATCGACAAAGATGCGTATCGAGCACTAGCAAAGGACGTTAAGGGGTTCATCCCCAATTGGGAATAGCTACACACCGAAGAGTGAGCGGGACTGCTCGAAGATGGAGAAGATAACGGAATCGGATAGTGCGGCAGCACAGAGGAATTGAAGCGAGAGTCTACCAGTCATCGAATCGCTGCCATTGTGTTTTGCGCCCATATTAAAATCCGCCGTGCCAGCATGTATCAAATTGTTGTTGGCCGCGGTGGCTGTTTCAGCATTATACCAAGTCTTTTGTTCATTACCAGAATTATCAAATCGCCCCGCTGCAAAGAACCACTCCCCCGCCGCTGGTTTTCCAGTTGTCACCGATGTTGCTGCATCCGCTCCGGTACTGGAAAGGCCAAACGAGATAGCACCGGCCCAGTTACGGAGCAGGGCGTAGGATCTCTGATTCCCAACTACGTCCCACTTTGAAAGCATATATTCAGTAGCAGCAGCAGCGTTGCTGAACCTGTACCATCCGCCCATCGTGAGACCCCGCATTGCGGCTGCTATTGGCCCTTCATTTCCAGTTATGTCCAACCCCGCCTCATCAGCACGAGACAAGTAAGCCCCAACCCCGTCAAGGTAAATACCCGGAGCAAGCCCATAAGTGTTGTACCGTGCATTGCCGTGGTATGTAAGAGTACGTCCCTGCCCACTAATGTCGTAGCAGTCGCCGTTTTCATCGGAGCTACTAGTCGGCCAAAACCCGCGCAGGCCGGTGAGTGCTTGGAACTGTGAGCAAGCGGACTTCCAAGCAAAACTGGACTCGTTGCGGCGGGGGAAGTTCACTGCCATCAAGTCATAGAGTTCATCTGGTCTGTAGTGCCAAAGTGGAGAGTCGCCTATCACGGATGGTATCCCCCTACTCCAAACTGGTTAAGCAATTGCTTCAATTTTCCGCTTCTCGATCCAACAAGAGCCAACTGCCACGGCTCACGGTATGTAGCTTGCTCAATGAAGACATAGCGGGGGTCAGTTCTGAAATCACTTGACGAGCTACGTGGAGCCAATTCCCCCCCGTGAAACAACCACTGTCCAGCTTCTACCTGCCAAGGCATCACTCTCGTTCCAGACCCATATAGCCCCACGTTCTGTGATGGGCTAAAGAGGTTCCTCTCGTACTTGGCTGTCGTGGGCATAGCTGAGAATACCACTTGCCTGTTCTTAATGAACTTTAGCACCCATCGGTTCAGAGCCGTACCACCCAATGCGGTCAGAGCTTTTGCGACTGTATATGCCTGTCGTCTGTCTCTATCCTCTGCACCTACCTGGCTTGTGTTGGAGTCTATTCTGCTGTAGTCTGTGCTAAATATACCATTCGGCTCATCGTCCAGCACCGCTTCTAATTTATCACTGGCATTCTGCTCTCCTTCTGTAGTCAAGTCAACGGTGTAGGTTTTCAACCAGTGGATATATCCCAAACACTGGATTGTTACAGAGGAGATACTGCTGGAATCAATGTTAGTCGTTTCGCTTGTTTCCGGCTCTTTCACTTCGCCTATCGCAATATCACGTATTTGTTCTGCTCTTGTCTCATTGCAACCGGCAGTTGAAACTACTCTGTGAAGAACACCGTATTTTTTCTGGCTAGTCGTGTCTTCAGCCCAATCGGTGAACCGCCTTGCGCCATAAACTGGATCTCCACTAGACCAATCAATCGTAGAATACTCGGTGCATACCTTGTTCCCGATGTTGATGAATGGTCCTCGTGTTATCGTCAACCCACCTATATTAGCCTGTACGACATTAGCGAATCCTTCAAATACCTGCGATAATCCTGGTGAGAACACCTCAATGTGCCGCCCCAATCCAGTATCAAGCCATTCTTCGACGAACCGCTTGCCGCGTAGGTGAAAGTCGCACGATTCATAACCCCCAAACGCAGAACGAACTATCTTCTTGTTCCACGCCTCAAATACAGTCTCGCTCCAGGCACCAGAAGTCGCAAGATTTGCGCTTGCCACAATACACAGAGCAGAGTTTTCTAGGCTCATCTATTGCCCCGCATACCAAGATAGCGATTACACTTAAATGATTGAACAGATGACAAGAATCTATGATCAGCGTTCCAGTTGTAAATAGCGCCATCCTGTTGCGCTGTAAGAAAGTGCATGCGCTGGCGAACATTCGGAAGAAAGAAAGCTGCTTGTCCAGCACGAGCACTCCACTGACCTGGCATGGGGTCGCCATCAACAGATGCTTTTAATATCGTCCGAACAAAGCGTCGTGGATTCGCAATGCTGTCAACGTCAAGGTAGATAGGATTGCCACTTGTATCTTTGCTCAATCTGGAAAAGTCGTTATCGGTGTAATTTACTGCATCGAGACTCCACTCGTCAACTGGAATGAGAACCAATCCGTAGAAACCAGCTTGCCCTGGAGCCGCTTCTGTTGACTGGGCACTCATAATAAAAAGCAATGAATAATCCTCAGATTGTAATATCCCTGGAGATATTTCAATCTGTCCCAAGTCAAGAAGTGGATCATCATCAATAGATACCAGATCGGAAAGATATGTCTGAACACCAGGAACAACTCCGCCCGACGTGGATTCAATAGATAGTCGAACCCTCATCCCATCTATTGCAGCTATTGGCTTATAAATACAGAAAACGTGGAAAAGTCCAAAGTATTGCTGTGTCAAATCCTCATCAATCTCAATGTAGAAGATTTCGTTTAGCGCCTCTACCCCACCAGGATTATACAGAATGTATCTGCCAGTCGGGAAATCAACCCTACTGGCAAAAGCAGCACTGGATGCGCCCCTGACGGAAACAGTAATGTCACTGTGATTCTGCTCGTCAGCCAGGTTGATATATGAAGCAAAATCTTCTCCCCTATCATAGCGTCTCAGCCCCATTATCACTCTATCAACTTCAAGACTTGGACCCAAGTATCTGTATGAGCGATTATAGACAAAGTGCCTTGCAAGAGCTGAAATATCCCCTTCTATTTGATCTGCTGCAATATCAACCCAATTCCACAGTGTCACATAAGGATGGCGGTTCTGTTGTTCTGGAACAGAAGTTATTGCTGCTGCCCCAGTAACGCGGAAACGCATCCAGTATCCAGTGATTGCTGGACCGTATCCCAAAACCGCGTTTAGGTCACACGTTGTCCAAAAAGCTGGCGTGCCAGGATCATCATATGAAATACTGTTGACGCCAGTGACGGTGAGTCCGTCTGTTTCGTCGGTCATCGTAGCCGCTATTCCATTCCACGCTGCTCCCGTCCATACTTCCCAGACGCCAGTTGCAGTCGCTCCAGCAAATACATCTCCTAGATCAAAGACGATGTTTGAGAATGGTCCGCTATCTGCCATGGTTGTGTCTATCCCAAAATACACAGCGTCGTTCGCTACTGGGACAGCAGGCAATAAATCATAAGGAAGTGCAGCATCTAGTAAATTGGCACCCACACCCGTGCCTATCACGCCACCGTTATCGACGTGAACGTTGGTTAAATACGCCATTCCTTGATAATTAGCAACAAACACTTCGTTTTCGCAAGTTTCCTCTCTCCCGAACCCGAAGGCTGACCATCTTACATGAAGTTCTGCCTCGTCGTAAGTTACATTGTCCCAAGAAGCCCAGACTGTTCCTCGGTCGGACGAGCCATTATTGTCAATAAATATAACAAGGTTGCCGCCTGAAGCCCAAGTGGCCAAGTCTATGATTTCTTGGACAACAGCAGCTATATCTGGCGTGTCTATCGTTTCACCTTCCACTTGCGCAGGCAAGTTGTTCCACTCTTCTGAGGCCGTTGTTTTTGCCCTTCCCGTAAAGTCGGCATATGTAGAGAATGCTCCCGGCGTTGGATTTCTGTGCCCCGTTATTATCAAGCTGCTTGGCATAGAGGCTGCAACAATGTCTCTGCTATTGACCAATCTAACAAACGCTTCCTCAATTGTCGCTCCTAGCGGAATGTTCAAAGAGCGAAAACGAATACCGGTTTCCATATCATCAACCCCCCCAGCAGGCGCGTTTCCAGCCAATAGCTCTGTGTAAGCGTTGTTGATTAACGAAAGTCCGTGAGACACCCAAGTGTCATCGGTACTCTGGGTCGGATAAAAAACTCTTTGCCTAATCGGTTTTAACCCAGACACCTCAACGCATTCACTCTCTCCTGGCTCAAACTCTTGCCAGTGTCCACGCTCAAGCGTCAGCGTCCAGTTATTGAATACTGGCTCTCCCAATGGTTGCAAGAATGGCTGCGAGAACGGATTCTCATCGTCCGGAATAGACCACGAATATATGAGCGCATAACGGGCATTTGTCTCTTGGTCAGCTTTCACTTTCAACCATACTGCGTCCGCTTCTACTTCTCCCACCCAATAATCCGCTGCTTGGATTAAAAGCCTTCGCAAGTTCTGTGTCTCTCTTGCAATCGCGTCAGCGTCCAGACTGACTATCTTCAAGTCAAACGTCTCGATGATGTTAGTCCACTGGTATTGAACCAGTCGTCTTCCGTCCGACATGGACGATTGCTGCCAGGTGCCCCCACCCTTGAACTTAGCTAGAGCGGGACGCCAGTTGTTTAGATGGATCGCGTTTCCGCCCTTGGGAATGAGACTGATTGTGGTTGTGCCATCCGTTATCTCAAGTATTGGCTCGCTCATACCATATCACCTCGCACAACTCGCAACACCCTCTGTTCAAACTGCGCAGCGTCCATTCCGTTGTTAATAGTCGTGTCAAATCGAATGTCCTGCGAGTTGCTAACATTGCCTGCTCCGCCACTAACTGGAGCCATTGATACTGGTGCGGGAACCAACGATGCGCCCATTATCCCCTGCGCTTTGTCAGCCCCAGCAACCCATCCCGCGACAAGTCCCGCCATCATGTTCTCGCCAATCTTGGCGAACACAGCGGAAGGAGACGAGATTTGCAGTTCCTCATTTACCTTATCGACTATCTGACTCATCGCTTTAACCATTGCGGCAATGACAGCCGCTAGGTCAGCATCAACACCCAGTTTCAAGCCCCCCAATATCTCGGACGCATCCAGTCCGTGCTCCTTAATCAGCTCTAGTAAATCAAACTGAGTCTGCAAAAAGTCAAGCTGCTGTTGTTTCTCCTGTAGTTTAAGGATTCTTTCTTCGTTAGCTGCTATTTCTTCTACAAGCTCTGCTCGTCTCTCTAACAGCGCATCCCTGTCTCGCGCTCCTGACTGAAACCACCCACCAGTCCACCAATCCTTGAAGCTCATACCCTCTGGAGGTGTAAGGTCTTCAAGCAATTCGTCCACTTCTTCCAGTTCCTCTTTAAGCGGGTCAAGGAACTGCTCCTCGTACATATCGGCGGCTGCTTCGCCAAATGCTCCAAAGACACTTGCGGCGTCAAACAATGCTTCCATATCACCAGCAATCTTGTCAATCAAAGCGGTGAAGTCGGGGAGCAGGTCTATGATCCTATCAATCATATCGTCAAAGTCGTCGCCAATATCCTTGAATCCCTCTCCAATGATACGGCTGCCGTCAGATATATCTCCAATGATCGTCTCGAATATGCCACTGAATGCGTCGATGAGATTAGGACCAGCTCTATTAACCCCCTTTGCATATGTCTCTACCAACAGTGCCCCGCTTTTTTCCATACCTCGCAACGGTGATGTTGGGTCTTTAGGTTCAGACCGATGAACCAAATCCGCTGCCTCTTGCCACTTTGCCCTCATTTGTGCGATCAGAGCGTCCATCGCTGGGAAAAACCCCGCCGCAAAGCTGTTCACCATCGCCGGTCCAGCGGTGGAATAAGCCGCCTGAACAGTATCCAGTGTCGTCGGAAGCTCCATTAGCTTCCGTTTTGCTTCCTCAATCGGCGTCTCTTCCAGCTTATTGCCGAACTCGTCAACTGCTTCACCTGCTGGGTCAATAGCTTCTGGTGCTATCCCAAATTCCTCGAACAGTGCAGCTATATCAAGCGTACCCTCTTGCGTGCGCTTGAATATCTCCATCAGGATGTCGTCGTAATCCTCGGCTTTGATGAACCCCTTACTCATCGCCACCTTGAGCCTGCCGATGTTGTTAGCGAGCTTCCTGCTTTCTGGCGTCACTAATCCGAAACTGTCCTGAATTTGCTCTAGTCCAGTTGCATAGTCCTCAAATGTAATCTGACCTTTCTCGTAGGCTTGCCGCAAGTCCTCAATGCCAATGCGAGCAATCGTCGTCGCTTCTGGGTCAACAAGCCGTTCCGCCAACTCAAGGTGCCCAATGATGACATCTTGCAACGCCTGTCGCTGCTCGCGTAGTACATCCGCGTAGCTTCTTCCAGCTCCCCCCGCCGCATTTGTCGCTGCGGTTGTTTCTTCTGTTACATCCTTCAATCCGCCTGTAACTTTAGCCAGATTCCTTATGTTGGGGTCAAGCTGAGCACTGCCGCCAGCAAGTGCATTAAGAGTAGCAACGAATTGTTGGGCTGTAAGGACACCATTCATCATTGCTATGGTTAACAATTTAATATTGCCTATTGCATTTATTGCAGCCTGAGAGGTCAATCCCAGCGCAAGCTGCAACCCCTGCTCCATAGCAATGCGTTCGGCTGTTGTAATGATTCCAGCCTGTTCTGCCTTTTGAAGCTCTTCTGAAGCAGTCTTAAAGATGTTGGTCGCTTCCATTGCATCTTCGAGCGCACTGTCCAGTTGTTCTGTTGCGCCAGTAAGCTCATAATGGGTGTGAATTAAAGCGCCTTCTACTCCCCTGAAATTATTCCAAGCGTGAATTGCTTCTTCTGTCACCCCAATTGATTCACGTTTCGCCTTGATTTCCTCATATTGAGCTTCAATCCAATCACGAACCGCCAAAAGCGCCTCTCGCTGCGCCCTAGTTAATTGGGGGATCATCAAACTCGCATCTTTTACTTGGCTATTGTAGTCATATACAGCCTGGGTGTACTCCTTCCACGAAGTAGTGTTTTTGAGAAGGATGATCTGAACCTCTCTCTGACGCTTCTCCATAATGTCAGTGTAATCACTTGTCTTGCCAAAGACTTTTACGAAAGCCTGCTGTGCAAGGTTCATATTATCCCACGCATCAGCAGCTTTATTTGTAGCCGAAGCCATTGTGGTGATAACAGATGAAAGAGAAGTTCCATCGCTAATCATTTTGGTGGTCGCGCTAACCCAACGGTCCAAATTTCCGTGCGCTCGTCCAATGGCTTCATCAATGTTGTCAAACGCTGTTTTTAGACGATCAATAACGGCAATTAGAGCAACAACCGCAGCGGTCCATACCACGGTTGAGCTAGCCAACCCAACTAGAGCAGCTTTTATTCCTACCAACCCACCGGAAACCACACCAGACACACCTCCCATAAGTGCCATGAGAGCTTTGAGTTCACCAAACGCCAAATAAAGGTCTACAGCAAGAACTATCAGCCTCGCCATAATCAATCCAAGAAGAATTGATTCGCCACGGAATCCCTTGATAGTATCAATAAGTGGTTTGATGAAGTTAATTAAGTTGCCAATCGCTTTTCCAAAACTTTCTAAGGCTGGGACGAGACTATTCTTTATCCACTCCCACATATTTTTGAGCCACGGAACAATGTCCTCTCTTACTATTCGATTGAACTCTGCCAGTCTGGGGATAAGGTGTTGCTCAATAGCATCTGGAAGGTCCTTTGCAAACGCTTCGGCAACAGGGATAATATCCGCAAGCCACCCCTTCAGCATCTCTCTGAAAGGGATGCCAATACTGCCCAACACATCTTGACCTATGTTCCCTAGTCTATCGAGCGCCTTGGCTAAGGTTCCGTACTTTCTCTGGGACTCAACCGCCAGAGCTGTATTTTCTTTCCAGGCTCTATTAGCTACTTGCCACGCATCAATGAGCACGTCTTGGCTCGCAGCAAGACCCAGTGTAACCATCTCGTAACGGGCACTAGCTAACCCCAATTTGTGTAGATAGCCATCTGCCATTGCTGTCTGCTCACCTAATCCAGCAACAAAAGCCATGTAAGCGCCAATAGCATCTGTCTTGAAAAGTCTGACAAATTCTTCCACGGTCATCTGGGATGCTTTGGCGAATACTGCTAAATCATCGTTTCCAGACGCTACTGCATTCCCCATCTTTAGAAACGCACGAACAAACGCTGTTGAAGCAGCCTCAGATCGGAAGCCTAATGTTTGTGCTGCCGTAGCTAATGCAAGCACGTCCACTTCGGACAATCCAGCCTGCTTGCCCAAGAACGCCAGTCGCGGGATCATCCTTACAATCGCAGCCTCGGACGGCGGGAATGAGTTACCCAAGGCAACGATAGTGGATGCCAGTCGCTCAATATCGGGACCAGACGTTCCCATAATGGCGGCAAACTGAGCCAATGCAGCGGACGCTTGTGTAGCACTCAAGTCCGTAACGTCAGCCATACGAACCATTACCTCGGTGAATGCCACAATGTCTTTTTCCGCTATGTTCATCTTGCCAGCGATGGCAGCAACGTCGGTCAATGTGTCCATCGAAACGGGGATTTGCAGCGCAATGTCGCGCAACCCGCGCAATACTTCTTCACCAAGAGGGGTTAGAGTTCCGAACTCATCTCCCAAGTCATTCGTCGTTCGGACGACATCCGCAAAGGCGTCTTCCCAGTCAGTGGCGACTTTTGTGGCGGCAACAGCAATTCCAGCAGCAGCCGTGGCAGCAGCAAGAGCGGCGGCGGCAACAGCAAGTCCGAATTTCTTCAGTCCACCAGACGCAGATTCACCAGTGTCGCCAAGCCCTTGGATGGACTTGTCCATAGCCCCCATCTGGCTCTGGAAGGTTGAGTAGCCGCGCACCATGGCCTGTACCCCCACTGGGGTGAAATTAGCCATTTGACAAACTCCCCGCCATCCGATACAATAATGATGTTCGGACAGTCAATTGCGTAGGCGGTTTTTGCATTACTAGCCCCCAACCGGTCAAAAGCGCGGCTGTCCGAACAAACAACCGCCATAACCGGGAGGGGGTTCCTTTTTGGAGAATGCTGCTATGGGCAAAAGTGTTCTTCTTGTATGCAAGTTTTGCAAAACCGACTTTTACGTAATACCGTACAGAGCTAATAAAGCCAAATTTTGTTCCAAGAAGTGCGCGGGTGCGTATCGAAGAAGCACCGTTCCCAAAATGCGTGTAGATAAACCCTGCGCAATCTGCGGCAAAATATTCTCCGTTACCCCTTCCGAAGCAAAGAAACGCAAGCATTGCAGCCTTGCGTGCAGAGCTAAACATCAATCCAAAAATATTCGTGGAAGCAGTCATCCTCGCTACACTAAAGTGTCTGTAAGATGTTCTATGTGCGGCAAACAACTTCTCAAAACCAAATACTTTGTTGATATAGGAACCAAGAACTTCTTTTGTGATGTTGCGTGTCATGGCAAGTGGCAGTCTGTCAACTGCCTGGGCACTAACCATCCTGCGTCCAAGCGAGTTGAAGTACATTGCCACACCTGCGGAAAGATATTTGAGCAAGTTCCATGGCGAGCAAAAAGATCCAAGCAATTTTGTAGTGAAGAATGCCTCTCCGACTGGCGACGGGAAAGAATGACGGGTGAGAACAATCGAAATTGGCTCGGTGGATGCGAGCCGATTTTTCACGGTCCTAACTGGCTTGAGCAGCGTGAAAAAGCTAGAACGCGAGATGGATTCAAGTGCCAGCATTGTGGAATTCACGAGGATCACTATGCGCGTGAATTGGATGTTCATCACATTATTCCATTCCGCGACTTTGGCATTGAAAGATACATAGAAGCCAACCGTCTATCCAATCTCATCACATTCTGCCGTTCTTGTCACCGTAAAGCCGAAGAAGGAAGCATCGCGTTTCAAATCCCTCTACCAACTTTTACTTCTTCCGAGCAGCCTTACGCGCTATGGCGTCCTGCTGGTTCAAGCTGATGTAGTTCATTAGCCTGTATCGCGCTACGACCTTTGCCATAAAGTGAACTTGATAACCGCCATCATCCCATCTCTCCAAGTCCAGTCCAGCAGCTACGCACGCTTCCCACTCCTCATATGCAAGAGAATACTGAATACCCGTGTTAACTGGGTCTTTGATGCCATGTTGATTGATCGGGACGCCATTTCTAGTTACTGCGAAAGGACTCCGCCGCAGCGGAAATGGCCTCCTCCGTCAGACCAGAAAGTCGTCCCAACAATGCGTAA
>Ga0209986_10004599_pt1 | contig 11640 bp, 12 predicted proteins | sample BlataG_FD_183168 | JGI IMG/M metagenome (GOLD analysis project Ga0209986, IMG submission 183168) | Deep subsurface microbial communities from Black Sea to uncover new lineages of life (NeLLi) - Black_00105 metaG (SPAdes) (version 2) | ecosystem: Environmental > Aquatic > Marine > Oceanic >...
TGAACTTAGCCCCGACATGTCGGGGAACTTTTTTGACAAGATTGACAGGATTAACAAGATTTTTTTATATTCTTTATATCCAGAACATCCCGTCTATCCTGTCTAAAAAAGGAAATTCCTATACTATTAAATTACACAATCAATACCCACTTTTCACCGCAGAGCCATAGACCCGCCTGCCGTCCGTCGGGCAGGGACCGCAGATACAAACTCTGTGAGCTCTGTGAGCTCTGTGAGAGGAAAAAAGGCAGTGTCTTTACCAAAGGCTAAGGAGGACTAATGGCAAAGGAAAAGTTTCCCACAACACAGGCCATTAGAGCATTAAAAGAATCCGGGGTGAATTTTTCCTTGCATTTTTACAAATTTGAGGAGAAAGGCGGAACCACGGTAGCAGCTAAAGAGTTGAATGTGGATGAGTACCTTGTGATAAAGACGCTTGTAATGGAGGTTGACAATGGTGATTCGCTTTTAATTCTTATGCATGGGAATAAGAAGGTCTCAACCAAGGCCCTGGCACGTGCCCTTGGGGTAAAGACGGTGAAGCCCTGTGAACCACAGACTGCGCACAAGCACACAGGATATTTTGTGGGTGGAATCTCTCCCTTTGGGACGAAAAAGCCTCTCAAGGTTTACGTCGAGGCCTCTGTTATGGAGCTGCCCAAAATCTATATCAATGCAGGGAAAAAGGGGCTTCTGGCAGAGATATATCCAGGTGATCTTACAAAGATTCTAAATCTCACACGTGTTAGCGTAGCAATATAAGATGGTACTCTTCTCTTCTTTACCTATGGCGAGGGTATACGAAAAAGGAGCGATATAATGAAAGTTGGATGGATTGGTACCGGTATCATGGGTGGGCCAATGGCTGGTCATCTTCAGGCGGATGGACATGATCTTTATATTTTTAACCGTACCAGAGACAAGGCAGAATCGTTGCTCAAAAATGGGGCCTATTGGTGTAAATCCCCGGCTGAAGTTGCAGCTAGCGCTGAAATCGTATTCACCATGGTTGCCTTTCCTGCCGATGTAGAAGAAGTTTACCTGGGAGAAAACGGAGTCTTTTCTATTGAAGGTTCTTGCCGTATTGTTGTAGATATGACCACCAGTCGACCTATTTTGGCTCAAACCATTGCCAGGACTGCTGTAGAACGGGGTATTAATGGTCTCGATGCTCCTGTCTCAGGCGGCGATATTGGTGCTCGGAATGCAACTCTTGCCATTATGGTAGGGGGAGGCAAAGAGGTCTTTGATACAGTTCTCCCTTTGTTTCAATTAATGGGACAGACCATCTCTTACATGGGAGGTTCGGGAGCAGGGCAGCACACAAAAATGTGCAATCAAATCCTTGTTTCTGGAACCATGATTGGGGTGTGTGAATCTCTGCTGTATGCGGATAAGGCCGGTCTTGATCAACAGTCCGTAATCGATATCATCGGTAAAGGTGCAGCCTCTTGTTGGTCTATTAACAACTTAGGGCCGCGCATAGTATCCGGAAACTATAAACCCGGTTTTGTTGTGGATCATTTTATCAAGGATATGGGCATTGCACTGCAGGAGGCTGATGCAGTTGGCCTGTCATTACCAGGATTAGCCCTGGTCCATAAACTGTACCTTGAGGTCAAGGCACAGGGACACGGTCGTTTAGGAACCCATGCACTTATGCTTGCCTTGAAGGCCCTTAATGAGGGTCCTGAGAAAAAGATTCCTGGTGAAACAAACGCGTAGGACTTCAACGATACGCTTATACCTTAAGGATGTCCTGCTCTAATGGAGTAAGGACATCGTAGCTATCCCCGGTAACTACTACAGTGTTCTCAAGCCCTACTGAGCCTTCTCCAGGAAAGACGATTTTTGGCTCTACAGCAAAGGTCATCCCTTCTTCCAGGGGGTAGGAGTGGCCCTGAGCCAGGAAGGGAAATTCATTGAGCTCCAGGCCAATACCGTGGCCAATAAAACGGGTCTGAAGTCCGGGAGGCCCTAAATAACTATTTTTATATCCCAGTTTCTCTGCAAGCTGGAGAGTATGCTGAAAGATAGCCTCACAGTCTATCCCAGGCCGTGTCTCTTCCAGGACGGCATCGTGAATCTCCTGGCATACCTTGTACGCGTCGATAAATTTATCTTCCATTTCCCCGATAGAAAACATACGGGTCTCATCTGCCTGATAACCATGGTAGCATGTTCCAAAGTCTACCAGGATTGGCTCATGGGCTTTCATGACCTTACGGCTTGCCCCTACAGGAAAGGCTGGCGAGAGCCCCAGTCCACCCATAGGGGAATCCGACTGGCTCACGATCCCTCCGCTGGAACCGCTCAGTACATGCCATGAATAGGCCTCATAGTTGAGGGATCTGACCCTGAGAAGCCCTTCGTGGCCATACATTTTGGCCGCAGCTTCCAGAAGACCACCGAACTCGATCTCGGTCATCCCCTCTTTGAGCATCTCCCTACCTTTTTGGTACGTCTTTCTGCCAATTTCCCCCGCCATTTTCATGAGATCGATCTCAAAAGGGGATTTGATTTTTCGCGTGTCACGAATGATCAGAGAGGTATCCATGAACCTGGCGCCTGGAAAGAGGCTCTCATATTTGAAGTAATCATTCACCGGAAGAACATCCAGTTCGAGTCCCAGGGTCTTGGGGAGTCGGCTCCAGTGGTCTTGAATCAGGGAAGGCAGATCTCGAATAGACTTGAGTTCCACTACCTCTTCCAGCGGCGATTCCAGTCGTGCCCGCTCCACTTCCCTTTTGATCATAAGCAGTGGTTTTCCCTCTAACGGCACGAAGAGAATGCCATTCTGGGTACTCCCGGAAAGATAGTAATAATCCATTTTCTGCACTACCAGAAACGCCTCTATCCCTTTCTTTTTCATACTACTTCTGAGTCTGGTCAGTCGGCCGGCTACCTCTTCCTCTGGAGTGTAGTGAAAACCCAAGGATGTGCTCAAGTCCTCTAATTCCAATTGTACCCAATCTTGGTAATTCATCGTCTCTCCTTTCATATTGTTTCAGGTAATGCCCTGCTGGTACATAGGAATTGTGGCAATAGTGCAAGCATATCTATTTTGGTATAATGAAGCGCACCGCTTTCGGTACTATATCAATGATAGCAGGCAATTGGCCAGGTTGCTCTCCGTCTACATCCAAAAGGACCTGTTGATCTGAGGAGGCCTCTACCCTCTTGCCCACGAGTGTTTTCACCTTTTTTAGCTGAAGGAGTTTTCCATTATAGAGCTTAGGGAGGTTCCAGAATACCTCTGCAAGGGAAAAATCCCCAATTATAGTTACATGGAACAGGCCATCATCCACAGCTGCACGTGGGGCCACCCACATGCCGCCACCATGATACTGCCCGTTGGCAACCACCACATTCCAGATCATGACACTCTGATCAAAGCAATTATCCACTGTAAGATGTATTCGTTTTTTGTTGTAAACCAAAATGGAAATCAGGGTGGACCAGATAAACGAAATAAAACCACCGAAAATTTTGGTGGTCCGGTTAACCCGTTCATCGACTTCACCGCCCAGGCCAAAGCTGGTAATGTTGTGAAAATATCGAGAGGATAGATGGCCATGATGATCCATATATTCAAGCTGTCCTAAATCAATAGAACGGGTATGAGATGTAATGATTACATCCAATGACCTGTTGAGTTCCTCAGGTATAGGAACGGTCTTTATAAAATCACATCCCGTACCACGGGGAATAAACCCTACCATGGCCTCGGGTCGAATAGGACCATTCTTTCCCATAAACCCATTCACTACCTCATTCAGAGTTCCATCTCCTCCTACACAGACAACCAGCTCAGCGCCTTTATGAAGGGCATTATGAGTAAGTATGGTAGCATCTCCTGGACCGGTTGTGAGAAGGGCCTGAAAAGGTCCTAATCGATCTCTTGCCATCTTCGCTATTCGAGGCCATTCTCTGCCAGTGGATCCCACTGCTGCGTTTGGATTAACAATGAAAACGATCTTTTGTGAGGCCACAATTATTCACCGTTCCTAGGTTCAGGGTTGAGCGTTCCGGGTTCAGATCTTTGTTTAACCCTAAATCCCGATTTTATCGGGAAACCTTAAATTGTTACGTCATGTTATAGCTGGATATATTATAATTGTAAATTTTCCCTTGACTCGATGCCTTTATTTAAGGTTATAATTTGTGTAAGGGTAAAAATCAAATACCAAATACACAGAAGAAATACGCCTATGCACGCAAATAAAATAAAATCATTACTTGACCTTGACTAACAATGTCTTTCTTTGCTAAAAAATTTTTATAGCTGATTGAGAGGATACAAATGAATGAGATGCAACTTTCACGCATAGTAAACATGGAAAATCCTCAGAGTATTCTGGATGAGGTACGGACAATCGCTCTCATGATGTTTGAGGAATTTGATTTTGATATCCTCAATCATATATTCAAAGATGTTATGCGTCTTTTCCGTGGGGAATATCCAGGATACCGCAAATGTAATACTGAATACCACAACCTGAAGCACACTACAGACACCTTTCTTGCCATGGCAAGGCTCGTGCACGGTGCATTTGTAAGCGGCGAAAAATTTACCAAAGAACAGGTAACTCTGGGGCTAATATGCGCACTTATGCATGATACAGGATATATTCAAACACTCGATGATGATATAGGAACAGGAGCGAAATATACAGGTATAGATACAAAACGCAGTATTGTTTTTATGGATAAATATATAGCTGATAGTGGATTTTCAAAAAAAGATTTCAAACATCACCCTAATATCCTTATATGTGCTGGCCTTGATGTAGAGATCAAAAAAATCCAGTTCGATTCCCGACAGACTGAACTTATGTGCAAAATGCTGGGTACTGCTGATCTAATGGGTCAAATGGCAGATCGAACCTATCTTGAGAAACTGCTTTTTCTGTACTATGAATTCAAGGAGGGAGGCATCATGGGATATGCCGATGAGCTTGATCTGCTAAAAAAGACCATGGACTTCTATGATATGACCCAGAAAAGATTTACCAATGTTTTAGGCGGCATGAATAAATATATGCGATATCATTTTAAGGCACGCTGGAATCTGGACAAGGATTTATATATGGAGGCAGTTAATAACCATATACACTATCTTAAATTCATATTGGAAAATCACGAAAAGGACTATCGCGGCCATCTAAAGCGAGGGGGCATGGTAGAAAAATTAAACGAAAAGCATAATTAAAATGATTTAGGAATTAAAATACAACCCCATATTCTATAGTATTGATGTATCAGAAGTGACGCATGGTTCCTATGTTCACACATAACAATTACCACGTAATAAAACTCGTCCCGTAGTATCCACCTTGATTTATTTCCCTACCACCTCAATAACGCCTCTGGTTGCATCTACTTTTATATAATCACCTGTCTTTATCAGCTTCAATACATTCTTTTCTGGGTGATCCACAGTAGGAATCTCTGTTGCAATAACCGCGCCAGATAAAACAGGCTCATGGCCCTTTGTATGCCAGGACCACATTCTCCGGCCAGCATCTTTTTTTCTTCATCAGTGAGGAACATAGTAACGTTCCTTCCCTTGTTTATTATTCAATACCTTGATTAAGCCCTACAATCCCAATTTTTATAGATGAATGAGTATAGAAGAAAGGCAATTATGTGTCAAAAGAAACATCCTATCCTAAACTAAATCAGAAATTTGACTCCAAATCATTTTAGTGTGTATAATATATTGATGACAGGTAAGTACACAGGTTCAAAGTTCCGGGTTCACGCCTGCCCGCCGGACGGCAGGCGGGGTTCAATGGTTATTTACTGAACCATTAACCGTTAAATGCGGGTTTTTCATGAGCCGGTTGAGGACTCTTGGCATGGACAATGGTTCATGGCTCCAAGTTGAACCCCTGAACTGTGAACCCCTGGCCCAGACCTGATTTCAAGAAGTTGGATTTAAGAGAAATACTTTTAAATAGTCAGGAGTTGCTTTCCTTGATAACGGCCATCGCGCCAGGGCGGGCTTGGACCTGACAACCTGGGTAGTTACGATGACAGCATAAAAAATTTACCTTATTTTCTTATTACAATGACCTTGTCTATCAAATTTTCTAAATCATCAAAATACATATCACGATACCCAGAAGTCGCTTTTGGTTTAACGCTCATTTCAGGCTGTCAGAACTTTCTCAATCCCCCAGGTTTCGATCAGTATAAAAGAAAACTCCTTCGAAGGATGAGAAAACGGGAAATATTAGTAGAAATCACTGAACGAATAGATATCTATAAGGGGTATTTTGAGGGTTTTGGTTATGAATGCCCATTGCCTAAGCATCTAAAAAGAACTGTTAATAGTGGCTTTCCCAGGTACAATGTAATGGTAGATGCCCACTTTATGTCAGAGATGTGCGCTGGCATACTGGTTGCCGTTACCGACTATGATCGTTTTAATGGAACATTAACACTGGACCTGGCAGAGGAAGGAGAAACATGCAGGGCTATGGGCCAGCGGGATCTCACAACTAAGGAAGGTGAAATTGTGTTGAGGGATGAGAAGGAAATTGTCTGCGTTCTTTGTCAGGGAGCGGATGAGAAAACAAGGGTAACTGAAGATACCAGCAATGTTCTCTTTTATGCCTATGCAGTTCCAGGAATCACCGAGAGGTATCTCGAGGAGGGCTTGACCATTGCAGCAGAGACAATGTCTGAATTTGGAAATGGTACCACAGAAGGTGTAAAAATGTTTTAAAAAACTTGAAAGAGGGATACCATTTTTTATAGTCACTGTCTATTTTTAATGTTTTCCGTTACTATTTCCTCAAAAGTACTGGTTTGATAGTATTATCGTCACCAATTGATATGACAGAAAGGTGGTATTAGTGCGTCAAGATTGTGCTTCAAAAATTGGAGTGGTTTTTTCATCAGGGTTTTTCGGCTTTTTTGCACATGCTGGATTCCTGGCTGCGCTTCGGGATCGTAACATTCGATCCTCCGGTTATGCCGGAGCCAGTTCAGGGGCCATTATTGCTGCGATGGCTGCCTCAGATATGAGCAACCACACTATAAGGGAAATTTTACTTGGGCTGAAAAAATCAGATTTCTGGGATCCTGATCCCGTGCCCTTCATATTGAAAGGGGCACTGAAACTATTTAGGGGATATTCCGGATACCTCAGGGGAAAAGGGTTTGCCCGCCTTCTGGGGCATATCCCCATCACACAGATAGAAGACTGCCCTGTACCCCTGGTTATCACGGCCACGAATCTCACCTTCCAGAGAGAAGAGCTTTTCACCCGGGGAAGTCTAACCAAAGGAATCCAAGCCTCTGGGGCGGTGCCCATACTCTTCAAACCGGTGGAAATTGATGGTTCCCTCTATGTTGATGGAGGTATAGTGAACAAGGCCCCTGTTCAGGCGTTAGCCGATTTGATTCAACCGGAAAAGATCATTGTTCACTTCATAGCTTCGGATAACTTGGGTGGCTCTTCGAACAGTTTTTTAAAGAAAAAAATGTCGCCCTGGCATATACACCGCCTTGCGGTCAACATCTCACGGCACAAGGCCTATCTAAACCAATGCGATTTAATACAACAAAGGGGCATTGAGCTCATCGAGGTGCGAACCGATACACCTGGCGTTGACCCAAATAGCCTTGAGAATGGCATCTCAGCTTATTATAAGGCTCGAGAAACAGGCATTAAAATTCTGGCGAACAAGGGCTTTTAAAATCTGGTCCCCAATGAATTTATATGCCCTTGAAGTTTACGATTGAGTTGGGCGGCAGGATGGAGTGTATTTATGTAAATGGGATTAAATTCCTTAGAATGACAATCTATTCTCAATATTTTCCATTACCATTATTTTCATTTTATTGATACTTCTTCGAGGACAGCCATTCTTATTCTTTATTTTCGATCTTTATTATTTTTGAAACTTTGCTTTCTAAGACTGCGACCTCTTCAACTATTATCCCAAGATCTTTCTTTCGTGGATCATCATCAGGTGTTTTTTTATACAGTCTCCTAGCGAAACCACCAATTACTGTTAATGAGTTTCTACATTCATCAGCTACCATGTTTGCCATTTTGCCCATTGCAGCAAGCCTTTCAGCCTCAACCAATTGTTTGCTTTTCTCCTCCAACTTGGCAGTCCTTTCTTGAACCTTTTTTTCAAGCTCTTGACTGAAATTGTAAATTTCGTCGTACAACTGGGAAATCCTGATAACTATACCAATTTGATTGGCAACAATATAGATCACATCATTGAAGCGTTCATGAAAGTAGCCCTTCTTCTTTGAAGCAGTAACGAGAACGCCAATGGTATCTCCTTCTACTTTTATGGGAGTAACAGAAAAAGATTTTATATCTTCACCAACAAGGAGGGTAGTTGATATAGGCTTATCAATTTCTTTAGTATCGTTAATAATGACTATTTTCCCCGTGAGAAAACAGTCCCCTGAATAGCTATCCACAGTAGGTTTTCTTGTTGCTGTCTCTACAAACTCCTTGCTTAAACCCTTTTGACTCTTTATCCTCAAGTTTCCATCATCATCCAGCAGGCGAATTGAACATGCATCAAGCTTAAATTCTCTTGTGAGTAAATCTACAATAGCGTCCAGTACGTACTGTAAATGAAGAAGAGAGGAAACAAGTCTTGTAATCTCAAAGAGTATCTTGAGCTTTTGTTCAATTTCTCTCTTTTCTCTTAAAATTCGATTACTTACTTTTGAAGAGTCTCCCATATCATCATCGGATTTAATGAAGATCTTTTCATATTTCGCATCCGTTCACAGATTTCGAGTTCACCCCTGCCCGCCATAAGTCTGGCGGGCCTGCACGACTTTGAATCCCGATTTTATCGGGAAACCCCGCCTGTCCCGATATAATCGGGGCGGGCAGGGGTGAACGGGTACCATATTTTCCTTTTTCTATTTTTTTGTAAACCCATTTTATCTTTTTTTTCTACGTAAATAAAAAAGCAACTCAGGAGAGAGGAAATGGAGATAGAGACAGTGTCGAAATGTGGAAAGGATACCGTAACAGAAGGTGAAAAATTATCACAGATGCAGTTTACTGTTGAGGCATACTCGGCATCTGCCCACCCATACCCGGCATAGACATCTTCTTGTAACCCTTAGGGATCTCGAATACAGAGTCCTTCACTCTCCCTTCCTTAATGTTTTTATACTCAGTGTACATGTCGCCATATGAACTATGGTAGACCATTTTGATGGGGTAGTTGAGCTTTTTGGAAATCCACTGAGTCATTGTGCCCATTGATTTGTCCTTATAGGTAATCAGGTACTTGTCGCATTTGTAGCCGTTGACTTTCTCGGTGCCAACCTTTTTCTTGTCTGCGATCTTTGTGAGATCCACATCAATCTTGCTCGCCTGGAGTGTGTCGACCATTGCTGGCATTTCCATATACATCTTGTCCCCATGGTTGATTATCCAGATGATTTTTTTGTCAATTCGAGTGATGGTAGAGGTCTTCTCGCCCTCTTTAGTCATATCCATACGCATTTTCTCGCCCTTGACATAGATCTTACCCTTCATCTCCATGCCATCCTGCTTCTGAATACTATCCGCCGTGAATTCAGCTGCAAAGGTCATCTCCGAGAAAGACAGTACACAAACGAGTACTATAAACCCAGCCAGTAAAGTATACACAAATCTTCTCATCATCTATACCTCCTCTTATATGCCTCCTTGTTTACATGTAGAGCTCGAGAGCTCATTTTTGGCTACCTGGAGGTACCACAAGCTTCTGACCCGGCTGTATAATCTTATTTTGGCCTATATTATTGAGGAGACATAGCTCCTTCACTGAGATGCCATATTTATTAGCAATCCGGTAGAGAGTGTCTCCGGAACGGACCTCATGAAAGCGTTTTTTACCTAAAGAAGGTAACTTCTTTTTGGTAGCTATTGGGGCTTTACTCTTGGCAGGAACGAGGGTTTTTCCCTTTTGTAACCTGTCAAGTCTTTGGGTCAGTGTAGTATACTGTTGTGTTACAAGCTTTTTGGATCTATCTGCTTCTGCTATAGATTGCTCCAGCTCTTTTTCCTTCTTTTCAAGAGAGGCTACTCTCAGTTCAACCCCTTCGAAGCGTGTGAGTCTTTTCTCGAGCAGGTCAAGTCTTGCTTTGAAGGATGTGAGATCCTTTTTGGAAAGCGTATCACCGCCTCCGAAAAATACAGCGATAAGGACAATCAAAACAAGAACACCGATTCCCCCGAGGATCAGGGTTTTTCTTTGGGAACTAAAATCAAGGAATGCTTTATGGCGTGGGACATCTTCCTCCTTAATATTGTATCTCATGTTATCAGCAATTTGCTCCTCGAAGCCTTCCATTTCATTATCTATATTATTGTCCATCGGTTCCTCCTTTTAACAGGCTAATCTTTAAAAAGTTAGATTGCGATCAATTATAGACAAAAAGATTCTGAACTTCAATGTTTGGATTAAAAATACATATTTATCAATCCTCAATTAACAACTAAACTCTGAGCCTGCTGTTAATAAATGCTTTTGTTGTGTTGAGTTGCCGTTTCTTTGGTAGTTTATTGGAATAGGAGAGATGGTGAACGGCACGCCTAAGCAGGTCAGAGCGCTACGGATAATCCGCATTACTGCACAAGGCAAGATTTGACGCTTCGGAACAAAGACCTGGAACCGATACTTAATCTTCAAGCTGTACCGTTCACCAATAAAAATCCTATAAAAACGGTTTGATTTTGTCAAGGTGATTAGCTAACAAGCGATTAGCAATCCAGTGCTCCTCTATGCAATAGGAAATTTATTGAGTGCCATGTGAGATCAGACAGCGCGTTAAGATTCCACAGGATTTTTTATTTTTTTAGGTGTGATCAGGGTCATTACTTAAGGAAATGGAGTTAAAAAAGCTTTTCACATCTTCAACATTATGGACGATATTTATCTCAGGTAGTGAGGAGACAATGATATTGCCATATGAACGTGTAACAAGTCGTGTATCAAGTATAGCAACCACACCATATTCGTCACGCCCTCTAATGAGCCGTCCAAAACCCTGTCTCAATACCAAAATTGCGGATGGGAGGGCAAGCTCGCCAAACCATCTGTCTCTCAGCCTCTTGCATCTTTCCTGGTATACTGGATCTCCCGGGGATGTAAAAGGTAGCCTTGCAATAACCACCAGGCTTAATTTTTTCCCCCTTATGTCAATTCCCTGCCAGAAAGTAGCGGTTGCCAGAAGCACGGAATGAGAAGTATCTTTAAACCACTGAATGAGTCTTGCAGGGGGCATGTCACCCTGGGATTTGAAAGGGTAGTGTATCTTAATATTATTTGACACAAAATGGAGATGTTTATAAGAGGTAAATAGCACTAATGCCCTGCCATGGGACGCATTGATAAGCCCCTCTATTACATTAATGCTCTCTTCCTGAAATGTTTCATTGTTTTCTTTGTCAGGCTGAGGCAGATTTTTATCAATATAGAGGAGGGCCTGTTTTCTGTAATCAAAGGGGGAACCAATTATTCTTTCTTCAAAGTCTTCAATGCCGAGCCTATTCTTTAAAAAGTCAAAATCTCCTCCTGATGCCAGAGTAGCTGATGTCATGATTACACTTTCATATTCGCTTATCAGCTCTTTAAAGGACTTCTGGCATTCTAC
>Ga0209986_10004600_pt1 | contig 11638 bp, 7 predicted proteins | sample BlataG_FD_183168 | JGI IMG/M metagenome (GOLD analysis project Ga0209986, IMG submission 183168) | Deep subsurface microbial communities from Black Sea to uncover new lineages of life (NeLLi) - Black_00105 metaG (SPAdes) (version 2) | ecosystem: Environmental > Aquatic > Marine > Oceanic >...
TCCTATGATTGTCCCATCTTCGCTCGTCCCTGGGAACAACCTCTTTCATCTCATCGATAAAGTCCTGGTTGTAGGGGCAGTCGAGATACATCCCCTCTTTTGCGCTCTGCCATTCGGGCTGCTGCTGGCTCATCTCACTTCCCCTCGTGTTCCTTGATCGCCTCATCGAGGCACTCGTACAGAACCTTGTAGTCGTCAAGAGACATCTCCTGTCCCTTATTCAAAACGACGCCCGTCAGCTGACTGTAGGCCTGCTTGTACGACATCCGCTGGTTCACGACCTCCATGCACCACTTCTTGAGCAGCGGACCAGTCACCTTCCGGAGCCCGGCGACGTCCTGAACACCCTCCACATCGACCACTCCATTATCGCCGGGCGCGTTCGCCCCCGAGGGCGAATCTGCCGGCTCCGCCGTGGTATCGATAACCTGTCCGCCGACACGATCGTCGTGCTCTACATTTGCCGGCTTTTCAGACTTATTTTCAGACTTCTTTACGTCTCGTTCCTTACGCTTCGTCTCGAGACCCCACCGATCGACCCGGACCTCGTGCCCGCTGTCGAGAAGAAGACGAAGTGCCCACTCGTCAGCCTTCGAGGGCGCCGTCTTGAGAACCTCCTCGCCTTCGTAGTACTGGTCACCGACTTCCCACTGTCGACCACCCTTGTACTCGTCGGTGCGATCTCTCCGATCCACCTCGTAGCCGTCGTCGCTCACCGTCACCCGCTGACCACTGTCGAGAGCAAGAATAGTCCTGCCATCCTTCTTGATCAGCATGATGATTCGCTCCTTCTTGTTGTACTTCGAGAAAAGGACGAATCCGGACTTGGGGATCCCCACGTAGTCCCCCTTCGGTTTCTCCTCCTTCTTCTCCTCAGCAGGAGCGGGTTCGGGAGCCAGGGCGCTTGCCGCAGGCGCTTCGTCCTGATGAACGGGAGCGCCTCGACTCTCCTCGAGCGAAGGCTCTGGCGCCGGGGTAGCCGTCTCTGCCATCGGGAAAGCGATGGCCTGAGCATCCTCGCAATCCTGGAATGCCTTCCGCAACGCCTGGCGCTCGGCAGCGACAGCAAGCTGGTTCCGAGGGGAATCGGCCCACTTGTGGTTCGGGACCTTTTTCCCCGTCTTCTTTCGGTCTTCCCACTCGTCCACGAGCTGCACGAACTCGGAGTATCGAGCCTCGCCTACAAAAGCATGCCGCTTTCCGTCCGGCCCAAGACGATAGACCGTTACTCGCGCGACCATGTCTTCGTTTCCGTCATCGTTCTTCTCGAACGTGAATCCCGGCGCATCAACGCCAGCAAACAGACCCGTTCGATGCGCGATGGCACGGTACCCGTCGATGGTCTTGTCCCAAGTCACTCGAGACCGCCACTGGTCGTTCTTCTTGTAGCGGCGCTCGTTGGGCCAGATCTGGTTGTGGAAAAGCGACAGTCGCTGCTTCTCCATCTCCATGATGCAGACCGAGACCTGGTCTTCGTTCAGCTCGAGGTCCCAGTCGTTCCTGCATTTGAGACGGACCTGCTCACGCATGTCATCGTCGTGCATCGCACTCTTTGCGGTCATATCGATTCCTTCCGCCTCGCCCAAAACGTTGGACGGAGGCCTGTTCATGTTCTCGGTGAAAAGGTTCCAGTTGTACGACATCGAGAGAGGATCAGCCTTGTGCTCTCGATGCTTGAGGACATACCTCGTCGATATCTCGCCCTTCTTCTTTGAGTCGTGCTCTGTGACGCAGAGAAGGAAGTCTCCGAAGTCGTGCTCGCCAACTCCAGGGTCTTCATCGAAGGGCCATGCTTCTCGCGCGTCATTGATGAAGCTAAGCGTTTGCGGAAGGCTGAGCATCTGCAACGCGCTGCTCCTTCACTTGTGCGAGGAACTTCTCCGCTTCGGCATAGGTCTGCTTCGCGGTTTCGATCTCGTTGATGATTCCGATGTTGTCCAGAGCGACATCAGCCGCGCGTACGAGCGACTTCGGTTCGACCGTGAATACACGAGAGAACGACTTGAGGAACTCCTCTCGCTTCGTCGACTTTTCCGAGCCCCCGTAGGTCATCTTGTTTTCTTCACGGTCTGCGACGTGGGGCTCGAGCTGCTTCGTCTTTCCCGTCATCGGGTCGTAGCCGTGTCGCTTGATGAGTTCCAGCATGCGATCGGCCTCCTCGGGATGGTTCTCGATGAACGAGGAGATCTCACTCCGCCAGACGTGTTCGCAAACCTTGCGGACGACATCGCCGGTGGCGCCTTCGAGGCGCTTTGCTGTCTCCTCGAACACCTCGTCATCGAACTCGTCAGACAGCGGGAGCACGGACATGAACTGCTTGAGCAGGTGGACGCGATTCTCCAAGTTCAGCTGCCCCACGATCGACACGAGCGAGAAACGGCGAATCATCGGCATCGGGATTCGCTCGGGATGGTTCGTCGTGCCCCAGACTGAGATCCCCGGGTAGTCGACAACGCCGTCCATGATCATCTGGAACTCGAGCGAGAGGTTGATCTTGCTCGTCGACCAGTCGTTGTTCAGAACAGAGTCGATCTCGTCAATCAAGATGTGGACGTGACGATCGGACTCCTTGTGAAGCTTCACCGCGGCTTCGAACAGGCGCTTTGGGTTCTTTTGCGCTTCACCCATCCACGCCGTCAGGAAATCAGAACCCTGAGCGAAGATCGCCACAGCATCGTCCTCGTTGGCCACCGCGCGCATGCACTCGGTCTTTCCGCAGCCCTGGGGACCGATGAGCAGTGCGTTGTTGCGATCCACCGACTTGCGGGGCGATGTCATCAGGTACAGCGGCGACCACTTTCGGAGGGCGCGGATGTGCTGCACGAACTTCTTCACTTCATCGAATCCCTCGCCGACGATGCGATCGAAGCTCGCGTAGGGCTTCTTGCCTGGCACGACCTCGAGTGCGCCGGAGCCCTTGCCCATCATCGGATTGCCCTGAGCGATGCGACACTGGAAGAAGCTGTTGTCGACGAGGTAGTGCTTGCGAAGTTCCTTGCACTTCTCCCAGACGTACTCGGCGATCTCCCCAGGGCTCGACTTGGAGTCCTTGAGCATCGAGCAGATCTTCCCGATCACCTCGTTCTTGAACTGCAGCTCGTGAACCTCCTCCTCGGTCATCGGTGCCGAGATGTCCCGAGCCTTCACCCGGTTCGGATCCATGTCCTCGAGGTCGCGGATGATTGAATCCAAACGACGCCCGTCATTGAACCGAACCCGACGATGCGTCAGCGCTGCAATGTGGTTCACCTCATCGCCGTAGAGCTTCTCAAGCCTCTTGGCAGCGTCTGACAGACTCCGAAGTCGACCACGAATGTGATGGCTGAAGTTGTCCGTGTCCCCCAGGATGATGTCCTTGAAACGGTCATCCTTGATCCACGAAATCAACTCGATCGCCTTTCGCCTCGAGTACGCAGAGATCTCCGCTTCGGCATCGGCCGTCTGCTTTGACACCTCACCATGGTGCCGAATGTTCTCGAAGATCGTGTAGGCGAAGTCCGTGAGGATCGGCGTGTGCCAAACCTTCAGCCCCATCTTTCCGTGGCGATCGGTCAGACGGTTGAAGAACTCTTCCATGAACTTGAGGATCTGCTGCCCCAGATCGTCGACCATATAGCGGAAGTTCGGAAGCTTCTCGCACGCTCGAGTGAACCGGTCGATGGTGTGGCCGTTGAGCTGATACTCGACAGAAAGGTCTGCGAGCCTCTCTCGATGGGAGAGATCGACGGATCCATCCTGGAGATCCTCAATCTCCGGAACATCGAATCCAGCGCAAATTTCCAGAAGCATTTCCCAACCCTGAAGGAAGCCTCCAGCGAAGTTCTCGTGCAGCTGAACGAAGTTCGAGCTGCGCCCGAACGCATGCTCGGTGTTCCTTCTCTGCGCATCGAACTCTTCGTCGCTTTGCAGCTCACTCGTGAAACGCATGGTGTCTCGAGCCGCTTGGCGAATTGATTCGGCGCCCTTCGTCGTCGCCTCTCGAATGTCCTCGGCATCGTAGAACGCTGCCGTGACCCTCGTCTGGATCTTCTCCAGCGCTTCCTTCTTTTCGAAGGACTCAGCGACGATGGGCTTGACCTGGCGATAGCGATGGATGGCAATCATCAGTCCTCGTCCTCGTCCTCATCCTCGTCGTCCCAGTCATCGTCATCATCGCCATCTTCGTCGTCCTCGTCATCTTCCCCCTCCTCCTCGTCGTCCCCCTCTTCCTCATCATCCTCTTCTTCCTCGTCGTCCTCCTCCTCTTCATCAGACTCTTCTTCGTCGTCCTCATCTTCATCTTCGTCGGGATCTGCATCCGACTCCGCGCTCATGAGTGCGGCCGTTGCCTTCTCGGGAGACGTGAAGTAGCCAAGTAGCTCGCCGAACCCCTCCTCTTCATCGACGTTCGTGGCTTCGGTGATCGTGTCACCGACGGCGATCTGCCCAACAACCTCATCGGGATCATCGGGTTTGGGGTACTCGATCAGCGACCAGCAAACGACTTCTTCGACGCGTCGATCGATGTCGTTCTCCTTGTCGGAAAGGAAAGCCACGTAATACGGCTTCGAGGTCGGGATAATGGTCTTGATTTTGGGTGGGCGCATAGGTGCCGGCGGAGTGTAGGGACCCTGCACTTGCACGTCAACTACTCACACCCCCAAGCCCACCGGACGCGTCTCTCGCGCCGTTCGCGCTCTCTTGTCACACTGTCGCCCTCTTGTTAGGCTGCCCTTCCGCCTTCACTTCAACCTCGAGACCTCCACGACGCCCATGAAATGATTCTTCGCGAATATCAAAGGGACGCGATTCAGCGCGTCCGCGAAGAGATGTCTGCGGGTCGTCGCAGGGTCTTACTCGTCATTGCGACGGGCGGAGGCAAGACGGTGACTTCGAGCAGTGTGATCCTGAGCGCTGTTGCGAGGGGCAAGCGTTGCTTGTTCTTGGCGCATCGTCAGGAGCTGATCGAGCAGTGCAGCAAGACGCTCACTCGTTTGGGTGTAGATCACGGAGTGATCAAAAGCAACCATCCGAAGATGAACATCAAGAAGCCTGTTCAGGTCGCTTCGATTCAGACGCTCATCAAGCGCAAGCATTGGCATGCCGATCTCATCGTCATCGATGAGGCTCACCGGAGCATGGCCAAGACGTACATGGACATCATCGAGCGGTACGATCAGAAGAAGATCGCCGTTCTCGGGCTCACTGCGACGCCGTACCGGATGGATGGGAAGCCTCTCGGTGGTATGTACGACGCGATGGTCGAGGTGATTTCGACGCAGGAGTTGATCGATCAGGGCTTCCTCGTGGAGCCCACGGTGTTTGGCTCGGCGGAGATCGATCTATCCAACGTCGATGTTGGGTCTCGAGGCGACTACAAGAAGAGTCAGCTCAGCGAGGCGATGGAGTCGACCATCCTTCATGGGGAGATCCTGACCAACTGGGCGAGGATCTGCGGAGGCGCGCTGAACTCCAACACGGTTTGGTACAAGGATTCTGAGGGTCGAGAGCGGGTCTCTGAAACCGATTGCGACGCGTGCACCGTTCTGTTCGCTCCGACGGTGAAGCGTTCGAAGGAACTCGTGGCTCAGTTCCAGGATGCTGGCGTTCGAGCAGCGCACATCGACGGAAAGATGACGAGCGGCGAGCGGAAGAAGATTCTCGACAAGCTCGAGAGCGGGGAGATTTCCGTCGTCAGCAACGTGAACATCCTGACGGAGGGCTGGGATCTACCTCGGCTTGAGTGCGTCATCGGAGCCCGTCCCACGCGATCGAAGAACCTCTACAAGCAGATGGGTGGACGCTTGATGCGTCCCAGCGACGACAAGAGGTTCGCGTTTTTGCTGGACCACGCGAACTGGACGCGCACGCATGGCTTCCTTCATGAGCCCTCGAAACACTCGCTCACAGCTCCGGAGAAGCGACCGCGCAAGAACGGCGGCGGCGAGAAGCCGCTGAAGAAGTGTCCTCAGTGCGACTCCGTCCATTTCATTGGCGCGAAGTTCTGCCCCGAGTGCGGCTACGTCTGGCCGAAGAAGGGCATCGAGCACACCGACGAGCATCTAACCGAGTTGGATGGCAAGATGGTGAAGCGCGCTCATTCGGTTCCTCAGGACGAGCGACAGGAAGCGTTCGATAGGCTGGCTACCCAGTGCATCGACCGAGGCTACAAGCCGAACTGGGCGCGCGTTCGATACCAGAGCTTTTATGGTGAATGGCCTTCGAAGAAGTCAGGCATATTGATGCCCCGCTTCTTCCAGAAGTACGAGCGCGATTTCAACGCGCGGCTCAACAAGCAGATGATCGCCCAGGCGGCCGCCAAGGCCTCCAACGTCGGCTGATCCTCTTTCAGAAATCCTCCGTCAAGCCCCAGGCTTGGTATGCCCTCCTCGTCTCCAAAATCCCTTCGTAAGCTCGCCTTGAAATGGGTGAGGGCAGGCGTATCCGTTCTTCCAGTCAAGGCTGACGGTACGAAGTCGCCTGCTGTTCGCGAATGGAAGATGTGGGGATCTAGGCTTCCCACAGAGGAGGAGATCAATAAGCACTTCAAGGCTGGTCTCGGAATCGGCGTCATTGGAGGCCCTGTTTCCGGGAACCTCGAGATGCTCGACTTCGACGTACCCGATGACGAGCGAAACAAGTTCTTCGGACACTGCTTCTTCGACGAGTGGCTCGAGCAGCTTCCTTTTGAGATTGCAGATGTCGTCCAAACGATGCCGATCGTTCGGACGCCAGGCGGAGGCATCCACCTCTACTACAGGTGTGAGAAGCTCGAGGGCAATCGGAAGCTAGCGGCGGTCCTCAATCCCGAGGGCGTCAAGCCGCCGAAGAAGACCATCATCGAGACGCGCGGTGACCATGGATACGTCCTGGCGCCAGGCTGTCCTCCGGAGTGCCACCCCAGCGGCAAGACGTACGAACTCATCTCGGGGGACTTTGAGCAGATCCCCACCATTACAGCGGAGCAGCGCGAAGAGCTGTTCGCGATGGCGCGCTCGTTCGACGAGACGGACCTCGATGGCAAGGAGGCCCGAAGAAAAGATCGACAAGATGCTCCTCGAGCATCGATTGAAGGTAATCGCCCTGGAGACGACTTCAATCGTCGTGGCGACTGGGCTCAGCTACTCGAGCCGCTCGGATGGACACATGCATTCACACGTCGTGACGGCGGCGAGATGTGGTGCCGTCCCGGGAAGTCTAAGCGAGATGGAATCAGCGCCACCGTCCGCAACATCGACGGGATGGAGCTTTTCCACAGCTTCACCTCGAACTGCGACCCCTTCCCTCAAGAAGAGTCGATCACCAAGTTTACCGCGTATGCGCTGATCTTCCACAACGGCGACTACGAAGCCGCCGCCCGCCAGCTTGGCAAGGAAGGCTACGGCGAGCCCGCCAAGTCGATGGCATGGCTCACCGAGATCGAGGCACGCCGCGATGAAAGCGTGCCATGGGGTGAGCCGCCGCCTGACGCCAGAAGCACAAACGTCACCGATTCACCAGATGAAGAATCGGTTCCAGAGGCTCCAGTAGACCTCCCTTTTGGCCAGAGCCTTGACCTCCCACCGGAGTCTTCCATCTTCAACGAGGAAGTCGACCCGCTCGAGGCGCAGATTCTTTTCGACGAGGAGAAGCTTCGAGAGGAGGAGGTCACCCGAAAGCAGGAGGAAAAGCTCGAGGCTCGAGCCGCCCTCGCCGCTCGAGGGCCAGGCGTGCTTGTGTGGGGCGACGCCGGCGACCCTCCCAAGCGCCGCTTCATCAAGAAGAAGGGCGTCAAGCTCACGAAGACCCACACCGCCAAGCCCCGTAAGACCGCGTGGTGGATTTTGAACGACCTGTTTTGTCGTGAAGAGATGAGAACTCTTCATTACCAAAACGGAGAGTTCATGATTTGGAAGAACGGGAAGTACACTCGTATTCGAGAAGACAACATTCGAGCGAAGATCGCTCGGCACCTCACAAGGTTTGCCGCCTTTGATTCGAAGGACAAGGAGACCGGCAAGGCCACGTACAAGGAGTACGAGGTGCGAAAGACCGCCGTAACCGAGATGGTGCAGACCGTCATCGACATGTCGGTCATCGAAGAGTCGTACGCAGACCCTTGCTGGCTTGCTGAGCCCGAGGATGAGAGCGAAGAGAACCCAGACCCTCGGGAGATCGTTACCTGCAAGAACGGTCTGCTCGACATCGTCAACAGAAGACTGCTACCGCCAAACCCTTCATTCTATTCGTTCACGAACACTGGCATCGTATATGACGCCGATGCCCCTGAACCTGAAGCTTGGCTCCGATTCTTGGATACGACACTCGAGGACGAAGAGTCGAGGATGCTCTTGCAAGAATGGTTTGGCTACTGCCTCGTGCAGGACACCCGTAAGCAAAAGATGCTGATGGTGGTCGGCAAGCCAGGTTCCGGTAAGGGGACGGCGATTCGAGTTCTGCAGCAGCTCATCGGGAAGGGCTCGTATTGCTCGATGGACTTCGAGAAGATTGGAGGGCAGTTTGCCCTTCAGGTCGCGCTCGGGAAATCGACGATGATCTTCCCGGACGCTCGACAGAGCTACGGGCAGACGAAGGGAAACGTCATCAGCACCCTTCTTTCGATTACCGGCGAGGATGACATCTTCATCGATCGAAAGAATGTTCCTCCGGTCACGCAGAAGCTGAACACTCGAATCGTCATCGTCTCCAATGACGTCATCAACCTGACGGACCCGTCAGGGGCGCTCAACCGCCGGATGCTCTGGATCCGCTTCCCGGGCTTCAAGGGGCACGAGGACACGGACCTCAAGCGCAAGCTGGACTCTGAGCTGTCGGGGATCCTCAACTGGGCTGTGGAGGGCTACCACCGCGTCATGGCCACTGGCCGCTTCACCCAGCCCCAGAGCGCCGAGTACCTCCGAGAAAGCTTCCAGGAGCAGGCCTCGCCCATCAAGAGCTTCCTCGAGGACATGTGCGATGTCGACCCGAGCTACACCCAGACGACCGCGGACATCTTCAGGCACTGGAACATCTGGAGGAAGATCAAGAACTACGGCGGGATGAGCAGTGAGGCTTCATTCGGAAAGCAGCTGATTTCGGCGGACATGACCATCAAGAAGAAGCGCTTTCAGAGCGAAGGAAAGCGTAAGACGTATTACGTTGGCGTGCAGCTTAATCCCGACAAGGTCCAGGATTTCATCATCGACAAGGTCGGCGAGCAGGAGTGGCGTCGAGCAAACGAAGAGTACGGAACGAAGACAAATGCGGACGTAATTAGCATCTTCGAGTGGGCCGAGAAAAACAACCCCTCTAAACCTTCAAAAGTATAGCAAACGAAGCCCGCTGCCATAGGAGATTCTATCGTTCCGAGACCTGCGTAAAGCGCAGGTCTTTTTTTATGCATTCGTTTTTCGGTGGAAACGACTTTTTGACCCAGGTGGCATAGGAGCTGCCATAGGAGTGGCATAGGTGCGATTAGCGCATTTTTTCCGTAGACATGCTGCTATCACCACCTTAAACACTGTCTGCCATAGGTGGCATAGGATGCCATGGTAAAAACCCTATGGCTGGTATATTTGGCCAAATTTCAAAACTACACCATCTCCTGTCCCCGTAGTTTGGTCACAATTGGAATCTCCTATGGCACCTATGGCAGCGTGTGGCACCGCTGATCGCGCAGCTGCGCTTCTGACGCCGGCGGTTATTGCGCAATCGTGCCGAGTGCATAGTGGGTGTGCAGTTACATGCAAGAAATTTTGCGCTCATTTTCATTGATTCGTTTTGAGTTGTTATAGTTTAACGATAAAAATAAGCACACAAGCTCATGCTTTTTTGAAGCTTCATCTGATCGTATTTGTGACGAGTCCATGGGCTCGAGTTGAATCGGGTCACGTTTATTTCCGCGAATGTCTCTTGCGTGCTGGATTCAATCGTGCAACGGTTTACCGGGAATGAATTCACTCGCTCAGGAGGTCACCTTAGTGGCGCCCAAAAAGCGACTCAGCATCGAAGAGATTGTTCGACGAAAGGACAAGCAGCTCCGCTGCCCTCATTGCTGGGCGCAGATGCGCTACAAGAAGGTCACCGGCACCGTGGCGAAGTGGTCACCGGCGCCTTATGCTTGGTTCTGCGATCCGTGTGACGTCGTCATCCACGACGGATCTATCGACCAGAGCGAGCAGACGCTGCACTCGAAAATCAAGGAGGAAGAGGCGAGCCGGATTTCCAGCTACCTGTCCTCGGTCTTGAAGAAGGCCTACAAAAAAGACGGGCCCGAGAACTAATCCCGGGCCCGTCTGGCCTTCACCTCAGAGAACATCAAGACCTCCTCTCGATGCCACATGAGCTAGGACGAGTCTATCCTTGCTCCTCAGATAGTCAAGAAGAAAGAAGAAGGGAAAATGGCCGATCAAAACCAGCCGCAAGCACCGCAAGTCGGAGTCGTCGGGCAACAAGGGCGCCCGCAGCAAGGTCAGCCGGCGCCAGCTCAGCAGGGCGTTCCGGGTGTTCAACAACCTCCGGTTCCAAGCCCCGATCAGATTGCGAAGGTCATGGAGGAGCAGAGGAAGCAGACGGCGAAGCAGATCGCCGAGGCTCGTCGAAAGGCTGGCTACGCCGATGCTCCCGCCCAGCAGTCTGCGCCAGCGAATAATCGGTTCGCTGCGTCGCAGCAAAATCAGCAGCCTCAGCAAGCGCCGCAACAGCAGGCGCCGCAGCAACCGCAACCTCAAGTTGCTCCGCAGCAGGGATATCCGCAGCAGCAAAACCCGATGGGGCAGATCCCCGCCGACGTGCAGCAGCAGATGCCCCCGCAGATGCGACCGCAACCGCAACAGCCTCAGCAGCCGCAGCAGTCCGCACCTTCACCTGTTCAAGGCTTGACTGCCGAGCAGGTTCTTGCGGGGCCTCCAAATCAAGAGCAGGTGCGCGTTCAATATGCGCAACCGCAGCAACCTCAGCCGCAGTACGCTCCGCAGCCGCAGCAGCCTCAGGGGTATCCGCAGTACGCTCCGCAGTACGCTCCGCAGTACGCTCCGCAGCCGCAGCAACAACCCGCGCCCCCGCAGCGACCGCAGGGTGGTCACATCGCGGCGTATTCGAACCCTCAGGAGGACCCAAAGGAGACCGTTCCATGGTTCCCGGTTCGCGGGGCGAAGGATTCCGTCGACATCGAGCTGACGGACTACATCATCAAGAACGTTCCGTCTCGGGGGATCATCGGCGAGTCGGACGCAAGTGCGAAGGTGATGCTCGCTTTGTTCGGTGAGATTCTGGCGCTCCGAGAGCAGGTCCAGTTCCTCATGCAGAACAGCGGCCAGGCGCAGCAGCTTCCGCAGGGGCTCGAGAATCTTCCGCAGCGCGTCTACAACCTCGAGGCCACGCTCTTCGAGCAGCGGCAGGCGATGAACCAGCGTGCTCGAGGCGTCCGTGAGCAGGTGGAGATGGCGCGCATGCAGGGGCTCTCGCCCGAGCAGATCCTCGCCACCCTCACGGGGCAGCAGGTCGTCGCCGAGCAGATGACGCAGCAGGGCAACCTGCCGCCGGCCAAGCACATCTCTGCGGAGCAGCAGGGCAACGCCCAGGCCACCATGGTGGCGGCCGGCTCAGGGCAGGCTCCGCAGACCCAGCAGGTTCAGGCGCCTGAGGGGCCTGAACCTCAGGCGCCGCCGTCGGACGAATC
>Ga0209986_10004601_pt1 | contig 11637 bp, 10 predicted proteins | sample BlataG_FD_183168 | JGI IMG/M metagenome (GOLD analysis project Ga0209986, IMG submission 183168) | Deep subsurface microbial communities from Black Sea to uncover new lineages of life (NeLLi) - Black_00105 metaG (SPAdes) (version 2) | ecosystem: Environmental > Aquatic > Marine > Oceanic >...
GAAATCGGTGTATTGACAAAACAGTTCTATTGGATATAATAACTGACGATCGCGGGGTGGAGCAGCGGTAGCTCATTGGGCTCATAACCCAAAGGTCGCTGGTTCGAATCCAGCCCCCGCTATTAAGGGTGGGAGTTATAGACTCCCACCCAATTTCTAAATTAGTAACAGTTTAGCTATCCTAAAATTGTAGTAGCCTGATTTATCAGGCATTGCAATAACGAAGTTATTGCACTAAAAGAAGCCCAATCTCAGTTCTCTTATGTAATAGGTAAGCCTTCCTAAAAAATCCTCCCCCTTGATGGGGGACGGTATGGGTGGGGGTGAATAATCATTGGAAAATCATTAAAGTCATCACCCTCCCTTTTATTCCCTCCCATCAAGGGAGGGAAATATAAGAAGAGTTTTAGAATGGCTAAACTATTACCCAAATCACAAACTAATTCCAGCATCCTCCGAAGAACCTCGTTCTCCGAGAGCAGGCATACCCAAACCTACTAACCATTACTATATTGCCCCATACGCAGCGAGTATTTTGGAAATCCCCACGATCGCTGCTGTTTCGCTGCGTAAGCGATTTTGACCGAGCGATAATAACTGCGCACCATTGCCTTGAAATTTCTCGAGCTCGGCATCATCAAACCCCCCTTCTGGACCTACTATGTAAAGCACTGAACCAGCTCCCCTGGGTACTTGCAAAGAGCCTTTGCGATCAGCCACAAGAACCAGGTCAAAATCAGAACACGCCTCAAACAGAGCATCGACATTCTCACTAACGATAATGTCTGGCAGGTAGTATTGTTGGGACTGAAGCATTGCACTCACCGCAATTCTCTGAAGACGTCCTGCTTTTTGTTCAGTCATTTGAGGGACAACAGAATATTTAGATATGAATGGATGGAATTTTGAAACACTGAGCTCTGTACATTTCTCAATTATGATATCATTACGCGAGCTTTTCAAAGGAACAAATGCCAGTTCAAGGTTAACCGTACTTAGTCGTTTCACGTATGTTTTCTCAAGAATATGAGCGGTTAATTTGATCTTTCCAAACTCTGTGATTTTGGTTTGATAGCGGTTTCCAGAACCATCAGTTATCCACACTATATCGCCTTGTCTTACCCTTAAGACATTTCTTACATGGTGAAGCTCCTCTCTATCAATGGTGATTTTGTCGCCTTTGATCTTGTGGGACGAAGCATAGAAAAGGTTGTGCATACTATTCTCCATACTTGGAGTGTATTAATAACAGGCTTTTCTAATTTCTCTTTTTGATCGGGACTGACGAACCTTCAAATTCCTTGAGTTCCTCGATTATTTTCTGCACCTGTTTGTTCTTTGTTTTAAGGGGCATAAGGTTAAGCTCTACATACAGATCACCCCGACCACCATCAGGACGCAGCATGCCTTTACCGCGTGCCCGCACGATTTCCGGTGCACCACTACCTTTTCTTATCTTGACAGTCTCTTTCTTGCCATTTAAACCAGGAACATTCACTGCACCACCATTGATTAATGTCGAATATGGGACATTGACCTTGATGTACAGGTCGTATTTTCTTCGCTCATAATATTCATGAGGCTTCTCCTCAAACTCAACAATGATACTACCTTTGCCGCCGTTGGCATAATGCCCCTCACCATTTAAAACAATATACTGCCCATGGGCTACGCCCTGTGGTATCTGTATTTCAATAGACCTTGCCTTTTTTATTTTTCCGGCGCCGTGACATTTGGTGCAAGGGTTCTTTACAACCTGGCCTTTTCCTTGACATTTTGGACAGGTTGAGACGCTCGTGAACGTTCCAAAGATGCTACGTGTTTGTGTTTGAACTTGACCACGTCCGGCGCATTGCAAACAGGCCATTATATCATGACCGCCCAATCCGCCACACGCTGAACAGGCTTCATGGCGATTGATTCTGAACTTCTTTTTGGCCCTTGTGACAATATCTTCCAGGCTCACTTTCAATATGACATGAATATCACCACCGCGTCTTGCCCGTTGTCTTGTGGATCGCCTCGACATGCCGAATAAGTCCTCAAAAACAGAACCGCCAAATAGATTGCCTAAAATATCCTGGAGATCATCAAAATGGTGAAAGTCATCCCAGGAAAAACCACCGCCACGAAATGTCTGTGATACACCGGCATGCCCATACTGATCATAGAGTTGCTTTTTCTTGGGGTCAATGAGAACTTCATAAGCTTCGGAAACTTCCTTGAATTTCTCCCCAGCTGCTTTTTTGTTCTCGGGATTCATATCAGGGTGGTACTGCTTTGCTAATTCCCGATACGCCCTTTTTATTTCATCAGGGCTTGCCCCTTTTGGAACACCGAGTACTTCGTAATAATCTTTTTTCATGATGTAGTATTAAGTATTTGAATTTTGTCATTCATTTGGAATTTATCATTTGTTATTTGAAATTTCCTTACTCGTTACTCTCCCTTCTCTTCTTCTTCATCCACTATTCTATACTCAGATCCACCTGCTTCCTCTTTTTGATCCTGGGGTTCTTGTTTAGGCGGTTCCTGGGGTGTTTCCGGAGGTGCTGCTGGAGCCTCGGCCTGCGTCTGTGCAGCATCTCTATACACTGCTTCAGACAATTTATATACTGACTGCTGTAAATCGTCTATGGCTTGCTTGATACCACCCGTATCTGTTGTGTTCTTCTTCTCTTTCAGCGCATCAAGTTTTTTGCTGATTTCACCTCGGTCCTCAAATGATATCTTTTCACCATAATCCTTGAGGGTTTTCTCTACTGAATAAATAGCCGCATCTGCCTGATTTCTAATATCAATCAGTTCCTTTTGCTTCCTATCTTCTGCAGCGTGTTCTTTAGCCTGGTTAACCATGCGGTCCACTTCATCTTTTGACAATCCGCTCGAAGCAGTAATCCTGATCTTCTGCTCTTTACCAGTGCCCATATCCTTTGCCGAAACGTGTAAAATGCCATCAACATCTAGATCAAAAGCAACCTCGATCTGCGGTATGCCGCGCGGCGCTGGCGGTATTCCATACAGGTCAAACTTACCGAGTGTTCTGTTTTGTCCAGCCATGGGTCTCTCGCCCTGGAGAACATGAACAGTAACCGCAGTCTGGTTATCCTCAGCAGTTGTAAATATCTGTGACTTCTTGGTTGGGATGGTCGTGTTACGTGGAATAATCGATGTCATGACCGAGCCAAGCGTCTCAAGTCCGAGGGTCAACGGTGTAACATCAAGAAGCAGGATGTCCTTCTTGTCGCCGCTCAGCACTGCACCCTGGATTGCCGCACCAATTGCCACAACCTCGTCAGGGTTAATGCCTTTATGCGGTTCTTTGCCAAAGACGTCTTTGACTAGTTGCTGAATCTTAGGCATCCTTGTTTGACCGCCGACGAGCACAATCTCATCTATATCCTGAGGACTAAATTTGGCGTCCATAAGTGCTTGTTTACACGGCGGCACTGAACGCCGTACTAAGTCCTCAACCAATGCTTCGAATTTCGCCCGGGTCAACTTCATTTCAAGATGTAATGGTGTCTTGTCTTTGTCTGAAGCGATAAACGGCAAACTTATCGTTGTTTCCATGAGTGTAGAGAGTTCGCATTTTGCTTTTTCAGCCGCCTCTTTTAGCCTTTGCAACGCGGTAAGGTCCTTACGTAAATCGATATCGTGTTCCTTCATGAATTCTTCGGCAAGGTCATTCATTACCCGTTCATCCAAATCATCACCACCTAAGTGCGTATCGCCATTTGTGGATTTAACCTCAAAAACCCCCTCACCGATTTCAAGTATTGAAATATCGAAAGTTCCTCCACCAAAATCATAGACTGCTATTTTTTCACTCTTCTTTTTGTCAAGCCCATAGGCAAGTGAAGATGCAGTAGGTTCATTAATAATACGCAACACATCAAGACCAGCAATTCTACCTGCATCTTTGGTCGCTTGACGTTGTGAATCATTGAAATATGCCGGCACCGTGATAACCGCCCTGGAAACCTTCTCACCCAAATAAGCTTCGGCTGACTGCTTAAGGTATTGCAGCATCATCGCGGATATCTCAGGCGGTGAATATTTTTTGCCACCAGCATCAACCCAAGCGTCACCATTTTCATTTTCTATAATTTTAAAGGGGAAACGCGCGATTTCTTTCTCTATCTCGCCGAATCTTCTACCCATAAAACGTTTTATTGAACTAACTGTATTTTGGGGATTGGTAATTGCCTGCCTTTTGGCAAGGGGACCGACCAACCTTTCACCCGTCTTTGTGAAAGCAACCACGGAAGGTGTTGTTCTACCGCCCTCTGGGTTAGGGATGACGATTGGCTGACCGCCTTCCATCACGGCAACACATGAATTTGTGGTTCCTAAATCAATCCCTATTATTTTCGCCATTTTCTTGACCTCCTTCTTTCTGTTTGGAAACGAGAACCTTAGCCGGTTTAACTACACGATCGCTAACAATGTAACCCTTGCTAATTTCCTCAACAACGATATCTTCAGCTTGAATACCATCTATTGGCACGGTTCCCACGGCTTCATGCCGACTAGGATCAAAAACTTCACCGAGTCCAGAAAATTCCACCAGACCAAGTGATTTAAGAGCATCCTTCAACTGTCGATGGATTATCTCAATGCCTTTGTAAAATCTCTTGAAATTCTCGTTGAGCTCGGCGCCACTCAATGCTCGGTCAAAACTGTCAAGGACTGGTATAACTTTGTTGAAAAATTCAGCCTTTATCAACAGTCGATGGTTTTCCATCTCCTTGTACATTAATTTACGACTGTTCTCTAACTCAGCGAGTGCCCTCAGGTATTTGTCATTGAATTCCTTGATCTGTTGTTCTTTTTTTTCGATTTCCTCTTTTAACTTCGTCACCGGCCCTTTTTTCTTCATTGTTTTTCTCCTGAACAAACCATAAATCTATTCTGCAATTTAGACATCATTATATAAGTCAAAGTTTATCCAGCCCCTCAGCTGTTAATAACAATCTCAGCGTCCAGCCAATAGCCGATCAGCAAGCACCTCAGGTAATCCAGCGTCGATTATCTTCTGTTGGGCAAGTGGAATATTGTAGTCCAATCGGACGATTTCAACTGACCTGCAATTACCGTCATATATTGCGTAACTCGCTCTTGGATCGAAATCTCTCGGTTGACCAATACTGCCGGTGTTAATAATGTAGCGCCGACCTTCAATCAATGGAAAAGGATTATCACTGATGAAATCAGTATAACCATTCGCATCCTGATAGATAACACTTGGTACATGGGTATGACCAACAAAACATACTTGGGTCTTGAAGAATCCGAATTGACATTTTGCTTCGTCAAGAGAAAATAAATATTCCCATTGCTCAGGTTTATTAGGTGAAGCATGGACTAAAAACATATCCTCGATACTACCGGTTAACTTAAGACGCTGCAGTTTGCCAAAATTCCCTTTATTTAACTGCTTTTGTGTCCATTGAATTGCCTCGGCAGCAACCGGGTTAAACACTGAAATATCGGTTTTCTCAACTGCTGCCCAATCGTGATTTCCCGCAATGATAATTTTCGCTTCGGATAGGCACATCACAATACATTCATTAGGGTTAGCGCCGTAACCCACAAGGTCCCCAAGACAAAAAATTCTCTTTATGCGTCTTTTCTTGATGTCTTTAATGACCGTTTGTAACGCTTCTAAGTTTGAGTGAATATCACTGATTATCGCGGCTTTCATTGTTCCTCTTCACGGCATCGAGTATACCGTTAATGAATCGACCAGAGTCTTTACCACCGTATTTCTTACCAATCTCAATTGCCTCATTTATCGAAACCTGGGGCGGTATGTCCTCAAGAAAAAGTACTTCACAAGTACCTAAGCGAAGAATTGTCCTGTCAACAACTGAAATCCGCTTGATGGACCAATTTTTCAATACCCTTGCAATCTCTCGGTCGATTTCAGGTAAGTTGTTCATTGTCGTATCAACTAAGGTCTGACAGAAAGCCTTATCCTTAGTAGCATATTTTTTTCCTTCAAAAACACTATAAATAGCCACCGGCAAATCAGTATCGCCCTCTTCGTAGCGATAAAGGATCTTCATAGCAAGTTCGCGTGCCAATCTACGACCCATCTATCTAACCCGGTTAGAAAATCCCACAGTCTGATCATAATATAACGTTTTATCCACGTTTTCTAACGGGGTTTTATCTTCGCATAAAGGTCGGCAAGTTCCAGCCCGGTCATTGCAGCATCCCAACCTCTATTCCCCCGCTTTGTACCGGCTCGCTCAACCGCCTGATCAGTGGTATCTGCAGTAATAATGCCGTACACAAACGGCAGTCCTTTCTCCAGATTAAGGGCAGCAATACCTTTGGTTACCTCACTCGTAATGTACTCAAAATGAGGCGTGTCCCCTCTTATAACTGCGCCGAGACACAAGACGCAATCATATTTAATGTCCTTCAGCCTACGCGCCACGCCCGGGATTTCAAAGCAACCCGGGGTCCAATAGACTGTAATATTCTGCGTGTCAACGCCATGTCGCATGAGACAATCGACGGCGCCGCCGAGTAATCGTATTGAGACGAATTCGTTAAAACGGGAAACGATTATCGCGAATTTCTTACCTTTACCAACAAGATTGCCTTTAATTTCTTTCATGTGCTTTTCCTCCCTTTTGTTTTTCTCTTTGGGATTTTTTTCTTTCGTTCCTGGTACATAACACTATCAAGTATTGAATCTGGTATCAAATGACCGAGTTTTTCTCGCTTGGTTCTCAAATACTGAACATTTTTCTTATGTACTCTGTAGATCGGAATTTGCTTGGTGATTTCCAGACCATAACCTTCTAAACCAATAATTTTTTTGGGATTATTCGTCAAAAGCTGGACCGTTGATAAACCCAGATCCACAAGTATTTGCGCACCAATACCATAGTCTCTTAAATCAGCAGGAAAACCCAACGCCAGGTTAGCCTCAACTGTATCAAGGCCTTTATCTTGCAAGGTATATGCCCTTAGCTTGTTCTTAAGACCAATCCCTCTGCCCTCTTGGCGCATGTACAGAAACACCCCTTGCTTACGTTTTGCAATAAGTTTCAAAGCAGCATCCATCTGATCACCGCAATCACACCGCAGTGAATGAAATACATCACCGGTAAGACACTGAGAATGAACCCGGACCAAAATATCCTTTCCGCTTTGCACATCACCAAGGACCAGGGCGATATGGTGATCTTTAGTAACCGTATCTTCATACAAAATAAGACAGAACTCAGCATATTTCGTGGGCAGTTTGGTTTCAAGGATGCGTTCGATCAAACGCTCTTTTTGACGTCGGTACTTAATCAGATCTTTTATTGTTATTATTTTTAGGTTAAAACGGCGTGCGATTTTTACCAGTTTTGCAAGACGAGCCATTTTTCCGTCAGAATCCATAATTTCACAGAGCACGCCAGCCGGGTAAAAACCAGCAAGCTTAGCTAAATCAACACTCGCCTCAGTATGACCAGTCCGGCGCAAAACACCACCTTTTACTGCACGCAAAGGGAATATATGACCGGGTCGTGCAAGATCACTGGGGTTGGTCTCTGGATTGATCAATGCTTTGACCGTAGCAGCTCGGTCAAACGCTGAAATACCAGTTGTCGTACCTTTTTTTGCATCCACGCTTATTGTAAATGGCGTACCATGAAGCGCCGTGTTATCCTGGACCATTATCGGAATATTGAGTTCTTGAAGCCGTTCTTGTCTAAGCGGCACGCAGATAAGACCCCGGCCATGTCGCGCCATAAAATTTATAAGTTTTGGTGTAATCCTCTGCGCCGCAGCGATGAAATCACCCTCATTTTCGCGCTTTTCATCGTCAACAACAATAACTACCTTGCCCTTTTTTATATCCTCAATACCCTGCTCAATAGTTGATATCATAGATAATATTCTATTAAAATTGATGGAAAAGTCAAGGGAATAGTAGTAGGGACACGCCATGGCGTGTCCCTACTACTCTCACTGGTCGTTGACGATCGGGTTTTTATGAGTATACTGAATCAATGAACATTCTCGTAACCGGTGGCTGTGGTTTTATTGGTTCACATATCGTTGATGCCTATATTGATTTGGGGCATAGCGTATGGGTAATCGACAATCTTTCAACTGGCGCTATTAAGAACCTCAACCCAAAGGCAGAATTTATTGAAACAGACATTACTGACCCCAATATCGAAAAGATCTTCAGACCGGTAAAGTTTAACGCCATCAATCACCATGCCGCTCAGATCAACGTACGAACATCAGTGAGCGACCCGGTATTTGATGCCAAGGTTAATATTTTAGGGTCGCTTAACCTGCTCACCCTCGCGGTAAAATACCACGTTAAACGATTTATCTTCGCCTCAAGCGGGGGTACAGTGTATGGAGAACCTACCCGATTGCCGATAACTGAGGAATTTCCAATAAATCCGTCGTCCCCCTATGGTATATCCAAGGCAACTACTGAAAAATATCTAACCCTCTATGCCAATATGCACAATTTTAACTATGTCATATTGCGCTACAGCAATGTGTATGGACCACGCCAAATAAGCAAGAGCGAAGCCGGGGTGATCTCTATCTTCATCGAACAGATCTTGAGGCGTGAGAAATGTACAGTTTTTGGTGACGGCAATCAAACTCGGGATTATGTTTATGTTAAAGATGTAGTCGCAGCAAATACTGCGGCATTAAACTGTAAAGCTGATATTTTCAATATCGGCACCGGCATTGAAACCAAGGTTAACGACTTACTAAACATCTTGGCTGATATCACAAATCATGATATAGTCCATGAACACGATGAACCGCGGTCCGGTGAGGTTCTCAGGAATGTCCTGGACAACACCAAAGCAAGATCCGCTATCAAGTGGCAACCAGGGATGTCTTTAAAGCAAGGCATCAGAAAAACACTTGAGTATTTCCAAGAAATATCTTGACCCTGAAGTTCTCGCCCGACTTTCAAGGTTAGACATCAAAGCACGACTTGTGGTTGAAGGCTTTATGAGTGGCTTGCACTCAAGCCCTTATAAAGGATTTTCTCAAGAGTTTGCTGATTACCGTCAGTACATGCCGGGCGATGAACCCAAGCGTATTGACTGGAAGGTTTACGGACGAAACGACCGTTTCTATATAAAAGAGTACCAGGAAGAAACAAACCTGCGTTGTTATATTTTGTTAGACAAAAGCGGCTCTATGGGGTTCGGAGAAAAAATCAGTAAACTCGAGTATGCAAAATATCTGAGCGCGAGCTTGGCGTATATGTTAATCAAACAAAAAGATAGTGTTGGCATCGCGACGTTTGATGAAAAAATAGAAGAAATCATCCCGCCTTCAGTTAGAAAAAGTAACTTCATAGAGATCTTGAAGATCATTGATAAAGCGACTCCGAGCGGTGAAACATCGCTCTCAAATATGCTCTACCAATTAGCTCAGAAGACGAAGAAACGAGGGTTGATTATCATTATTTCGGATTTGCTTGATGACCCTTCGGTTGTGATCAAAGCGCTGCGGTCGTTTAGATATCGCAAACATGAAATACTTGTCTTCCATATTATTGATAAGAAAGAATACGAGTTCTCTTTTGACAAAGCCGCATTATTTCACGACCTCGAAGATCATAGTGAGATGGTAATAGAACCAAGTATGATCCGTACTTCATATCAAAGAAAATTCAAACACTTATTACAGTTTTATCGTCAGCAGCTACTTGAATCGCACATTGACTACGAAACCATATTCACAACAACACCGTACGATCGTGCTTTGTTTTCATACCTGCAGAAAAGAGGTCGCCTGATATGATCTTTCTACAGCCGATTTATCTCATCGGATTAGCCCTTACCGCGGTACCAATTATCATCCACCTTTGGTTCCGAAAGAAATTAGACAAAATACCTTTCTCCACCTTGAAATTTTTGAAAAAATCAGAAGCAAGGCGCTTCGGTTGGTTAAGAATCAGAGAAATTATCGTGCTTGTCCTTCGCTGTATACTCATTGCTCTCATCTTTCTGAGCCTGGCGAGACCGCAGTTCAAAGCCGGGTTTCTCAGATCAGGACATTTGGCTTCCGTCGTTGTGATCTTTGACAATTCATATTCCATGGCTTACGGTAATAATTTTGAGGTAGCTAAAACGAGTGCCCTAAAACTCTTTTCCCGGTATTCATCAAAATCAGAATTCTCGGTCCTGTCACTATGCCGAACCCAGGGTGCTTCTCGCGTTAATCAGACATCATGGGTAAACAAAAAATCAGCCATCGAGCAGATTCACCAAATCAATCTAGCCAATAAGACGGGTACGATTAGGGCACTATTTCCCTATTTTGTAATGGACAAAGCCAAATATCCAGTGGAGTATATCTATGTCGGAGATGGACAAGAAAACGTGTTTGCTGATTTGCCGCAGGAATTGACCATTGAAGAGAATTTCTATTGGGTAAAAATCCCGATGGGTAATAATCTTGGAATTACCAAGGTGTCTTTAAAAGACCCTATTGCCATTTCACTCGATAACTATGTTCTAAGTGTCACCGTTAAAAATTATGGATTAGATATGTGGCAGGGTAAGATTACTCTGCAAGCTGAGGACTATGTACGGGAACAAGAATGTGAAATCCGACCGGCTAATGAAAAAATCCTGAACTTCACTTTACCGATCGCCTTAAACCACGGCACAGTCCACCTCTATGATGATAGCTTATTACCTGATAATATCTACTATTTCTCAAAATCATTGCCTGAAAAGATGAAAATACTGATTATTGGAACAGCCCGCTTTCTGGGCTCAGGACTAAACCCGACCAATGAAGTTGAGGGACCTTTTTCATTCGATGCCCTTGAAAGCATCGGCAGTGCCAATCTCCAGCGTTATGGCTTAGTAATTCTCAATGGCATCGATGAAATTTCAAAGTACGATAAGATAAAACTCGAAACTTTCTTAATGAAAAAAAATAAAGGTGTTCTGTGTTTTCTGGGTCAAGCAGTTGGCGACAACCTCAACAGTTTTATCAACCGATGCTGTCGTGCTGAAGAATACGTCTCTGCCAAAGGTTATGTCACCCTGGATTGGGTGGATTACGACCATCCTATTTTTGAGATTTTTGAACATACTGCGGTACTCAAAAACATTAAGTTCCACAGTTTTCATAAGCTCGATGCCCGTAAGAATGTTATTGCAAAGCTAACTGGAAACAACCCATTTATTGTCCTCGACAACGGGCTCTCAGTTGTGGCAACACAGTTCTTGCCCCAGTATACTGACATCGTGTACAAGACTGCATTCGTGCCCCTTATCCATCGACTCATTGTAAATACAGCACACCCATCACACGACCACGAATTGTACGTGGGTGACCAAGCTCTCCAATTTGGCAAATTGAAAGCGCCGACTGGTGAATACATCTTACCAGAACAAGTGCTCCTAAAACCCGGGTTCTATACGACGGCGCAGGATACGCTTGGAGTCAACGTAATCGCGGCTGAAGGTAATTTAAAAATGCTGGGCAGTAAAGCCGCAAAAACTATGCATATTGAGATAATCGACTTAGAAAAGGACTTCAAGCAAGACGACATGTCTACAACTCTACTTCTGCTCGCTCTATTTGTCTTGCTCCTCGAATCACTTCTACTTTTGATAC
>Ga0209986_10004602_pt1 | contig 11636 bp, 9 predicted proteins | sample BlataG_FD_183168 | JGI IMG/M metagenome (GOLD analysis project Ga0209986, IMG submission 183168) | Deep subsurface microbial communities from Black Sea to uncover new lineages of life (NeLLi) - Black_00105 metaG (SPAdes) (version 2) | ecosystem: Environmental > Aquatic > Marine > Oceanic >...
TTTTTTTTTTTTTTTTATTTAAATACGTTGTTTTCAAATTTTATAAAAAAATTAATTAATTATTTAAAGAATTGATTTTAATTATATAAAGGATGTTGAAATCAGAAGAATTTGAAAATGATGAAGAATCAAATATAGCGGATTTAAAAACATTAAAAAAATTAATAATAAATTTACATAAAAATGAACATATAGAGATTTTTAAAATTATAAAAGAAGATACAGATAAATATACAGAAAATAGAAATGGAATTTTTATAAATATGTCAAAATTGAAATTATCAACTATACAAAAGATAAGAAATTTTGTTGATTTCTGTATTGAAAATAAAAAAAATTTAAAAGACAACGTCCAAAAAATGGAAACTATTAAAAATTTAGTAACAGATAAAAATGATAATATTTTTTTATCCGAAGAAGAAAGTATAGAAAGTACTGATTCAGAAAGTAAAGAAAATGAAAAATTCGAATATCAAAAAAATCAAAAAGAAATTATTTTAAATGAAATAGATGATAAATTATTAAAGGATAGTATTGATTTTAAAATCAAAGACAAAATTTTAAATAAAAAAAAAAAATTATCGGGAGTAAAAGGAAGAATAATCAAGAAATGTCGTGATTCTTGTACCAATATTAATCAGACTAAACATAATATTTAAAAATTAATAAAAATTTGAAAAGAATATAAAAACATAATCAATAACTAATTAATGGCATTTGATCCAAAATTATTGAAACAATTTGTACAAAATAAACCATTTCAAACTATTAATTTAAATGTAAATCATAAGTTTGAACAAAAAATTATACATTATCATGATAAAAAAAAAACAAAAAATAATTATTTAGAATCTATTTTTAATAAAAATAATGAAATCTCAAATACAATTGATGATGATATTAAAATTAAAAATATTGATTCTGGATATAGAAATCATCCTGATGAAAATATAAAAATTAATTATGATACAAAAATAATAAAGGAATTTGAAAATATTTTAGGAAAAGATAAATATAAATATCAAACAGAATGTAAAGATAGTTACATTGAATCACTCTTAGCAATAGTAGATCCACAAATATGTATTATGACAAAATTATGTAAAATAAATATGATAAAAGAATTTAAAAATAAAATCGGTTTAGGAATAGATGAGAATTTTAAAATACTAAATTATAAAAAAAATAATAAAAAGAAATCAAATATTCAAGATATTTTGCTAAACGAAAAAAAGATTCTTGATGACGATACAAAAAAATATATTTTGGATATTTTGAATATTCATGCTTTAATTATTAATTCTAATAGAGAATATTTAACTTTAAATGATTATGATGATAAAAAAAGATTAGCTATCTTATTTCAAAATAAAAATAATTATTATCCTATTTTATCACAAAATAATTCCTTTATATCTATTATTGAATATAATAATATCAAAAAAGATTTTTCTCATCGCTCTATTTTTGTAAAAGGAATGGATCTAAAAAAAGAAGATTTATCAAGTGTTACAGTTAGAAAAATGAAAATAAAAGAATTACAAGAATTAGCATTAAAAATGAATATTTCTATTTATCATAGCTCTGAAAAAAAAAAAAAAAAAAAAAAAAAATTAAAAAAGATACTCCAACTAGATATAATAAATCAGATGTAAATCTAATACTATTTTTTTTTTTTTACTAATAATAATTAAACAAAAAGAAAAAATTTGATATATTATTTCTAAATTATTTAAGAATAAATTATAATTATATATTATTAAGTATGATTGAAATAAAGAATAATGAGTATCAAAAATTAATGAAAATGATAGAAATCACTATGGAAAATCCTAGATCTGAATTTGAGGTAGTTTTCAAAAAAAGAAATAACAGGAGAATTTCAAGGATAGATTTCATTAATTTATTTAAAACATTGAAAACAAAAGGATATGTTTTAACTGAAGAACCAGAAATATTAGATATTCGATACATTGAAAAATCTAAAGAACCCAAGGAAAATAATCAAAGTCCAAATCGTATAACTATAAAAACCATACAAGAAATTAAAAAATATTGTAAAACCAATAAAATAGATAAAATTGCTGCTCATAATTTATTATTTGTAAAAAAAGGAAGATTCACTCAATTTAATAAAAAAGAAAATCATAAACAGATCATCTATCCTATTTATATGAATGAATACAATTTCAAATTTAATTTAAATTATGAAGGGAAACTAACAGGCGGAATGGTTGATACAATTAAAAAAAATCTCATAACTCAAGACAAATACTTTAGACTTAAAAAAAGATACTCTTTTATGTCCAAAGATGAACTATTTAAAATAGATTTAACATTAGTAAAATCATCAAAAAAAAAACAAAAATCTAATTTAATTAACTTCACAAGGGATCTTAAATTATCTGAGACTTTATCAAATATTTATGAATATGAATGCGAGATTGAATATATTGGAAAATCAGATAATAAAGATATAATCTTAAAATCATTAATCAATAATATTGGAATAATATTGATGACTTTAAAACAAACTAATTATATTATCACTAATCAGGAAGAAATAAAAATTTTAAAAGAATATTGTGAATTATTAGATCCTAAAAAAAAATTTACAGATACAGAAATTAATCTCATTAAAAATGGTAAAAAAAGACAATATTTTATTGGACCAAAAGCAGTTTCCATAGAATTGCATAATATTCAACCAATCGATGAAGATTTTGTAGGATTCAATATTAGAAAAAATTATTGTGTAACTGATAAATCTGATGGTGAAAGAAGTCTACTTTATATATCTAAAGAAAATAAAGTATATTTAATTAATAATCGATTTGATATTACTTTTACAGGAAAAACAGTAGAAAAAGGATCACAATCTATTATGGATGGTGAATTAATTACAAAAAATGTTGATAAGGAATCTATATATCTTTATTTAATTTTTGATTTATATTTTTGTGAAGGAAAAGATATAAGGGATAGATATTTAATCAAGAACGAATCACAAAAAAAAGACAAAAAAATTGATAGAAGTAGAATTGAATGTCTAAAGATCTTATATGAAAATTCAAATTTAAATCAAGATCCTGAAAATTCAAAATCATTTAGATGCAGAATAAAAGATTATTTTATTGGAAATGTTGACAAAATTGGCGTCAAAATTTTTACACAAAGTAAAACTTTACTAAAAGAAATTGCTTCAAAAACAAAATTCGAATATGAAACAGATGGACTTATATATACACCCACTAATTTACCAGTTGGTGGAAATCCAGATGGATCACCTCCAGAAAAATATGGTACTACTTGGTATGGCAATCTAAAATGGAAAAATTCTAAAGATAATACTATCGATTTTCTAGTTAATATTCTTAAAGAAAGAGGTGAAGATGGAATTTTAAGAGATAAAATTAATTACAAATCTCAAACAGATGAATTTAATATGACAAAAATTATTAAATATAAAACATTAATTCTAAAAACTGGTTTTAAACCATTTGAACATGAATATATTAATCCCTGTCTGTTAATTGATGATGATAAAAAAATAATTAGAGGTGAAAAAAAATATATTGCCAAAGAATTTATACCTAACTTTCCATTTGAAGAAAATTCACATATTGCAAAAATTGAACTTCATAATGATTCCAGAAATAATGAACGTCTATTATGCAAAAATAAAGATGAAATTGAAGATAATACTATTGTCGAAATGTATTATGATATTAAACTAGAATCCGGTTGGAGATGGATTCCACGAAATGTAAGATATGATAAAACCGAAGAAAGACAGAGAGGACAAACCCAATATGGAAACGATTTCACTACCGCACAAAATATATGGAAAACCTATTATTCACCCATTACAGAAGAAATGATTACAAACTCAAGAACTACATCCAATATAAGTAATTATTCTGATTCTCTAACAGAATCATCACTATATTACAATCGAAAGAAAAAAAGAGATAAAAGCAAAACTAAAGCTTTACTCAATTTCCATAATCTATTCGTCAAATCCAAAATTATTAATATTGTTAGCAAAAAAAGTGGACAAAAACCAAATTTATTAGATTTAGCATGTGGAAAAGGTGGTGATATTCCAAAATGGATCCATTCTAATATAAATAGTGTACTTGGTATTGATATTGTTAAAGATAATATCGAAAATATTAATGATGGAGCATGTATAAGATATTATAAATATCTATATCCTGATAATAATACTAAAAAAGAAGTACTACCAAAAGTAGTTTTTGCAGTAGGAGATACTTCTAAAAATATTAATGATGGAAGCTGCTCATCTGAAGATATATATAAAGATATATTAAAAATTATTTTTAAAAATAAATCTATTGATGAAACTAAATTATCAAATGGAATGAAAAAAATATATGGATTTGGAAGTAATAAATTTAATATTGTTAGTATACAATTTGCTATACATTATTATTTTGAAAATATTAACAAATTAACACAATTAATTGAAAATATATCAAGAAATACTAAAATAGGCGGATATTTTATTGGAACCTCCTTTGATGGGAAAAAAATATTTGATAAATTAAAATCAATTAAAAAAGGAGAATCCATCAAAAAAGTTAATAATGGTGAAATTATTTGGAAAATTAAAAAAAATTATGATAATCAATCTTTTAATGATGATATTAGTTCATTGAATCTGCCCATTAAAGTATACATGGAAACAATTAATATGGAATTTACAGAATATCTAGTAAATTATGATTTCCTTACTAAATTATTACAAGAATATGGTTTCGAACTCGATGATGAAATTGACGATAATATTCCACCTACAGGTTATTTTTCAGATCTCTTTGAAATCTTGAAAAAAGATAAATCAGATACATATGGCGATTCTGTCAATATGTCTGATGACGAAAAAGAAATAAGTTTTCTAAATAGATATTTCATTTATAAAAAAACAAAAGAAACTAAAAAAAGTCTAAAATTAATAAAAGAAAATCAAAAAATTATTAAACAAACTCACCAAAAACCCAAAATGAAAATTAAAATTAAAAAAAAATCATAAATAATAAATTTTCTTTTTTACCAAATCATATTCATACAATTTATTATATTTTATTAATCATATTATACATTACTCATAAAATATAATAAATATTATATTAATCATTCATCTATTCTTTAATTTATCCTCTATTTTTAATGATAATAATTTTGATGCCATTGGACCTTTCATTATACCTGATGCTCCAAAACCATTACAAAACCACAAATCATCTTTCAATTCTTTCATTATCCATTTCCCCGAAATCGAAAATGGCATTAATCCACTCCAATAGCCATCACATGGCTTTTTATAAGTAGGAAAAATATCTCTAAAAAAATCATAATTTTTAATCAATAAATTTTTCTCAATTTTAAAATCATCTCTTACAGTCGGCTTTCTTAAACCACCAAATAATATATTACCATCTCGCATTTGTTTTCCATAATAATGATAAGTATAAATATTATTGTTGTAATCCATCGTTACATTATTTGGTATTTTTTTAATATAATTTAATGTTTTATTTAAATACCAATAAAATAATGAATCACCACTAAATATTATTTTATTTAAATTAAATCCATCTTGCCTATCTCCTACCCAAATTTGTCCTTTAACTGGAACTATTTGATCATCTAATGCAAAATATTTTAATATTTCTCCACTCCAAATTCCATTTGCCACAACAATATGATCTGATATAAATCGTTTTTCATTTTCTTTTACTTCAACAATAAACTTATTATTTTTTTTTTCTATATTTATTATATTTGTATCCTCATATATTTTTAATCCATTTTTTTTTGCCAACTCTGCAAAACCTAAAGTCATTTTTTTTGGATCCACATGTAATGAACATGGATAATGTAAACCACAAATATATTTATCCGATATATTTGGCTCCATTTTTTTTAAATTTTTATTTAATACAAATTCAACATCATAATCTTTGATTTTATGATATAAAAATACACCAAATAAAAACACTCCCGTCAAATATTTATTTGTAATTGTCAATGAACCATTTTCTACTAAATCTATATTCTCTATATCATCTAATTTCATTATCCTCTCATCAATTTCCTTACATATTTTACTTGTCCCCATACACAAAGTATCATCTCCAATATTTTCAATAGTTAAGTCCTTATTATCTGAATATTTATTACTTGGACACCATATTGTTCCCGCACTTAAACCACTTGCACCTGATCCTATACTAGACTTTTCTATCAAAATTGTGTCTATTTTTTTTTCTGTTAAAAAATAAGATAATGAACTTCCAATAACCCCACCACCAATTACAATCACTTCTGTATTTATAGTATTCATTTGAATACAATCATTTACTAATTTTTAAGTTTATTTTAATTTTAAAAATAATAAAATAAATATATAAAGAACTTTTCATTCTTATTTTTTAAAAAAAAGAAAAAAATATTTATTTATTTTATTATTTTATAAAATGACTAACGCAGTAGTTATCTTCGTTTTCGTATTTTTGCTTTTAAATATAAATATTGCCAGTGGCTTCTTCCCAAATGATAATAATATTATTCCAAATTTTAATAACATTTACTATTGTAATGATCGCTATCGGGACAAATATTATCAAGATAAATATAATTATAATGAATATCATTATAATGAATATAATAATGATAAACATAATCATTATGATAAAAAGAATGAATACGATCCTATAAAACCCATCATTAAACCCGATCACAAATTTAAATCTAAAGAACCAAATGTTTTATTACCAAATCCTCCCATAATTAAACCACAACCATATCCAAATAATTGTTACTCTAACAACAGACCCTTCCCACCTCTAAATCCTGATTTTCCATATCCATTAAATCCAGATGAAAATAATCTTGAAAAATATATAAAATGTATAACAAGCCCTCAAATTATTATTATCCTCGTATTAGTTTTTGTTATTCTCCCTGTAACTAATAGATGCCCCCCCTCTAATAATCAAGACAATTCCAATTAAATATAAATATAATCTACGATTTTTTATAATAACCCCATATTTTTTTAATCGTTCATTATCATATATACTTCGAATTATTCAATTTCCATTTCTGAAACTTAACAGGATCATAATATTTATAATATTCCTGCTGATCTAACAAATAATTACTCGCAAAATTTATATCAATTTTATATTTTAAACACCAATCTAAAGCTATTTTAATTTGGTTGTTTTTTATATCTTCATTATCAACTAAAATTTCCTTGTTTATTATTGATAATGTCTCTCTAATCGTTTTAATTTGATGATAAACATTAAATTTATTATAATTTTCTAATATATCTACATATCTACTATCTAAACTCTCCTCAAATATATCACTTATATAATATCCCGACTGCTCCACATCATTCCATTTATGAACAATATTATATAACCTTTCCAAATAATTTATATTTATTCCACCAAAATTTAAAGCAATAATATATTTCTCCGAATTTGCTGGTCTACTTGTATATGGCTTCGTAATTATTATTTTTTCATAAAGCGAATTCAATAACCATAACATTTTTATTGTCATATTCGTAAACGAATCAAATAACTTACATATAAATATTCCACCCTTCTTTTGCACTGATAATGCTAATACTATCTCACAAAAAATTAATCGTGATGATAACTCTTCCTGCTTATTAAAATCTATACTAAAATCAAATCCACCATCTGCCGTAACTATATCACAACTATTGAATCCTACACACTCTCTATAATGCTTTATATTTTCTATCTTATAAATATTTCCAGTCCCATCAGAACCATAATTTATTTTAATGTTTGGATTTTTTTCTAAAAAACATTTTGCCTTCCTCCATCCAGGTATCTCTTTTTTAAATGATTTTAACGTAATTGCATTAACATCATCACAATAATTTTTTCTTTTATTTATCATTGCTTCTATAAATCCCCCAGGACCCTCCGCAATATGTGATGTTTTTATTTTTTTTTTAACATATTTATCTAATATCCGAAAATCCTCAAATATTTCAATCAATTTATAATATGATCTACTTAATGGATTATAAAATGCAATACTATCATTTTTCTTTTTTTTATTAGTAGGTATATGAATTAATTCATATTTATTTGTTATTTTTTTGGCAATATCCCAACCTTTTGTCACTTCAATCGAATCAATCTTATTTTTATATGTCTTCAAAAATTGACTTTCCATCTTATTTATTATTGGAACTGGTAATTCTTTCTGAATTTTCAATTTTATATTCAATAATTTTTTTTCTTCAATCGGTATCTGTATACATAGAGATTTTTTTTTCATAAAATTACAAATCTATATATTTAATTAATTTATTAATACAACTTTATATAACTTTTATCCAAAAACATTTAGTTATTAAATTTATCAATTGATATTTGTCCAATTAATTTGTATAAATCCTTTTCAACGTTATTTTTACGTCTTATAATCTTATACAAAATCTGATCTCCTGTATCTTTATTCATAATTGGATCCATATCATACCACTCATTTCCCTCTGGATATGATAACACCATTTTATATACATTCACTTCTCTCTCTGACTCTTTTAAACCCTCATGTGATTTATATCTCACCGCCCTCCCTATTATTTGATCCAAATTTGCCTGATTCCATACAGGATCCATTATAATAATCGTTCTGATCTTCTTTAAATCCAAACCTTCACCTCCCGATTTTGTTATCACTAAAACCGGAAATTTACCATCATTAAATTCCCTCACTATCTCATCCTTGTTTTTTGTCTGTCCATTGAAAATATTAAATTTTATTTTATTTTCTTTTAATATTTCCCCTATTACCTCTGTCCCCGATCCAATCCAATTTGTATATATCAATATTCTCTTATTTTTCTTTATACTCTCTTTTATTATTTTTAACGCCGCTATTATCTTCTTACTCAAATACTTTCCTAATCCAGCTGCATTTACCGCTCTTCTAGATTTATTATAAAAACTTTCACCCTCCTCATCTTTATTCACATTTCTGATCTCATTCATATAAATTTTTTTATACTCCTCTGTCATTTTTATTGTCAAATATTGCGTCTTCAAATTCGGAAATTCCTTTTCATTTGCACATGACGATACAAAGTCTATCTTATTTGTTAATAATTCTTTTAATATTTTTATAGTACTTTCATCGAACTTTTTATTTATTACATATTTTATTTTTTTATTCATTTTTTTCATATTCTTTGTTCCACATATCTCCTTACCATATACTATATTTATTAAATTAATAAAATCTTGTGCAGAATTCACAAATGGTGTCGCCGTTAATAATAATCTCTTTTCCGCTCTATATGAACATTCCAATATTGATTTAACTATATTCATCTTATTCCTATTCTTTTTACTCAATCTCGAACGAATATTATGTGCCTCATCCAATATTAACATCTTATCCTTACAATCAACCCCTCTCTTCCTCTTTCTTAAACTCAAAAACTTATGATATGAATATAATTCGTAATTTCTTATATTCTTTATTCCCTCCTTTATTAACTCATCCCTGAAATTTGTCAATAAACTAGCTGGTGCAACAAATATTACTTTCTTCATAGGATATTTCTCTAAAAAACATTGAGATGCAACAACCGCAGCTATTGTCTTACCACAACCAGTTCCATGAACCACTAGTAATCCCGGATTATTATTCATAAATCTAATTACCCTCTTCTGTAATAACCTCAATTTCTTCTTGCATTTCTTTATACATTCAAATTCTTTCTTCTTAATCACTATTTTCTTTTTATTTATCTTCCTAGTTTTGAAATTTTTCTTCTTCTCATCATTTGTTATCTCCTTCAAATTGTCTGAAATACTTTTATATTCATTTTCAACTAAATCTTTTAAAATTTTTGTATTTTCTTTAATCCTTTTCTTTAACGTTATTTTAATCTTTTTTTTCTCATTTTTTTTTTCATCTTCTTTTACTGTTTTATTTTTTTTTTTCACTCGAATCGTTATTTTTTTCTTTCTTTTTTCATCTTCTTTTACTGTCTTATTTTTTTTTTTCACTCGAATCGTTATTTTTTTCTTTTTTTTTTCACTCTTTTCCAATATTTTATCCATTATTATATATATATTACTTTTTTTATTCACTTTTAGAAAAATAATACTTACAAATTTAACATACTATTTATTTTCTTTTTCGCCTCCTCCTCGCTTAATCCACTTATATTATTTTTCAAATCAACATTTAAACCCTTCCTTTTCAAATCCGGTATCACGAACTTATCTCTCAAAAATGTACCAACCTCCACCGACGCCTCATGCTGCGATTGCTCTCCATCTTGCATCTTATCCAAACTTCTTAACATTGATTTCATCACACCCATATCTAACTTATCCTCCATCACTTTCCTCGCTAATGTTGGATAATTTTCAATCATAAATTTATTTTTCTCCTCCATCTCCTCTTTTGTCATTTTACTTTCTCTAACCTTATCATTATCTCTCTTTAAAACTTCTATTAAATCTAAAATCTTCACCGACTCTTTTTTTCTATTAGACATTATTTATATCTTTATAATTTATTTTTTAAGTATAGAATAAAATATAAATATATTATAATGAATAATAAAAATAAATCTAAAAAATATAAATTTAACTTAAAACAACATGCTGGGTATATTTATCAACCACCACCAAAAATTGATTCCGAATATGATCCCGTTGCACCTCAAGTTCCCGCCATTGAAAATGGCTCTCCTTACGAAAATGCTAATAATGAACTCATCGCAACCACCGAATCACAAATCAAAATGAATAATCTTCTCAATGGCGTTCAAGAAGCAGGATCTCAAAAAAATATATTAAAATCGAAATTAAAAAAAAAAAAAATATCATATAATAATATAAAAAAAATGGGAAAATCATACACATATAAACAAAAAAAAGGAGGAAATAGAAATTACCCCGTCGATGTCAAAAGTAATATTCCACCCTCAAAACAATGGACTAACCCCGATACAATCGCTCCCGAACCTCAATACAATGGCGGCGTCTTCATTGGACCACAAGCTTACGGACCCTGGGGTACTATCCCCGTTACCCCAACCACTACCGAAATGATACATAATAACCTTCAATCAGCAAATCCACCGCCAGGTGCAACTGTACAATATCCAGGTACTGATCGTCTAGGCAATAATTTTATCGCCATGCCCGGTATTGATTGGTATGCAAATACTACAAATATGAATCCTGGACCTTTCAGAATTAAAGGCACATCCTGCCCACCACCTAATCAATGTGGAGGAAGAAAAAAAAATAAAATTCATAAAAGAAAATTTAATCACAAAAAATCAACATTAAGGAAAATCAAAAAAAAACAAAGTCATAACTCTAAATTTAAAAGCCAAAAAAAAAAAAAAAAAAAAAAACATAAAAAAAAAAAAAAAAAAAAAAAAAACAAAAAAAAAAAAAAAAAAAAAAAAAAAATCACAAAAATCTAAAACAAAATCTAAAAAATAATTATTTTTTATCTGCCATTTTCTAATTCATAAATTTATATTTATCAAAAATATTTAAAATTATATTTATAATAAATAT
>Ga0209986_10004603_pt1 | contig 11636 bp, 12 predicted proteins | sample BlataG_FD_183168 | JGI IMG/M metagenome (GOLD analysis project Ga0209986, IMG submission 183168) | Deep subsurface microbial communities from Black Sea to uncover new lineages of life (NeLLi) - Black_00105 metaG (SPAdes) (version 2) | ecosystem: Environmental > Aquatic > Marine > Oceanic >...
AAGCATTGAGCACAACTTGATATGTTTCCAACGATCCAGTGAGCAATGCGAAAAATCTGGAGCGGTTCTTATCATCCATAAAAATCTTCCTTCGCTCAATACCACGACAGGTGATATGATAGAAAGCTCCAGGAAACTGAATTCTTAAAGGTCTCACCATATCACTATTATACTGATTCTCGCGCTAATGTCAACCTTAATGTAAAATGTTTAGATTTGACCCCAATTCAGACCTAATCTAAGGATAGAAACACATGATACTCAATCAATGATTCTTATTTGTGGTATATATCGTGATGATGAGGTAGGTGGGGTTCATCCATTACTTAAAAATTCAATACCCTGGTGCTTTTTCTATCATTGTCTATTAACGGAATTTGTCCCCGGTCTATTTATGCATTTTTCAAAATGAAGGGGGTCAGCGAAAGCCGACCCCCTTCATTTACTTACTCCATCAATTCCAGGATCTCTGCAGCTTCCTCGTCATATGGAGCAATTTCTTCTAAATACATCTTAATGACTTCACTTTGGTCTTTCGCTTTCGGCATACTTGACCGCGGTGATGCCGGTGCACCAACAGTTACAGATGCATACCTGCAATTTGTACCAAACCAATATCCCTTTGCACCACTGATATTTCCTCCTGAACCAGACTCAATCTTTGGTCCATCACCAGCATAAACTTCAATATCCAGATGACCGGTGGCATAAAGCCAAGCGGCTGGTAAGTTAACCGATGTTTCAGTCGTATACAGCGTTGTATCTTGCTCATTATCATACGTATCTATGAAATATATATCAATCAGATACCATTCTGCCTCGCTTGCTATAGACCAGGAAATTGTTAATGCGCCAACTTGAGCACTATCAACAGGACTGGTAATACTGAAATCACCTGGCACATTGCAAGTTGCATCGGCATCGCCAATATCAGTACTAACCTCAAGTTTATGTTCGCTATTTGGTGAAGGAATGACAGTATCATGAAACCAGTATGAATAATCAAACCCAAAAGTGCCGGGACTATCAAGCATTTTGCCGTTTACTGACACTGTTATCGTATTAAGAATGGGATCGCAAAGCAATCCTACATCAGTACCACCTGATTTTTCTCCCTCATCGTCTTCATGGCGAAATGGACCACCTACAATATATAGATTCTCCTTCTTACCACAACCAAAAAGGAGAATCAACGCCAGAGTACAGAGCATCACTTTCCTCATGTTACCTCCTTAATTTATATTCAACACCACATCCTAATTGCCTTTATGGATGTTCTTATCAACACAATACCTCTTTTCTCAGGATGAATAGGATATGATCTTGTTTTGACCTCTTACAACCATATCTAATGCAAATTATATGCCAGTTAAAAGATCCGAAATTTCGACATGTTTACAGAAAAAGATTCGACAAATTTGAAAATTCGACAAAATTGTCGATATACATTACACAAAATTAGGCGTAACCTAAATTACATGGTTTTAATAATGAAGGATGTTACTACTAAAAAGTAATAATACTGTAGAAGAAGACAGATGCGGCAAGTTCATTATTTCTCTCTCTTTAACAGAGAGACGAAGGGTGAGGGTGAAATGAATCGACTATTTCTGAAATTGCTTCTTGTAAATTTCCTTTTTATCTACAAACGTATTTGTTGCCTTTTCATCAAGTGCTATCTTGGCGATTATCTTTTTATATTCATCAGCGGTGATTTTTTCATTGTCCAGCATTGTAATCGCTTTTTCCTCGTTAATATCAAACATGGCGGCGATTTTGGCGACACGGTCAATAACATCTGAATCAAGAGCTCGTTTAATGATTTCTGACTCTTGAACTGCTTTGGTTTTATCGTTATCCTTTGAACAGCTGATACAGATCAATAATACCAAGGCAATTATGAAAATATATTTTTTATTCATAGAAACTCCCTTTATTTAATATGCCACATCTATTTCTTACCCTTACCCTTGTCTTTGGATTCAGACTTATCTTCGTTGCCTTTTTCCTTTTCTTTGGATTCGGGCTTATCTTTCTTTCCTTTATCCTCTTCTGTTCCTTGTTTTTGGGTTTTTACGTCTGATTTGCTTTCTTTGTCTTCGCTTTCAACCTTTTGTTTCTGTTTCTCTTTTTGTATCTCTTGTCTTTTCTGCTCTTCTTCTCCTTTATCTTCTTTCTTTTCTTTTTGTACTTCTTTTCTGATTTCATGTCTTTTTTGCAGTTCGTTTCTTATTGCCTGACCCAAGTCTTGGCCTTTTAATCCTTTCTTCTTTTGTTGAAATACGAATTCTGAGATTCCATTATTGGATTTTCCTGCTTTAGTATTTTCCTCGAGTGTTTGAATCGTGTTGACTCCTTCATCAGCAGATAATTCTTCATCTTTTACCCCTTTAACTACATTTTGGATTTCCTCTTCCTCGGTCCCTGCATCTCTCGCCTTTTTGACAACATCCGGCAGTCTGCTCACGTTCTTCAGTTCCTCAACCTTGTCGGTCTCTAACTTTTCTGTTGGCTTTTCTTCTTCATCAGAAGTTTGAGCAAGCACGGGTAACAGTAAAATGAAAGAGATGATTAGGCAAACAGACAATCTTTTCATAAAATCCTCCTTGAGTTCACTCGTTGACATATTATGCAGAAAATGATCAATAAGTCAAGTTCTCGATTTCAATCAAAAATAATCTTCCTGAAAAGTGGGGCTGTATTAAAATACCATCGTTCGACAATTCTAAAATTTTAGAATTATCGGATTATAGAATCAAGGATTAATGTGCTTTATGTGTGTAGATATTGTAGTATTCTAACAGTAGAATGAAAATACTACAGATGATAAATCAGAAATTGTCCGATATCTAAACCGACCCTTTGCAGTAAAATGTTTACAAATTATGAACACGGAGTTTGCATTTTATGAACGTATCACGTTTGTTTTTCTTTTAATATTTTAAGTACTTTATCGAAAGTTGTTTGATCAATAAACTTCTTGATAAATTTATATACTCCTTGTTTAACTTTATTAATTTTCCCTTCACTTTCCCATTTTTTTAATAAAGTTGAGCTTAAAACCTTCTCTGATTTCGTCTCTCCCATATGTGCTAATTTACGCAGTATTTTTGGTGTAACCATACCATTATGAAATTCTACTTGAATATCATAAGCAAAATCAAATAAACCTTCTTCCTCGGCAATATCAAATGTCTTTGAATCTTTACCTTCTTCTAGAAGAATTCGCACCCACCTGCGTAAAACAATCTCATCTTTCTTCTCGTAGTAATAAATTGGACCATTAAAATCACTTAATACTTCAGCAAATAGAGGCGCAGATTCCCCATCTATGTAATTTCTAATAGTGCTAACTGGCAGATTCTTCCAGAGGACTAATGCATAGGCAATTAACGCTGTTTGTTCATTAGAATAAACATTCTGTATTCGTTTAAAAAGCTTAAGATGTATTCCATCTGGCGAACCACCATAAATGCATAATTTCCAACGATTAAACCTGCCTGCTTTTTCCAAAAACACTTGTGGAGGTCTTTTACCACTTTTTATTGAATCAGTAAATATCAAATTTTTACCTCTTCCCAGTTCGTCGACAATTCCTGCTAATCTTAATGTTTCCATTAGAAGTTCATTAACTGTTTTATGACTTCTCGAAAACCATCTATTTGCAAAATAGCAACACTCAGGCAGACAAAGATTACTAATAATTACTTTATCTTTAAACACCTCAATAATTATATCGCCATTTCTCTGAAAATATGAAGCATGTGCCACGGAATTTGCTAATCCTTCTTTTAACGCTTGCTCTGGAAAGGGTTTTTCAGATATATTAATAATAGACCTTGACCAATCTTGAATTTCATTAATAAAATTATGCATTAAAACTGTGTATAAACCACATTTTGTTTCATTTTTTGCAATATCATTATTATTATCGTAGAAAATAATCCTATACTTACAATCGCCAAATAGAATTTTTATGGTGTTTCTTCTACTTATTTTTATATGATTAAAGACATTAATAGCATCGAAATCATTATAATTAAATGGCAAATCATTTCGTTTTTTCAATAAATTCCTGACAAATTTGTTAGAAAGTTCCTTATCAATTTTACCATCCCAATTTTGTTTTGAATAATCAGTTAAACCAGGCAGTGTGACAGTTAACTGCATTATCTCTTCCGGCTTCATATCTGTAACAGTTGTGCCTGATTTTTTGTAGGCGGTACGATTCCAATATACCACTGTTCCTGGATTTTCAATTTTTATAACAATAATCCATTTTTTATTGATTTCATAACATCTCATTTCTATGCAAGCTTGGACTGGATCAAGATATTCATTTATTTGTTGCGAGATTATTTCTTCTGTTTGTATGACCCATTTTTCATCTTTGTTTGCTAAAGTTCCGTCGTTGTTTATACCGATTACTAACCATGAAAATCCGTTGTCTAATTTATTACCTAAAGCACTTATTTTTTTGCCATATTTCTTATCCCATCCACTTTTTAATTCAACATTACTGGATTTGTGCTCTAATAATTTTTTATTTTTTATTTCTGTTAACAATCTATCTAAAGACGTAATCATAATTCTTTATAAATTTTATACATTTAATTCCCTTTGTCAATATTTTGTAAGAGTTTATTAGATAGAAAACAAAGTCGCACTTTTGAGTTAGGAAGTAAGGTGGGTTTATAGTGACGAAGGGGTTCGGGTCTGGACATAGCAGATCTACTTCATTTCCTCCAGCATTATGCAACATGGTTCTCTGTGCTGAGCTAATTCTGTTTTGTAATAATATCCTCTTTAGCTAATTCCTCTAACACTAACATCGAAAGGGATTCTACTAAATTGCCATATTTTGCAAATGCATTTCCTGTAGTCACAGAAGTTGCCATCCAAATTACTTCTCCAGATGCAACATCATAGAGTCTAATTTCAAATTTGACCCTTGGTTTCGAAATGTAGTAGCCACCACTTTCCTGTGTGTAACTGTCATAATGAAGAGCATTACCATAGACCTTGAATTCCCCTTTTGTTTCAGAAAACTTCGGAATATAGGTCTGCGATGTCCAATAGTCTTCTAATGCTACCACGAGTATTCCATCAATTTCTTTTTCACTCAATTTTTCTCCAATTTCATTGTGGTTGTATTCTTTAAAAGGCGGAATTATATCTATACTTCGCAAAAAGTCAACTTCTATAGGTCTATAACGGTCATATCGAGTCCTACGGTAGATCTTTGTTTTTTCCTGATAGGTTTTTAAACTGGCAATAAAAGAACCCTCAGTTTCTTGTCTCAAACCAATATCTCTAAACGGAGCGACAACCATGATTTTTTGCAACTTGATATTTTGTATCTCTAAATTCCTTATTGCACTTAGTTTAGTAGAAGCACACCTGGTTGTTGTGAACAGTATGAATAAAATCACTACATTTCTTATTACTTTCACAAGGTTCCCCCTTTTCTATAGTTTCTCTTCACATTAGTTTATCGAAAAATTCTATGGTGTCAAGGCAATTCTATTTTTGGTGGTTTTCTCTTAAGAGACAGTAAAGGCATAAGTGCGGTCAAATCTAAACATTTTACATTAGCCTCTTCAGCTTTGCTTCAAATCCAGCATATCTCTTTCTAACTCCTGCATCCTGATTCATCTTCTCTTTTATACGCCTCCGCAATTGATGAACTGCTCCAATGAAGAAAATTACATCAGGTATATTATTCGCCATCTCTATGTTTTCCTCTTTCCATAACTCCATGCAATTTCCCAATGTTCGTTATGTGGTCGCGCTGTTATTGCCATACCATTTCTTGCGTATGTAGCGAATGCCTTGCCAAATACCAATAACTAAAACAATAATACCTATTACAATCCAGGCACGTTGCATGAATCTCCCAACTAAATACTCATCATGTGAACAGAGCCTCACAAATCCATGACTATGTTGTAAATATATCGTATGACTATTAAACCGAATAACGCCAGTACCTAACCAGAATGTAAAACAGGTAACATAGAACCAAAATAATACCAGAAAATATAATGGTATTGTGAACCACAATTGTTTAAACTTTATATTTCCTTTAAGTAAATTATAGAAAAAGATAAATGAAACCATTACTATTAACATCAGCCCAATGATTGTCGATATCCAGTCGCGGCTATTTTCCATCCAACGTTTTTGCCATACTTCTACGCCTAAATTTTCAGACTTATGCCAAATTTGAGAAAGTGATTTTCTTGCTAAGCTCTTAACATCACTGTCCTCGTCATCCAATAAATCTATCAAATATGGAGTACCGAATACATCCTTAGCTTCACCGCAAGCTATTGCAGCTTGTCTCCGTGTAAATACATTTTTTGATTTCATACCATAGTAAATGAGAGCCGCGGCTGTTTGATGAGAAAGCCGGCCTTGCCTATCACGTCTTACATTAGGATTATTGTAAATTAATTCAGCTGCATTTATTAAAAGAGAATGATTTATTGGAGATAAATTGCGTTTTTTAATTTCAGAAATATGAAAAAAATATCCAATCGCGACGCCGAGACAAAAAAGTATGAAAATTATATGCGATAATTTTTTAGACATCACTAGTATCCAAACCACGAACCATGTTTTGTAGAATATATGCCGTAGCTCCATATCCTACTAATCGACATTTGTTTACCTTTTATGATCCCAAGACCTACACCGAAGCCATGAAATTTGTTTCCCACTTATTATTTTCTCCAAACTAACATCAGACTCAATTATGATTATTTAGTCGGATTTAAACAATTTATTTATTCGAGGTTGTATAAACCAGATTCCTATCGGGAAGAACCAAAGCATGAAAAAAACGCCAATATAATCGTCAGCTTTTACTTTTGTCTGTTTTTCAGCAGTTACTAATGCTCTGGCAACAAAGGTTAATCCATAAAACATGCAAATCATTGCAATGATATGGAATGGCATTATTACCATAAGAGGATTTGCTGCCGAATCAGAAAACCGAATATACTGGAAACCAAAAATAGAAAAAACTATAAAAAATATATTATAAATTAATCCGTAAGCCATTGCAATATTGAAGAGCCCTGATTTCAATTTGAGGTTAGAAGGAATCTTTTCCTTTAGATTGACTCCCAGCGTCCAAAGATATCCTACATATAAACCTATAAAAAGTATCCAACCGATTTGAAACGTATAATGATGATTAATCCCTCCAAAATTCATCATGACAATTGGAATCACATAAATAAATCCAAAAGACATTACACATATTTGCCATGCTTTCATTTTTAGCAGAAATTTCATCTCATTTGCCTCCGATTTGTAGTGTAATCACAATTCGTAAGTAACCAATACATCATACCTTCGGCTTGCAGTATTTTTCAATATCTATGAAATGACGCAATACTCTCTTAATCGAATTGTTGCCACAGTACATTTATTTTTTTCAATCCTACAAGTTGTGTTATAAGAAATAAAGCCAGAATACACATTATAGCAGTGATAAAAGCCACTACGACAATCCAATACCGTATCATTTTATGCTTATCTTGTTGAAAAATCTCTTTATAAAGTTTCAAGGCGCCAAATCCAAAGCGTACATCAAAAAATGAAAGCTCAAAACCTCTAAGATCTCTTAAGATGAAAAAAGCATAATAGATACCTCCAAACAACATTGCTCCAAAACCAATCAGGAAAACTATAAACGTTATGTATGACCACATAAAATTCATTTTTCTGAACTAATTATAAAAGAATTATGTAGTTTGATGAAGAAATGTGATTTTGAGCCACGATATTTATTTTCCAGTTTGATGCTTTCCTGTTTCGCTATTGTTATTTTCATATTCCGTTGTTCTTATACATTAATAATTGATTCTAAACAAAATCCACTGTTTATCAACTATAATCGCTTTACAGAGTACGACCTACGCTCTACGTTTTCTTCATGATTCTTCATTTCAATTATGCTCATATTTAGCCAACCTCAGTAGATTTGAACGTTTGTCCAATCAAGCATCCAAGAACTACTTAAAGAAAATTAGTATTTAATTGTACTTTCACTCGCCTGCCATGAATCAATATTGAACCAAATTATTATAATTTCAGTTCCCTCTGTTTTACTTAAGCTTTGAATTTTCTTTTTTGCTTTTGTTATCGCTTTTGTACTTCCTATTATAACTTCAATACCATAGGTATATTGTAGCCTCGGCTTTGTTTTGTTCTTAAACTCAACGAGCTTTTTTAGATCAGCCTCTATATTAGGATTGTTGGTAAGTTTTAATTCTATAACTGCAAGATTATTGTCAGAATTTGGTGTATGTATAATAAAATCGGGTATTTTTTTACTTTTAAAATAGTGTTGATATTCTTTATCCACCTCTGGATGTACGTAATATTTACCAAAGCCAACTTCTTTCCTCTCTTTTAATAACATTAGCTGATGGAAAAACTCATACGCGAAAGGTCTTTCTTGATACTTTGCGATATCAGCATCATCTGTGTCTAGACCAAAATTTGAAAGCTTGATAGACTTTTTGTTTATATTCTCAAGAGCTTTTTTTATCGTAGTTAACAGTATTTTTTCAATAGATGGCGGTTCAATATTTATACCTAACCAATTCTGGTACTCTTTTTCTGTTCGAAATTTATCCATTATTTCTAAAACTTTTAATAAACAACCACTTGCAAAACGTTCTGCCCATTCAGCATCCTCATCACTTATATCACGTTTGCCTTCATGCACAATAGTGGAACGCAATTCATAAATATCTTTAGTTAAATCCCTGAAACAATCTTTATCATGAACATAATCGCCAAAAAGCCGGATAATACCATCTACAAACCCTTTCTGTTTATTCCCCTTTTTAATTCCAAACAAAGTTTCCAAAGCTACCACACATTTTACGACTTTGATGTCTTTTTCGACAGCATCAATGCCTTCGCCAGCCCAGGTAATGGCACCGACAATTCTATTTTCGAGATTTGACAAATTGTTGGGATATTTTCCTGCAATTTGATGCGCTCGTTCGATTGCCTTAGCGGTTTTATGTTTATCATCGTCTGCATAATAAGTAAATGGGAAGATTGAGGATAAGTTCTGACTAGATAGATTTCTTTCACCATCGGTTATTGAAATTACAAAGGCTTTATCAATTCCTGCAATGTCATGAATTGATATTCTAGGCCGACTTACTGTACTATATTTTAATGGTATTAATAATCGTATAATGTTCAGAGATAAGTTAATTTGTTTTTTAGCTAACTGAACAGCCGCTTTGTTATCAGAAGCATAAACCTTAGTTCCAACGCTAATAGTGTTTAAGTACATTTTTTCGTAATTAGATATTGTATTAAAAATACATTTTTTTTCTTGGGCGTATGGTTCATCATCTTTAGGACATTGATATTCTGGAATCTGATAATTGTCTAAGATTTTGCTGTAGATTCCGAACATAGTACTTCCTATTGTTAAACCTTTAAATTCGGGGAGAAATCCTTGTAGGGGAAAAATTACAAGTTGGGGCATCTTTAGTGTAACTAGATTATTGATAATCTGTTGCCCGGCATCACCCCGGCTTAATTTACGTATTTCGCTTCTATTCTCATCAATTAAAAGTAAAGATTGTAGCTCTGCATTAATCGTATTTTCAGAAGCTGCACCTCTAATTGATTGATGCAATATTAATTTGTCTTTTAGTATCCAATAAGTCTTTCTGGCTAACGGTGGCTCACGCATTAACTGCTTAATGTAATGAGAATCATCACCCTTCTGTTTTTTTTCTTGCTTATTGCTATCTTTGTTCATATCATCAATAATTTGAAAAAGTAATTTACCTATTTCTTCAAAACTTTTGACATTATTGTTCATATTTACTCTATTCCTTCAACATTGCCCATTGCTCTCTGCCCCTGATTACTATTGAAATGTTGTCATCATGGTTCAATCAATCGTCCTGTATCATCACCAAAGATCTCCCGACCCAGTTTTTGTGCAGATTTGTCAAAAACAGGTGGGGATTTAAACAACACTAAATCAAAAGAACTGCCCATTTGACCAGCGGGTTCTGTTGCTATGCCGATAGCCCTATACACTTGATAGTATCTTTTCGCTAGCCTAGTATACGCCACAAGATCTTCCGCTCTTTTCTTTCGCTCACCTTGTGGTAACGGACTTGCCACAAGTAGCATACAATCGCTTCGTTTTGGGCTACGTATTGTACGATAACATGTTTTACCACTGTCTGCGGCGTGCTTTGCTAATTTCAAATAAAGTCGCCCAATAGCAATACGTCTTACTCTTGGAATTTTTCCTAGCTCCGTGGCGATTTTAGCATACTCACCTTTGTTGCATTGGGGTATAATTTGCCCTTTTTCGTTAATTGCGCCAAGACTAGGATCTACATCGTGTATTCTTTCAATTATTTTGTCAATAATCAAACCAGCTTCCGGGCGTGGATGCTTACCAGTTATTATGTCTCGCAATTCTTGAGCATATGATTTGAAATCTTCAGCAGTGAATGTTAAACCACGTGCTTTTGCTCGAAACGCCATAATATTTTCAAGGTGACCAAGATAATAAGTGAAGGCTTCTTGTTCTTCATGAACTTTAGGATTTAGCGTTGGAACAAGAACATCTGTTCGGTGCTCCAAGTAGTTGATAATGTCCACTGGTGTATCAAGATAATTATTGAGATTCCAAAGGTCCCGGAACGAGAGGATATGTATGGGCACATCAGCCTCACGAATTGCTGGCACCAATTCAGTAGGATCGTACGATTCTGAACTGTGATGTAGGATAACTAGACCATATAACCATGGAAACTCCTCTTTTTTGAATGCGATGCGCCCCCTCCTTGTATTTTCCACATACTGCACTCTATTAGTTTTTATCGCTCTTATAGCGCCACACACTTGACGCACAGCCTTTTCCAGGTACTTAGCCGCCCAGTCTAATGAATTATCTGTATTGTTTTCTTTCGGAAAACTAATCGCACGCGCCTTGACTTGAATCACAAGTCCAACATCATCAAATAACACTAAGACATCAGTTGCTTCCTTACCTTTTTCTCTTCGGGGCGAGCGAAAAACAAAATCGGAAGAGAAAACATTTTCCACCGTCGATTGAACAGCATCCTCTGTCATTTTGCCTATATTAATTTTGAACTTCATTCTAAGAATGATATGGGGTCAAATCTGGTTCTACATGCTACATGCATTCATCACCTTTGTCTCAAGCTTTGCATATCTCTTTCTAATTCCTACATCCTGTTGCATCTTCTTTTTCAAACGCCTCCGCAATTGATGAACTGCACCAATGAAGAAAATTATGTCCGCTGCATTATTCGCCATCTCGATATTTCCTCCTTCCATAACTCCTCCAAATAAATTGTATACAGATTTTGATATTTGTCAATTGATTTATATAAGATTTCTGAAAAAGACCAGAAATCTTGAGAGCGATGAATACTTTTTCAGAGTTCTCTACCAAAAATACTTGACAGGACTTAGGTTATACAACTACACAGGGATGAAAACTACTGTGTAGTTCAAAGTTTTAACGGGGGAGAGGGATTTGACCTCAATTCACCACAGAAGAAGAAATTATCGCAGAAATAACCTTTAAATCAACCATAAAA
>Ga0209986_10004605_pt1 | contig 11634 bp, 14 predicted proteins | sample BlataG_FD_183168 | JGI IMG/M metagenome (GOLD analysis project Ga0209986, IMG submission 183168) | Deep subsurface microbial communities from Black Sea to uncover new lineages of life (NeLLi) - Black_00105 metaG (SPAdes) (version 2) | ecosystem: Environmental > Aquatic > Marine > Oceanic >...
AGAGACTGCATCTATTAGTGGAAGCGAAGTTGCGAAAAAATTTTTAACACCGATTGACTTAATAATTGATGGAGGAAAATCACAATCGAAAGTTCCTACGACAATTGTTGATTGTAGCTCAGAAAAATTAAAATTATTGCGAATTGGGTCTATAAAAGAAGAAGATATCGAAAGCATTTTAGAAATAAAGGAAGATTAAATATAGGGAGTATAATTTGAACAATTTTAATTTATTGATCTCAACCTCAAGATATAACGAGACAAACGCAAAGGCAGAAATCTGGTTTACTCTGTTAATGTGTGGCGATAATTACCCCATTATTTCAGGGATAAAGTATCCTGGATTGATAACAGCACTAACTAATATTGATAGTAAAGAAGTTATATATAAAATTAAAAAGATAAGAGAAAATGATTCTAATTTTTTTCAGTTTATTTTAAAAATTATCCCAATTGATTATGTTTGTGAAACTAATATAAAAATTATCAAAGAATTCGTAGATAAATATTATCGCATTTATATTAATGAAGATCAGTCGTTTAAGATTGAGTTAATACGTAGGAAAAATGAGTTAGTAGAAAGAGACACTGTTATTGAATCGATTGCTAAAATTATTAATAATAAAGTTAATTTGGATAATCCAGACAAAATAATAAGGATAGAAATCCTGGGAAATGTTACTGGAATTTCTTTTTTAAATCCAGACGATTTAATTAGAAATAGTAATAAGTTTAATAAGCTCTAATCAGATCTCGTTTTCTCTAAACTTAACAAAGCCATTTCTTCACATACTAAATCGTTTAAAGCTCTAAACAGATTTACAATATTTTTCTCGTTCGGTTCTATATAATTAATTTTAATTCCATATGACTTTAAAACAGTTAAAATTTGCTTATAAGAAAAATTAAAATAATTTTTAACGATTTTGTATTTTTCTATAGTTGTCTCTTCTAAATTTAAACTCATATCTTTAGAACCTAAATACTTATTAACTTCCAAATTAATTTGCTTAATGTTATTTTTCGAGGAGATTATACAAAAACTAATTCTACGATTATTAATATTATAATTAGCTATCCCAAAATCTTCGAGACCTAGCTTAATTTGCCTTTTAGCAGCTAAATATAAAAAAAATTCAATATTTTTTTTATTTGAAATATTAGTTTTATTAAAAAAAGCGTTTTGAACGAAATAACAAGCGTGAAATATATGTTCTTTATTTAGAACGTACTTTTCGTTGAAAAATTGTAATACAGTGTCTTTATGATTTTTTTGTATAACTTCAATTAATTTTAATAGCTTTTCTAAAGATAATTCTTCTGGCTCAACCTCAATTTGATTAATTCCTACATAATACTTAAGATTTTTGTTTAAACCTTTAAAAGAATTTATGATCATACAGGTAGACTCCATCTAAACCATAATGGCATTGAAATAAAGTGGATCTTGATAAAAATTAGAGTAATCGACAACAAAATTAAATATATCGTAAATATCCAATCTTTGGTTGAATATTTAATAGTAAAATAAAAAGTGCGCTCCTTTTTACTTCCAAAACCCCTTGATTCCAGAGCCTCTGCGACGTTAAAAGCTCTTTTTATAGAGCTTATTATTAGAGGGACTAAGAGTGGAAATAGATTTTTTATCTGATTAATAATGCCTTTTTTTTGCATTTCATAACCTCGACTTTGTTGAGCATCCATAATATTTTGAGCCTCTATTGCAATCGTTGGCACAAATCTAAAAGCTAATGAAAAGGAAAATGCATATTCATAGGGAATCTTCATAGCAATCAAAGAAAGAGTCAAATCGTTTGGGTCGACAGTTAAAAAAAACAATGAAAATGCTGAAATCATTATGGAGATTCTTAAAATCATGGCAATTGCAAATGATAACCCCCTGTCCTTGATAAATAGGGTGTTCAAAACAATTATAAAAATATAGAGAAAGGACATTCCTTTGATACTTTTTAACCATTGTTTAAATAAGCGTCCTAAAAGTATTATGGGTAGTAAAGTTATTAAAATTAATATTAAAGGGACAATTTCTTGGAACAATAAGGCGTTAATAGTGTAGGTTATCGCTAACAATAATTTAGCTCTTGGATCTAGATTATGTAAAAAAGTATCTTTTTTCAAAAATTTGAATGCACTAAGAAATTCTAAAGACATTTATGGACGACCCTCGGGTATTGTTGTTGTTTTATTTTCCAAATAATTGTTAAGAAAATTTATCATTTCTTGCTCCTTTACAACTTCTTTAGGGACGTCAATTCCAATTTTTTGAAGTTCTATTCTAAGTTGATAAACTTGTGGCATGATTAGCGATGATTTTTCTACTAAAAATTCATTAGTAAGAATATTTTTTGTTGGACCATCAGCAATAATTCTTCCTCCGCTCATTAAAACAGTCCTTGGGGGGTGCTCTATAGTAAATTCTATACTATGAGTTACTATAATTATTGTTTTCCCCTTTTTTAATTCATTATGTATTAATTTAACAAAAAATCTAATTTCTTTTGCATCCTGACCCAATGTTGGCTCGTCAAAAACTAAAATTTCGGGGTCGCGGCATATAATTGAAGCAATAGCTATTTTTTTTGATTCTCCTCCAGATAGGCTTAATGGCGATCGCTTTCGATACTTTTCTAGATTAAATTCTTTTAATACTTTATCAACTTTTATCTGAATTTCTTCTCTGTCCAAATTAAGATTTTTCAACGAAAATTTAATTTCATCCTCAACTGTATTAGAAAATAGTTGATGTGTAGGATTTTGAAAAATAATTCCAACTTTTTTAGATAAAGTAGCAATAGTTTTAGAGTCGATATTTTCACCCTCTAAAAAAATTTCTCCCTTAGTAGGACGAATTAAGCCGTTAATAGTTCGAATTAATGTCGTTTTTCCCGCTCCGTTTTGTCCCATTATTGCTACAAAATCGCCTTTATTGATATTGAGAGAGACTTTTTTTAATGCTACCGTCCCATTTGAATAAACATATTCAACATCATGCATCATTAATAAAGGGAACGAGTTATTTTCCTTCATAGCTTTTCTAATTTAATTGATAGTTTTTAATAAATTAATAGCATCTTGAATCGATATTGGAATATTTTTTCCAAATAAATTTCTTTTTTTCAATTTATTAAAAATTGAATATATTTTTGGTTTATTGATATTTAAATTCTCAAAAATATCATCATTAATTATCTTATCTTTATCGTCGTAGGCGATAACCTCACCCTCTTTCATCAAGATTATATCTTCCACAATTGGGACAATTAAGTCCATTCGATGTTCGCTAATTATAACTGTAATTTTCTTTTCAATTTGGATTTTTTTCAATAAAGTAATTATTTTTTGAGCAAAAAAGGGATCTAAATTTGCGGTAGGCTCGTCTAGAACGATAAGTTTAGGCTCTAATGCTAAAATTGAAGCAATAGCAACTCGTTGTTGCTCGCCGCCACTGATCTCAAAAGGTGCTTTATCCATTATGTTTTCAATTTCAGTTATTTCTACAACTTCTTCAATTCTTTCTTTAATAACATCCCTCGAATATCCAAGGTTTTCCAAGCCAAAAGCAATTTCGCGTTCTACATTCATTGCAATTAATTGGTTTTCAGGATTTTGAAATACAATTCCAATATCTTTAGATAAACTTGATATAGATGTTTCAGTAGTATTTTTGCCTGAGATTTCCACAGATCCCTTATAGTAACCCGCATAAAATTGGGGGATTAATCCATTCATGCATCTGATTAACGAAGTTTTTCCAGATCCAGTCTCTCCAGCTAACAAAATAAATTTATTAGACTTAATTTTTAAATTAATTTTTTTTAAAGCATATTCTTCGTTTCCTTTGTATCGAAAATGAAAATTGTTAAATTTAATTAGGCTCATTATATAAGGATATCTACATATCTTTTTAATTTATAACGGTCGATAATTAATTAAAGTTCGCTTTACATTATCTATTATAACATTAAGATTACGTTCTAAATCATTCTCGCCGTTTAATGTCGCAGCGCCTTCATGCCCGCCACCATCTGCATTACTTATTCCATTTAAAATTTTCCCAAGATGCAACCCAGTTTTTAAACATACATTTTTTTTTGCTCGAGCGCTGATTCTATATTTAGATTTTTCTTTTGTATAAACAATTCCAACATCAAATCCAATATTTATTAAAGTTGAAGCAACAGAAGCGCTAAAACTACTAACATGTGAAATACCAATTAACCAACTGTCCACTCTAATTAGTTTAGCTCTTTGCAACCCTTTAATCCTTGCAATTTTTTTAGAGATATCAGTTTCATTCTCTAATAAAAGTAGGACATCTTGAAATTCTATTTCATCATGCAAAATATTTAATAAATGCTTGATAGTCTCGGTATTTCCATATTTAAGAAACCCTGAATCGGTTAATATTGCCGATATTAAAAGATATTTGTATGGGATTGGAAGATCGAAGTTATAATTATCAATTAACTCTAATATTATCTCTGCTGTCGAAGAATAATTTTCAAATATTAAATTTAATGATGTTATATTTCCTCCATAATTCTTTTTTAAATCTAAATGATGATCTACAAAAATAAAGGGGACATCCAAATTTAACATGCTTGACAATTTTATTTGTTCTAAATTATTTGAGTCAACTATTACTACAACGTCAATATTTGAGAATTTTTCGTCATTTTCAGAAGGGAAATTAAAATCTGGAAATTTTTGGAGAAATCTTACTACGAAATTTTTACAATATTTAGATAATTTTGAGAACGTTAAAAATATATTTTGATTTGTAAAAAAATTCTCAAAAAAGAATTTTAAAACTAAAGCAGACACAAAACCATCAAGATCAGCCGAATCATGAGTGGCAATTAAGAGATTTTTTCCCTTTAAATAATTTAAAAAATCTTCTTTTTTAGAATTAAGCATAAAAATATTGAATATATTATTGATTTTGTAAATCTTCTTGAAGAGATTTCTGCATGTTCTCAAAAGTGCTCTTGGTTCTTTCGATTTTTTGAGCAAGCGTTTTAGATTGCATGGTTAGAGTTTCTTTATTAGATTTTTTCTCGTCAAGTAGTTTATCTCGAGTACTTTTTACCATCACGCCACCTATACTCTTGTAAACAGGTGTATCTGGAGTAGCTTCAGTTAGGTTTTCTATCGCTAGTTCTGATTCTCTAATATTACTATCAATTTGTAACTTCTGTTGTGTAAGGATCTCTAAGGTTTGACCAAATTGAGTTAGAGTTTGAAACTTCTTCTTTGTTTCTTCATTTAATTGGTCGAAATTAATTGTCAATGATAATCACATAATATTTTTTATAATAATAAATGAAATTTCTAATATGAAATTTACGAATTTTCAACAATTTTTAGCGTATTATCAATAATCTTTCCGAAACTGATTATCTCATTAATACTAGCCCTGAAAGCAGTGATATCGTTGCTATCGATTTGAAATATTAACGAATATTCCTCTTTTTTCATCGCTATTATAGATCTTTTTGATTTTACTATATTAAATTCTGGCAAAAATGAGTTATATGAAATATCGCACAGTTTAGAAGTTTTAAATTTAAGCTCTAAAGTAGATTTTATTGTATAAAAATTATTTTTATTCATTATTCTTCGCTTACTTCTAATTCTCTTTGTTTTCGCTTCGCTATTCTAAAGGACTCTGAGCCTCGAGGCGTTTGTGTGTTATATGCTCCTCCTGTAAATTTAGCATTACATTTTTTACAAAGCCATATACCAGTCGAAATTCTATGGATCGATCCTCTTGTTTCGCATCGAGGGCATTTTAAATTTCCACCTTTTTGTTTTTCCATGATTAGTCTCCATTTCTTACGAACGTTAGAGCCATAGCGAGCTCCAAAAGTGGCGGAAAGACCGGTTTTTTTCGTTTTACCCATTAATATCACTAATTTCTTTTAATATGTTGTGTTTAAATAAAAACTACTATAAACTTTAAATTTTTCCAAATAAGAAAAATCTATTTCCTCTAAATTCGTTAATTTCTAGTTTAAGTTTGTAACTCTAAGAAAAGTTAGAAAACAATAATTTTGATTTTTAGAATAATCTTAAAAAAAAATGTTTAAAACAAAAAAAATTAAAAAAAAATACAATTAAATAAAATTATTAATATTTAACTTTATATTGCCAAAGATTTAATTCCTTCCTAAGTTTTTTACCTATCTCCATAGATTTCTTGGTCAACATATCTATTTCTTCTATAGAAAATGTAGCAAGACCACTTTTTTGAATAGATGTTATTCTATCTTCTGTAACAGAAATAGATATTTTTCCATCACTCACTAGTTCTTCTGGTAAATTAGGGTCTAAAAAGATGATATCGCTGATTTTTCCATATGTTGTAACAATTGGTAGTTCATTTACTATAGTTTCTCCGGTTAAATATTTGCCCGTCCATTCAATTTGATCGTCCACCCATTTTCCTTCGGGAATGTGACTTGAGATTAATGTAGTTAACGAACTTATGCCACCTGCATCAATTAAATTACCCGAATAATTAATGACATATAGATCTACAAATAATATATACACAGCTTTATTTGCTTTTATACATAGTTTTTTTGTTTGGACGCAGTCTGCATGTCGAATTCCTCTATCAACAACACGTGCAAGTTCAATTGATTGGTCGTTTGGAGGACCTCTTTCAAATATAGGAGATGCTAAAGGTAGCAGTTCTGCCATAAAAGTACAAACGCCTTCTTCAGGAAGGTCGGGAAAGGGGGCCCCTACATCGTATTTTAACCCTGTAATTATTCTTGTCTCTCCTAACGTTACGTCAGCAGATCCCTCTGCTGAAGAGATAACATCTGGTTTTATAGTCCAATCTCGATATTCCCAAAGTCCTCTACCATCAATTCTTTCTCCTTTCCTCAAATTATTGAGAACGTAATTTTTTTCTATTGTCGAGATTACGCGTTTTGTATTCATCATTTTTTATTCTTTCCTCCGGAATATTCTTCTTGAATTGCAATATATTTATTTTTTAGCGCGTTTAACTGTATTTCATGGATCTCTGTTAGAGCATTTTTAGCAAGAGTTAAACACTCATCAAACTCTTCTAAATCCATTCTGCCATCGAATTGGAGTAATGAAAATTCCTCATTAAACCATGTTATCGCACACGGTAAATCTGCATCACCAGCTTTATCTTCAATTCCTGATAAGTCTGTTACTAATTCTCCATCGATTTTTCCAACAGCAACAGCTGTTACTAAACTCCTCATTGGAACCCCCGCATCAGCGAGTGCTAAGGCAGCAACCGTGGCACATCCACACCGTGTTCCGCCATCAGCATTCATCACATTAATAAAAACCTCAAATGAATTACCAGGATAAAGTTCAAGAAAGAGTAAAGGTTCTAAGCAATCTGTTAATACCATTGAAATTTCTTTTTCTCGGCGTCCTGGAGCTGGTCGTTTTCTTTCAAACACCGAAAAGGTTGCCATTCTATAAAAAACTCTCAGAATTCCTTTATCTGGTTTCGCTAAATAGTGCGGATGAACATCTCTAGGTCCGTAAACAGCGGCAAAAATTTTGTTATTGCCCCATTCTAAATATGCTGAGCCATCTGCATTTTTTAGTACTCCTACTTCCATTTTTATAGGTCTTAATTCATGTTTGTCTCGACCATCAAGTCTCTTCCCATCTTCACGAAATAACTTTTCTGGATACTCATCTTTAATAATTAGTGGCATTTAATTTATACCTCTTATCTTTTTTTCATTATCAATATATTCAGTAATTCGGTCTGTTAACCCAACTGTATGGGCTTCTCTTTCAATTTTCTTTATTGCGTCAATTAATAACCTTTCATAACCAATATTTTCACCTTTTAACCAAATACGCCCATTTTGCGTTACAAATATATTACTTTTAGTCAAATTTTTTAACATTTTAATCATAGAACCATTACGTCCAATAACTCGTGGAATTTTTGGAGGATCAATTGAGATAACTATGCCATCTCTTCTTTTGCCTAAATACTGACCAACAGTTGTTAATTCAGGTTGATTTAGGCGATCTGCAGAAAGTACTTTTACAATTAATATATCTCCAATTTGATACTTATCAGTTGAATTATCTGCAGATTCTGAACTTCCCCCTCTAAATCCCCTCGTTTTACCTCTTTGTACTGTATTTCTTGGTTTTAAAACCCCTTCATCTTTTGCGTTAATGTCGCACTTATATTTGACTGGGTTTTTATCTGTAACTAAAGCAATAACCTTATCTCCTGCTCGAGGCGTATAAAACCCTTTAAGAGGGATAACATTAATGTAATTTTTATTAATCTGCTTTAAACCAATATTTAACGATATTATTTTTGTTCTTTCTTTATTAAAAATTGTACCTCTTCCGGGTAAGAAATTTTTTGTATCTTCTGTCAATACTTCTCCTGGCACGACAACCTCCCGAGAAATATCTTCACCACCGAATTCAGCTTCATCATTATCTGTAATAGTTTCTTCTATTAATTCATCTTCTTCATTTTCCATTTATTTCTAATCACTCTCTATTTATATTTTATACATTTGATTAATTATCGTAAAAAACCATGAACGAAAATTAGTTAAAAATTATCTGGTTAGGATTTTATTAATTTAGTTTGAACCCGTCCGTGAGTTAACTTATTCAATTTATCAATCAATTCCATTTGCAATCCTGCAGGCAAACTAACAACTGAAACCCAAGATCCATCCGACTGCCACTCCTCCTTTTTAATTTGTGCTAATTGCGCAACAACATTATAACCCTTTGCAGTAAATGCCGAAGGAATTTTTATCGCAATTTCCACTTGCTCCATTCGAATAGGTATGATTACTCGTATCTGTTTAAGTACGTCGTCAACTTGTTCTTCCGCGCTTCTCATTAAGTCAACTTTAACCTTTGCTTCTTCTATAGCCTTTTCAATTCTTTGATAAGGGTGCGGTTTTTTATTTTGAGGATTTATCGCGTTTTTAGTGATAATTGTAACAATCTGCTTTAATTTTTTAGTTCTTTCTTCATCTCGTTGGGTCTGAGTCCAATGTATTTCTCCTTCTAATAAAACTTGGCTTGCGATAATTCTTCCGTCTGTAGTATTAAATACAGCTTCCATATCGCCGTCAGTTGCTTTTTTTCCCCTTTTTAAATCCTCAAACACGGTAAAACTTTCAAAAATTAATTCAATTGAAATTTTAGGATTTTTTAAGAGTTCTTCAGCAGAAACGCGAGATTTTTTGCTTCCTTCCATAAGACGTTTGTTTATTTCTTCTCGAATGATTTTTTTAGCTTCCCATGCTTTGTCCGGGGCTAATAACATCTCAAAGGTGCGCCCCTCTTTTACTATGCGCCCAACAATGAGACCACCTAAATCTATTCTTGCCCTGTCTATCATTTAAATTTTTCACTAACTACCTTATTGAATTATCTCGCTCTCGCTTTTTACTATTTTTTGCCGTATATTAGTTGATAAATATTAATGAGGGTTAACCTTGAACCTTAAATATTTTATAGAAGATTATAATTTATTCAATAATTCTTCCTTTTCTTCATTACTCAATAATTTAAATTTAATATCGTCTTTCATAATGAAAGCTACATCACAAGTTTCTTTATTCAAATTATCACCCATTAATTCTTTTAAAACTCTTAAAGGTAATAATTTTAATTCATCATCACTAATATTCTCTTTATAATTTTCTTCAAGGTAAACCCGTGCCTCAGTTGCACCTGAACCTATCGCAAAAGCTTTATAACCCCACATAGCGCCACTTGGATCTGTCAAATACAACGAAGCGTTTCCATTTGGATCAACTCCAGCTATGAGGAAACTCACCCCAAAAGGTCTCACACCTGCATTCTGCGTGAAAAGTTGGAGATATTCGCAGATATTAAGCGTACTATCTTTAACCGAAATATTTTCGTCGTAATTTAAAATATTCACTTGTGCCTGAATTCTTGCTCGGTCAATAAGCACTCTAGCATCAGCAGTAAGCCCAGCGATAGCCGCGCCAATATGGTCGTCAACTTTAAAAATTTTTTCTGAACCAATAATTTCTTGAAGTCCGGAACTCTTTTTTTCGACGGCAAAAACAACGGAGTGACTATTCCTACAGACAATAGCCGCTGTTCCTCTTCTCACGGCTTCTATAGCGTACTCGACCTGAAATAGCCTCCCCTCAGGAGAAAACTGAGTTATAGCCATGTCGTACCCTCTTCCTGCTTGCTGGAACATGATATTTATCCCTTTTTAATTTTTAATTAATTTTCTTATTTTTTTTTTACTATTAAAATATTGAAATTTTTAATAAAATTTATATTTTGTCTAAATAAAGTATTAGCTTTTGAACACAAATTCATAATAAAAAATAAAATCTATTTGCTCAAATTCGGGATATAAATAAAAAAGAAATAAAATGTAATTTTAAAAGACTTGAGAATGATTAGGTGAATTCTTCAAACAGTTTAACTCCAAGCAACTTTATTGATAAAAATTGACCACTCAAGTAAAATCATACCTTCGTCTCGAGTATGTGCTATGAGGTAATCTCCGTCTTTTGTTATCGATCCAACTATATTACCCTTCCCCCCAGCTATATTTTTTGCCGCTAATTGAATGTCATCATTTTTTAATATCGCAAATCTATAATTCTGAAAGTTAAGAGCTGGTTCTTTTTGTTTCCACGCTACAAGCATAGCTTTAGCTTCTTCGTTTGATAAGGAGAATTCTACCGATTTAAAAATAATCTCACCGTTAGAATCCAACAAGAAAATTTCTTCCGTACCGTCGTATTTTCTTAGTTCTTCAACTAAATAATTAAATCGTTGTTGTTCCATGACTCACATCAACAAATTCTTATGTTTTTCTTTAAACTATCATAAAAGTTCATCAATTTAAATTTTATTAGAACGAAATTAAATTAAAATTAACTAATAAAATAAGTGAAAATAAGAAATATTACGTTATACTTACTATTATAATAATTATTTTTATGATTCATATTTCTATATTTAGGAATTTTTATGGTAAAAAATTTAGTCCTATACGATAAAATTTATAACATCTATACAGATAAAGATAAAACAGAAATTTCAATAAGATATCGAAAGTATTTGAACGAATTAGCTCAAAGCTTTCCAAATACAAAAGTACAAATAAAGAAGGTAAGACAATTTGACGATAGAGTTGAGATTTTAATATCGGGACCAGAAGAAGTCTTCCTTCTTAATTTATTTAAGAAAGAAGTTGGAACTATCGTTGAGTTCGATAAGGTTGAAATAAATCAAACGTATAAAGGAGTCTTATTAGATGTAGGAAAGGTAGGGTTTGGAATTTTTGTGGATTGCGCTATTTTAAACCCTAAAACGGATGTTTTGCTTAATCTTCACGCTCTTAGAAAACAATTGTGTAAAGGAAGAGATGTTTCGCTAACAGAAATTATTAAAGCTTACGATTATATCGATCATTTTCCTGTATATATAAAAATTACTTCAATCGATAAAGAAAAAGAACAAATCCAAGGCAATCTAGATCAGAAGACTTTAGAACTTTACGGTAAATTAATTGTGGAAAATCTCGAAGGCGTTTTTGTAAGCGGTGAAACAAAAGGG
>Ga0209986_10004607_pt1 | contig 11627 bp, 10 predicted proteins | sample BlataG_FD_183168 | JGI IMG/M metagenome (GOLD analysis project Ga0209986, IMG submission 183168) | Deep subsurface microbial communities from Black Sea to uncover new lineages of life (NeLLi) - Black_00105 metaG (SPAdes) (version 2) | ecosystem: Environmental > Aquatic > Marine > Oceanic >...
AAGTTGTTCTATCTGCAGAGAGGGGTCACAGCTGAACAATTAGTCGGAAAAGAGATAGCGGAAAAGTTTGCGGAGGCCATCAAAGAAACAAAGGGCGGAGGCGCCGCTATGGGTGCAGGCTTCATGGCAATACCGTATGCAATGCAAGGGGTTTCAAATCTTCTGACGCCACAAGCAGCGGGAGTAGCTACAATAATTTGCCCAAAATGTGGGTATCAAGTACCAAGAAGCTCAAAGTTCTGCCCAAACTGCGGAAACGAACTTTCTATGCTCACAACCAATTTAAAATGCAAAAAATGTGGAACTGTAATACCCATGGGCAGTAAGTTCTGTCCCAACTGCGGAGAAAAGGTTTAAATTTTTTTAATTTTCTTTTTTATAGGTTTTAACTTTTAGGTTATAAAATTTGTGTCACATTTAGTTAGTGTTCTATTTTTCAAAAGTCAAAAATACATCATGCTTTTAGAAAGGTTAAGTTGGAGGTTGTCGGTAAAAAAATTTTAATAGTACGCCAGTTACAACAAAATTATTATAGACTATTGTTAAACGAGACTTAATTAGTTGTCTTAAAAAAATTAATAAATACCACTACAACAGTGTCTTTAATATTACAATCAATGTTTATTTAATCGAAAAGCTTATATATAGAGATATAATAAGAATCATTGTACTTTTAACGTTAATGGAGGAATAAAAAATGGACAAAAATAAAAAGAGAATAGCTGAGGAAGTTATGGAAAAAATAGAAACATTAATTAATGATCCCGAAGAACAAAAAAAGAATGAAGAATTCGTAAGAAAGGTTAGTTATTTGAGCCCAGAAGATCTGATGGAAACATTTAATATATAATTTTATTTTTTTATGGGGGATAATAGAATGTCACATGAGGACTCTAAAATTGTCTTAACTCTTCGGGAAGCTAGTGATAATTATCTAACTTCCAAAGAAGGTATTTATTTAAGCAATTATTTAGATCATCTAGATACCAGAACAGCAGTAGTTGAAAAAGAATATGTAGATAAGGGCTATCTAATTGATTATTCTAGATTTTATGCTCGTGCTTTCAAAAGTTATGAGAGATTTACAACACGCTTACATTTTTTTTCAGTAGATTTCTCTGAGGATGATTTTAAAAAAATGCTTTTATCTAGTAATACAGATCAATTAAAAGAAGAATATCTAGGATTTACGGTAATAAAACCTGTTGTTAATCATAAAAATAAGCCATTAGTAGGCCGTACTATTCTAAAGACATATCCTGAAGAAATTAATCATGAAAAGCGTTATTTTATCACCGAAAAATATCATGTTTCTCTATATGGAGTTCCTTTGGAAATAAATGGTTTACCATATAAAACACAAGACATCGCAGTTGGTGCTTGTGCTACAACCGCAATATGGGTATCGCTGTATCCTTTGAATAAACTTTTTGGTATATCTCTATATTCTTCTTATGAAATAACAGAAAAATCAGTTACATTGCCTGCTGAAATCCGTAGTTTTCCCTCTGAAGGTCTAACTTTTAATCAAATGATAAACTTCATTAAATCTTTAGGATTGGATGTAGAAATTATAAACATTGAAAAGGCAAGCCCTGAACAAAAGAATTCTATTATTTCAACGGCAGTAAAATCTTATTTAAATTGCAGATTGCCAATACTTGTTGGTTTAACTTTAAAAAAAGATGAAATAGATCCTCCTGAGTATCATGCAGTCGTTATCTGTGGGTACCGGGCCGACGCTTACGGTGATATAAAAGAATTTTATGTACATGATGACCAAATTGGCCCCTATAGTAGAACAATTCCTAAAGATAGTTTAGCCGAATGGGAAAACGAATGGATAACCAGAAGGGGATACTCCAAATTGACAGTTAATAAATTATTAATTCCTGTATATCCAAAGATTCGATTATCATTTCTTAGAATCTACCGCTATTTTAGTAGAATAAAAGAAGAATATCCTTATCTAAAATTTGATCTTTTGCTAGAACAAATTAATTCTTATAAGGAATTTATTATTAAGAATTCTATTGAAAATAAAGAAGAATTACTTTTTTCTTCTATGCCACGCTTTTTATGGATTATTAGAGGTACTGTCTCAGATGAAACAAAAAAAGATGTACTTTTTGATGTACTTTTTGATGGCACATCTATTTTTCCTAGAATAATAAAGCGTGTGTATTTCAAATGATTTTAAGAAATATAAAATATAGATAGTTTTTTATATCATTCTATGCAATTTTTGCGTTGCCCAAACACTCGTGAGACCGCTCCGCATATGGGATGGGCAAATATCATACTCTCACAGGGTAAAAAATCACGTGAGGGGGGAGGAGATGAATAACATGAAATAGAATTTTATTGATAAGCTGAGAATATTAAATTCTAAGAACATATTTTTTTATAGTTTTATTATCAATGATAGTATTATGTTTGAACCTAACAAAGAACTAAAATCATTAAAAGGTACAGGGGATCTAATAGTAAATAATAAAAAAATACCGATAATATTTTCAGTACAACAAACATATGATGGCAAAATTAGAGGCAATATGGAGATCAATGAAGATAATAGTGCTCAATATCTCAAATATATCGCTATGGAACGTTATGTGGGATATCACATAATGCCAGGATATACCATTATCGGGGCTACTGAATACAATTCATCCATCAAGATTAATGGTATTGCTATAACAAGCTATAATTTTACTGGTAATAAAGAAAATTCTTTTTTAAAAAACATCAAATTTAATGCTCTTGAGACGATTAATGATCATGAAAATTACTCTGAAGGTGGCAATGTCTCTTTTATATTTGGAATTACTAACTTGCAAACTATAAATAATCAAATTAAAACTGATTTTGGAAAGATAACTTTTTTTCCAATCGAAAACATAGATGAACAAGAAAAAACTATTAGAGAAATATCAAGAACTGGATATCCTTGCGTCACTGCTGTCATCAATGTAGAACCCTCTGAACTCTCTATATTTCAAAATTTAGATGATTTAACAAATCATATAGTGGAAAAATTATATGATCTACTTACAGTTTCCAGTTTTTCTCAAGGTCTATATCAAGATTGGGTGTATTTAGATGTTTATAGAAAAGAGGATGAAAAAGAAAACTTATATGAGAAGATGAGAAGTCCTAAATCCAAATCATCTCGAAGAGAAATGATAATCCCCTATATGTCTAATCAAAAATATCTTGAGACATCATATGAAAGATATAGTAAAATTAAGAATAAAACAGGTCTGGATATTGCCATTGAGTGGTATATAGAGGGATTAAGTGGGGATGTCATAGAAAATAGCTATGTAATGTTCTATACTGCATTAGAATGTCTAATTTACAGATATGCTTTAAAACACAAAAAAGAATTCATTTTTTCAGATGCTGAGGAGTGGAGGGAATTTGAAAATAAAGCTAAGAAAAAAATAAAAGAAATACTTATAGACATGGACAAAGGGTCTGAAGAAAGAGCTTCAGTCTATAGTTCATTAAAAGGTCTAAGAAGGCGTTCTTTCAATGAATTACTTAAAAATTTTCTTAATGAATATGGGATAGGCTATACTGATTTGATAAAAGATCTTGGAAAACCAAAAAGGATTCGGAACGATATAATACATAAGGGGCAAGCTTATGCACCTTTCGAGGAAACAGTAAAAAATCTTGATTCTATTGAGGCTCTTTTGCAAAGAGTAATATTATCACTTCTGTGTTGTGATGGGATAAATACTAATGAGTGTCAAGGCATATCAAATCCTTTTAATCGTAATCCAAAAGAAGATTTCAGAGAATTATAGATTCATTGAGAATGGCAACAAATTTCATTCTTCCCTAACCACAACCACCCCTCCCTCCAACACCAGTCCTCAGCACACCAATCTTCTTCTCAATATACTGCTTAACAGCAATAAAAGAAACCTATATAAAAATCGAATAACACAGTAGATCATGGAATATGATCTTGATTATATTAACAAGTGGATCGAGACAGATACATTTGCTAATAAATTATTGAGAAAAAGTAATTTGACAGAAACGCAGTTGAAAGATTATGTTGCTTATGTATGGAACAAAGAGTCTGTGACCTACGAAAAACTTGGGGAAAAGAGGGGGATTACAAAACAGGCTGTTTCGGATAATATAAGGCTTGCAAAAGAAAACATAGACAGAGCGGTGGCCACTATTTTACTTGGAATATATTCCAATATAATTCCTGTGGAACTCTCAGATATTTTGGTGGAACTTTTGGTACTGTCAAAAAAAGCCAAGGAAGGTGAAGAAGAGGAGTTCCTGGAGATTAGAAAAGAAATGCTGAAGTTGATCAAGAAGATTTAGCATACAATTCCTTTCTTTTCGCTTCCAGAAGCTCTACATCCCTTCCAGCATACTCTGCGGCTGTAATGACTTTTACGTCTGTACCTTCTATCCTCTCGTAGACATCTTTCAGCCTTTCCACGTAGTGAAGGTCTCTTATAAAATGATGGTCCGGGATTATAGTTCTGATCTCTGTTTCATCTATTATTTTTATGATGTTCTCGATACTCTTTTCTAAGTATTTTGATGGATATACATAGCCCAAGAGATAAGACATGGGGCCATCGAGGATCAGTGTTTTTGGATTGTGTTCAAGTATAAACTCTACCTGATCATCTAAAGCAGGACCTTCTACATCGCTTGTATGTATGAATCTCTCTTTTCCATCGTCTATCAATGTTTCCACAACGTATCCAAGCCTGTTGTTTGTACCGTGACATACGGGCTTTGAAAAAACTATTTTTGTATTTTTATATTCAAAACTGGAATTATCTGCTGTATTAATCTCTTTTGGAATATCTTTTATCTGTTCCAGAAAATATTTCGCTCTATTTTTTTGACTGTAATTAATATTATTTTTGGGGTCTTTAATAAAAAGAATCTTATCTTTGTAGAGTTCTGGATAATGGGGATCGTGATGATCGTAATGGTAGTGTGTCACTATCAAAAGATCAGAGATCTTTGCCTGATCTTTTATATCCTCCCAGAGTTCTCCCTCCCTTTCTATTTCTTTTTTGTGAGGCGGAAGACCGTATCTCTTCGGACCAAGGGAAACTCCAGGATCGATCAATATCTTTATATCTCTCGTTTCAATGTACGTGGCCATTGATCTTGCACCGAAACTGTCAAATGCAAGAGGAATTATTTTCATCGTTTGTATTATGATGGTTAATATTATTAAATGTGATGCATTTTTCGCAAAATCATATTTCATAACATAAAAGTTTAAAATGAATGAAATCGGCATTTGCAAAACGTCAAGTCTAGCTCACACGATAACTTCAATTTAACTTGAAGCTTTTCGATAGATTTAAAAAATAACATCGTTTAATAATAAATATGAAACAGAAACATTATTTGGTTTTTGAGATTGTTGTAATATGCATAATTCTAATTAGCGGATGTATTCAAGAGAATTCAACAGCAAAACCAGACATTATGCAATGTCCCACGATTAATTTAGAAGCTACGATTGTTTCTCTATCGCCAGATACCAATATAGAATGTGAAAATAAATGTCCAGGGTACCAATACCCAAAAGATACAGGGGTTATCAGGATAGATAAAATTATATCTGGCAATTACCAGGAATTGAAAGGAATAGAAGAAGGCAGTGAAGTTACAATTGAGTTTGATTACAGCTCAAGACCTGCTAAAATTAGAATGATCCCGGCATTAGAAGAGCCGACATCTAATTCTCCGGAAGAACCAGTTTCTCATATCCCTACCTTTGCAGAACCAATTCCAAGAGAAAACGGTTATTTTATTTACAATATCGAAACTAATTTAGTTGTTGGAGAAATTGAAGTAATTCTTCCAGGTTTAGAAGTAGGATCTAAATTTAGAGCCACTATTAGTTACTGTTCTCCTAACATGATATCTGTTGGTAAATATGAAATAATTCCTTAATTTTTGTTGGAAAAAGCAGATGAAAATTGAAAGAAGAAAATTAAACAACTCAAGGATCATTAAAACCAAGATACAAAATATTAATAAGTATGAAACGAAATAAAAAATATGAATCTCAAGGAGATAATAGTAGCATCCTTGGAAAATTATGCTGAGAATATGCGGCTTATTGTTCCATTCTTAGTACCCACTATTTTCATAACAGCTTTTATTTATCTCACAAACTTAGATTTAGGTTTAACTGCAGAGCTATTGCATTGGGGAAATCTTACCTCAGTGTTGCAGAATGTGCAGCTAAACATCGAAATGAGTTTATTCATTCCTTATTTCTCTATTTATCTTCTGCTTTTAATCTTTGGAGCCGGAATAGATATAGGTTTTCTTAAAAGAGAGATAGAAGAAGAAGCATCTCTGGAAAAAGGAATCAAAGAGAGTTATAAAAGTTTTTTAACTCTTTTTTTACTCTCAGTTTTTTATTTACTGCTCGTCTATCTTATGTTTTCTATTTTACAGGGAAAATATTTCTATACAGGTATCTTTATACTCTCATTCTTTTTTTTATACACGTTTCCCAGTATTATTCTTGATAAGAACAATTTTATTCCTGCAATTTTTCAAAGTGTGCAGAGAATACTCGAAAATCCTGCAAAATCTATTGTTATATACTTTTTATCTATATTTCTCCTATCTTTGAGCATAATTTCAATTTTCTATGAGTTAATATATTTTCCTATTATTTTAATGTTCGTTATGCCTCTAATTATAAATTTTATAACATTATCCTATTTAAAAGAAGAAAAAGAAGAAGAAAAATGTCCGGAGTGCGGGGGGATACTGGAAGAGCATGATGGGAGATTCATATGCACTCAGTGCGGGGCAGAATATGTCTATGAATGAAGCTCCTCTGTTCATAATCAAGAAAATAAAGGAAAATAATTACAAAGTAGATTTGCAGAGTTTAAAAATAGAAGCATCCAAAAAATATAACCTTGATAAAGTAATAAGAAACTCAGATATTCTAAAATTTACAGAAGATCCAAGAATTATAGAGATTCTCAGAAAAAAACCTATGAGAACACTCTCGGGGATAGCTGTTGTAGCCGTAATGACGAGGCCTGCACAATGTCCCCATGGGAGATGTACTTATTGTCCTAAAGGCGAAGGCGCATGCCAGAGTTACACAGGAAAGGAGCCTGCATCTCTACGTGCCATTCAGAATAAGTTCGATCCATATAAACAGACGTTAGAAAGATTAAAACAGTTGAGCAGGATAGGACATCCCATTGACAAGATAGAACTAATAGTTATGGGAGGAACTTTTCCGTCAGAATGCTTAGATTATCAGGAATATTTTGTTAAAAGATGCCTGGATGCTATGAACTCAAAAGATTCTCTGATCCTGGAGGAAGCGCAAAGAAATAACGAAAGAACAAAGGTAAGATGCATAGGAATGACATTCGAGACAAGACCCGACTGGTGCAAAGAGTCTCACATATCACGAATGCTTGATTTTGGGGTGACAAGAGTAGAGTTAGGCGTTCAGAATATCTACGATTTCGTTTACAAAAGAGTGGAAAGAGGGCATACGGTGAAAGATGTAGTCGAATCTACCCAGCTATTAAAGGATTCAGGATTGAAGATAAATTACCATTTAATGCCAGGGTTGCCGGGATCAAACATTGAAAGAGATATAAGATCGTTCAAGATGGTCTTCAAAGATGAGAGATTCAAGCCAGATATGGTTAAATTTTACCCTTGCCTTGTAATAAAAGGTACGAAACTATACGAAGAATGGAAAAAAGGAAACTTCGTACCGTACAAAACTGAAGATGCTTTAAAAGTTATTTTAGAAGTGAAAAAAGCAATGCCAAAATGGGTCAGAACTATGAGAATCCAGAGAGATATCCCCACGCAGTACATAGATGCAGGTGTTAAAAGAGCAGATCTAGGGTCTTTAGTTTATAAAGAATTTGAAAAACAGGGTATAAAATGTAAATGCATAAGATGCAGAGAAGCAGGATTAAAATATTACAAAAAAGGTATCATTCCCGAGAAAATAGAACTTCTTGTAGAAGATTATAAGGCTTCAAAGGGAAAAGAGTATTTTATAAGTTTTGAGGACGTGGAAAAAGATATTCTTATAGGATTTCTAAGACTCAGAATCCCCTACAAACCTTTCAGAAAGGAAATAAATGAAGGAACATGTTTAATAAGAGAACTGCATGTATATGGACAGATGCTGCCCCTCGGAAGCAGAAATGAGAAATGGTGGCAGCACAAAAACTTCGGAACAAAACTTTTGAAAAAGGCAGAAGAGATAGGAAGAGAAGAAGGGATGAAAAGAATTCTCGTGACCTCGGGGATAGGAGTTAGAGAGTACTATAGAAAGTTCAATTATAAAAAGATCGGAGCATACATGGGGAAGGAGCTGTGAGTGAAATATTCATTTTTTCAGCCAGATAAGACCTTCTTTGCGTTGATAATATTAAAATTTCGTTAAATGAAGGCTAATTAGCCTATAAGCCGTGTTCTATCTTTAAACAAGTTAGTGCGTTTTACGTGAATAACGGCAATACATACCATCACAATAATCCAAGCAGAGAAGAGCAGCAGCTGTCGATGGCTGAAGAACGTTGTAAAGTATTCTAAGAATAGTACAACAATCCAGATACTGATAAATTCGGGAACATGACTATATTTAGATGGATTCACAAAATAGTAGAGGGATATATTGACGAGAATCAGTATCATGGTGATGTAGAGGTCTAAAAGATAACAGAACATGAAACTAAACGCAAAAAAGAAGATTAAAAGAACCAGTTTTAAGAGTGATGATCTTTTATGACCCATGCGCTGAACCGAGTGATTTGTGTTGTTTGTTTTATCCACCTTAAAATCACGTATCTGATTATCCAGTTGGCTGATTAAACTTAACAGTAAGATAATAGTCAGGGTCCCATAAATGAAGGAATTCCCTGCAGACAAATCCATTCCAAAAAAATACACGTAGCTGGCAGCAATAATGAGTGTTTTCCAAAGAAAGACAAAGATCCAGTCCCAATAAAGGCGGTTCCGTAATTTGACAGGAGGTGCAGAATAAAAAAAGGCAAGGAGATTGAAAAGTACAATGATCAAGAGGATCGAGGAAGAAACAATCGCACCAAGGAATAAGCTCAAGCACAAACTCGCATATAAAATCACTTTCCCAAGCTTTCTCGTGTCGGGAGAACAAAACAAATTCCTCGCTCTTTTCACAGGATCTTTAGAATCATGGGGGGCATCATAGAAATCATTGACGACAAACATAAATACATTGGCAGAGAAGATACCCACAATAAGAACCACATACTGCCAATCAAATCCTGTGAGATTGTTCCAGAAAAAGCCCAAGAGTATCAAACCAGTAGAAACTACCGCATAACTAAGACGCAGATCGTTCAGCAATTGGATCGTAGATCGATCATGAGAATGAAAAAGAGGATAACTCGAGTTTGACATCAGAGAACACCTTGCATTCTAAACTGCGCTTTCATTTTTCATCATCTCCTACCATGTATTACAAAGCTATATAAATTCTCTCTATTTTTAAACTTTTGGCATTCATTTCAGGTGCTGGTAAAATATCTTAATTATTTCATTTTTCAGTTTCCCTTTTTATAGATATATGAGAATAGGAAAAACAATGAGCCCCGATGAATATACCAAGCCAGTATGATAGTAACCTATCTAATAATGCAACAGAGGCTGAAACCGCAATCGGAACACCAAAAATAGAGAATATTATGACCATTACTCCTTCTGTTGTTCCCAATCCTCCAGGAAGTAAAGGTACTATATTTACCTGTATCGCGATTATAGTGACGATTATAGGCACTATAAAACTTACATTATATCCAACAGCTAGGAACACGAAATAAACTCTAAAAAATCCACAAAATAATATCAAGAGAGATATTACCATTGCTTTTGCCATTGCTGTTTTATCTTTGCTTATTCTCAATACTGTAGAGTTAAAAGTTATAATCTTCTCCTCGATTGAATGTGAATATTCTTTTATCTTTGGAAAAAATCTGCCGACAAAGTTCATTAATCCAAGAATAAGTCTTTTTGCCATTTTCAGATTTATGCAGAGATAGACTGTTGCCACTAAGATAAATATAGAAAAAAATAATGCAAAAACTAAAATATATGTCACCCAGACGGGTATATTCTTGAAAAAAAATAAGTAAAGAACAGAAAATAGGGAAAGAAGGGCATACGGGAAGCTATCGAACACTCTGTCCGCTGTTATCGTCGCAAAAGCTCTTTCAGAGCTTATACTTTCCATTTTGCTCAGAATATAAGCTCTTACAGGCTCTCCGCCAGTCTTTGCAGCGGGAGTTATATTGTTAAACAGAACACCTATAAAAAGAGAGAGATAAAGGTTTTTAACAGATATTTTCTCTTTTGCAGCTTCTAAAATTATTTTCCATCTATATCCCCAGAGTCCAAAAAGAAAAAGTTGTATAAGTAGTCCTAATAACAAAAATGACAATTTAATGTTTTTTAAAACTTCCAATATCTCTTGAATTCCTATGTATTTCATAATAAATAGGATTATCAGGATACCTATTGCAAATAATCCTATTATCTTTAGATTCTTTTTTTTCATGGATTTCCTCCGATACAGTAACATTTATATTTATCGTTGCATTGTTTCGATACTGTAAAAAATCGATAAGAAAGAGGAAAAACATGGAATATCGCAAACTAGGAAAAACAGGTTTAGATGTGAGGGAGATTGGACTGGGAACTGAATACTTGAACAGGCAGTCGCGAGAAACAGTTGTCTCAGTCGTTCATAAAGCGATTGAAAACGAAGTTAATTACTTTGACTTGGTTTTTAACTTCCCTGAATATCTTGACAATTTTGCTGCTGCTTTTAAAGGACAAAGGGATAAAGTAATACTTACTACTCATCTGGGCTCTGCAGAGAAAAATGGAAAATATCGCAAAACGCGTGATCCAAAGGAATGTGAAGAGATTTTCATGAAAACACTGTCTCGATTAGGTACCGATTATATTGATATTGCCAATTTACACTTCGTTAAAAATGAGAAAGAATACAACGAGACAATAGCTAGAGGGGTGTTGGATCTAGCACTCCGTTTAAAACAAGGAGGAAAGGCACGTTTCATAGGCATGAGCACGCATGATGTTTCAGTGGCTACGAAGGCTGCAAAGAGCGGTAAAATAGATGTTATCATGATCCAGATCAATATAGCGAATAATGCCATGCCGGGAAGAGAAGAGATGTTAGCTACATGTGCCAAAGAAGGAGTTGGTTTAGTTGCAATGAAACCCTTTGCCGGAGGGAAACTTCTACAGCGAAATAGAACAGTGAAAATAGCGGCATACCAGACAGGAGGAAAAAGTCTCAAGAAAAAGATCTCTAAGAATATAACACCCGTTCAATGTATTAGCTATGTTCTTTCACAGGTAGGCGTTTCTACTGTCGTTCCAGGAGTGAAGAACGTTGAAGAGCTGGATGCTACTCTTGCATATTTGGGTGCAACAGACGAAAAAAAGGACTTTTCTTCTATGATCGAAGAGTTCAAAGAATATGTCACGGGAGAATGCGTCTATTGCAATCATTGTCTCCCCTGTCCCTCTGATATTGACATAGG
>Ga0209986_10004608_pt1 | contig 11625 bp, 10 predicted proteins | sample BlataG_FD_183168 | JGI IMG/M metagenome (GOLD analysis project Ga0209986, IMG submission 183168) | Deep subsurface microbial communities from Black Sea to uncover new lineages of life (NeLLi) - Black_00105 metaG (SPAdes) (version 2) | ecosystem: Environmental > Aquatic > Marine > Oceanic >...
CCTCCTCGGGCGAACTGCGATCTGTGATTGCGGTTTACCTCAACAAATCATATGGAGCAGATCGGGATCGAACCGACGACCTCCACGTTGCGAACGTGGCGCTCTCCCAACTGAGCTACTGCCCCATTATCTTTTTAACCGCTACATCATAACATTTATCGGCACTGAGGCCAAGTGGTTTTTGGATGGAAACCCACCCCAAGGGGTGGGCCACCCCGTCATATTCTCACCTCGCGTAGGGGCCGGCCTTGTGTCGGCCCAAACAGCGACCCTGCTTTCGGCGGAGACAAGCCCCGCCGCTACGCGAATAGAGGTGATGACACCCCTACGCGAGCAGGGTGATGGTACCCCTATGAAGGTGGTACACTTACAACGGTATACCTACAATTGCTTTTGTCGGTTTAGCCGCTCAATGATGACGTCTCGCGCTTTTTGTAATGCCTTGCCACGATGGGAGACAAGATTTTTCTCTCCAAGTGTCATCTCGCTGAAGCGTTTGCCCTCCGGCGGGTAGAAAAAGACCGGATCGTAGCCGAAACCCTCTCGACCTGCGGTGTCTTCTGTTATGTAACCCTCCGCGACGCCTTCGACCGTGTCCGTAGTGCCTTCGGCCCAATCGATAGCAATCACACAGCGGAACCGGGCGGTTCGCTTATCCTGTGGTACGTCCTGTAGTTCTTGTAGCAGTTTGCGGTTGTTGTCGGCATAGGTGGCATCTTTACCGGCGTAGCGTGAGGAATAGACCCCTGGCGCGCCATAGAGGGCATCGACCTCAAGGCAGCTGTCATCGGCCAGGGCGGGCAGGTCGCAGAACTTGGCGATAGCGCTTGCTTTGAGCAGGGCGTTTTCCTCGAGAGTGGCGCCGGTTTCATCGACGTCAGGGAATTCCAGGAAATCCTCCCTTGTCAGAACAGTCACCGGCAGATCATTGAGGAGATGTTTTATCTCCCGGATCTTGTCTTCGTTGTTAGTGGCTAGGACGAGTTGCATCACGCTCATTCGTTTTTGTGAAAAGCCACTTCCATATAGATGGCGAACAGGCACTCCACTTCTGAAACCAGTCCTTCAGAGGTCTACCGTCTACGTTGCCGAAGAAGGATGAGGCTGCTATGATAGCTGATGAATATACAAGATACAGGAGCTGCCTGGCCCCCTGTATAGACTCTTCTTTAAAAGAGTATTCCAGTTCGTACGTGTCTTCTATCGGACTAAAACGTGGGACTATGCTCCGCGGTGTCGGATGAGTATATTCCGAAGCGAATTTAAACCCCTTTTGGAATAGCTGCATATTCGCGTCAAGTGACTCTAAGCCGAGTTGCTGCATTCCGTACTCACCCTGAATCTCCTTGACTATCCGGTCGGCCTGTTCATTGAAACTGAGGGATTTCCATTCTAAGCCTAGAGTGGACTCCAACTGTTTCCGAACAGTATTCCATTTTTCCAAACCTGTCTTTCGATCAACATTCACAGTATACATTACCAAGACAGCAAAAAGCTTTTCTTGGTAAGAAAGACCTGTCCAGCCCTTTCGTATCACTTTATCGAATGCTTTTTTTTCAATTTTCTGCCAGTCTGGTTTGATAAGTTTTGACTTCGTGTCGTTGGTGTTCTCCAGCAACTTAGGATACATCTCGATGATCTCGCTTATATATCTTTCTTGTGCTTGAGGTATCACGTCCTTAAAGTCATCTATGATGTCCCTTTTGAGATATAGGGAAAAATGGTGGTATTTGGCAAACTGCTTATTGAATTGCGCATCGTCTTCCTTGGATACAATCATAAGATCGAGCAAGTATTCGAAGAGGCTTCTCTCAACGATATGAAAGACCAAGCAGTCCTTCTGTTGCAGTGCACCCAAACTGCCAATGATGATTTGCCCTATTGTCAGTAGATAGAAGTAGCAGACTGTTTTGGTTTCGAAGAGGTTTTTTGAGATATTGCTGGCAAAGCAATATTCGTTTGATTTGCGTATCAGAGATCGAAGCTCTTCATCAAATGTGTGTTTTGGTTCACATTCCTCAATACCCACTTATATCCACCCTCGTGATCTTATCAACAACCTCGCCCAAAAAGCGCGTCGCTACCTGCGAAAACTTTTCGGGGACGTCGCTGACGAAAAACTTGTGGGTGCCTAAGGCACCTTCTTTCAACAACCCGACCTCAGCAAGTCTTCTATGCGCAACTTTGGCGGTTTCCTGGCCGCTGTCGATAAGAGTGACCTTGTCACCCATGACGTCGCTGATGATATGCTTCAAAAGCGGGTAGTGGGTGCAGCCAAGCACGAGGGTGTCGACCTCGACGTCGAGCATAGTCTGCAAGTAGTCACGGGCAATCAGGTAGGCAGCCTCTTTGTCGATGTACCCTTCTTCCGCAAGCGGTACAAACAAGGGGCAGGCCAGCGAGAAGACTTTCACCTGCGGATCGATGCTGTGGATAATGCGGGCGTAGGCATTGGAACCGATAGTGGCGTTGGTTCCGATGACACCGATTCGCCCCGACGTGGTTCGCTCGATCGCCGCCCGTGCCCCCGGCTCGATGACGCCGATTATTTCAAGGTCATAGTTGCCCCTGATGTCATCCAACGCCACCGACGAGGCGCTGTTGCAGGCACAGATGATGAACTTGACTTTGTGTTCCATCAAAAAAGTGATGTCCTGCACGGTAAAGCGGGTGATGATTTCCTTGGAGCGTCCGCCATACGGATAGCGGCCGACGTCGCCGAAATAGACGACGTCCTCATGGGGAAGAATCTCGAATACCTTGCCCGCGACGGTCAGTCCACCCACGCCTGAATCAAAGATGCCGATTGGTGCTTGCTGTATCATTCTATTCTCTACCTGAATTCCTTAAACAATTGTAGATTTATCAACCTACTCATATTTGGCTTTGAACCTTTTAATCGCTTTGTAGATCGACTCAGCCACAGCATCTTGATACTTGCCGCTTTTGAGCAGTTTCTCTTCTTTTTTGTTGGAGATGAACCCGATCTCCACCAGCACCGAGGGTGTGAAAACCATATTGAGCACAAAGAATCCCGCCTGATCGACTCCCCTCGCCCGGGTTTTCAGTGACCGGCGAAACTCCCGGTCAACCATCATGGCAAAGTCATGCGACTCGGTTTGAAACTCCGTCATAATCATTTCGTTGAGGATGGTCAGGACGGGATCGTCGAAATCGTCCTCGGTGTGACTGCCCTGGTGCGCTGCGAAGGCGGACTGTTCGCGCAGGAAAAAGCTGTTTTCAAACTGCGCCACGGCACGGGCCGAGTCATTTTTTGCAGGAGCAAGGAAAAAGACGTTCCATCCCCGCACGTGCCGTTTCACGGTGGCGTTGGCGTGGATGGAGATAAACAGGTCGGCCCCGGCTTGGTTGGCAACGTCGGCTCTTTCTTCCAGGGTAACGGTCTTGTCGCGGTCGCGGGTCATGATGACTTTGAATTGCTTGTCCTTGCGGATCAGCTTGGCCAGTTCCTTGGCGATATTCAGCACAATGTCCTTTTCGCGGGCGCCGCTCGGCCCAATGGCGCCGTAGTCGCTGCCGCCGTGGCCGGGATCAATGACAATGACGTCGATCTTGTCGTCGGGCCCCACTTTCCGAGGGGAGCCAAGAGTGTCAAGTTCAAAATCGACGTCGGCAATCGAGATCTGGATACGCGGCGGGTCGTAGGCCAGCTTATGGTTCCATTTCTCGATATTCCTTCGCAGCCGGATAGAGACTTGCCCGGAACCGGTGGCCTGGTGGGTCTTGAGGTCGTACATATACCTGCGGTCCCGGCGCGAGAGTATCATGCGGCTGTTCAGTCGGCCGTCCCGTATAGAGATGTTCAGCCAGTTTCCTTCGGTGACAAAGACATCATAGGCCAGCGAGCTGGTCAGAAACAGTTCGATCAACAGGCCGTTGGCCTTTGGGGAGACGGCCAGGTCGGTAACGTTGAAATACTCGGAATCAACCCGCAGCGTCTTTGAATCTTTGCTCCAGGTTATCTTCTGCGGCAGGATGCGGTCGAGGAATGGGACAAACGTTTCCGCAGGCAGATACAGTTGGCCCTCGAGGTAGACGGCTGGAAACGTCAGGTTATATAAGCTGTCATTGAGCTTGAAAAACGGTGAGCCGATAACTAAATCAAAACGGTTGGTGTCCGAGACGTAGCTGATTTGATGACCGATGATTTCCCAGTCAAGCAGACCGCCCAAAATCTCCACCAGCTCCGAAAAGGATATGTAGGTCATCTCCTTTTGTTTGAAAGACTGAATTGATTCCTCGCCGCCTGAAATGGTTACCTTCACTGTTTTGCCGTAAGCGACCCACAGCGGCATCGCGGCGGCCAGGAGGATGAGGAATATGGAGACACGAAACCGACGCATATTTCAAGGCACCTAATAGTTTCTGCGGACGGCCCGCTTGATTTTCCTGTCAGCTTCGGCTTTGGCAATAGCCTGACGCTTGTCGTATTTTCTACGTCCGGCGGCCACGGCCAGTTCAATCTTGGCTACTTTCCCCTTGAAGTATATCGAAAGCGGAATCAGCGTCAGCCCCTTCTGCTCGGTCTGGATAAAGAGCTTGCGGATCTCGCGCTTGTGAAGAAGCAGTCGGCGCGGCCGCAGGGGATCGTGGTCCTCCTGGGACATCTTGTAGGGGGAGATGTGCAAGTTTTTCAGGATTATCTCCCCGTTCTCGACGACCGCGTAGGAATCAGACAAGTTGACTTTTCCCTCCCTTAGCGATTTCACCTCGCTTCCTTTCAGTTCGATCCCGGCTTCCAGGCGGCTTTTTATCTCATAGTCGCGTTTGGCCTTGCGATTCCGGGCGATATAGCGGATGTCATCGGGGTCTTTCATAGTCGATAGAATAGGATTTTGTCCTGTCTGCCGCAATTAAAATTGGATTTTGCCGGGTAGTACATCCTGTCAATATGATCCTCCGGGGATAGTGTATCGTCCCAGAAATAACTTCCGAAATAACTTGTGTATTCTGTGGCGGTGTGATCTTCAGATCGCCCCGCGTGACAATGGCTTTCCCGTTGGGTCTGAAGACCCGCCGGGCACGGGACCCGTCTGCAGGCAGCGAAATCTGTAGTCTCCGGGTGCGCTTATTCGGCCCAATTCAAGAGCCCACCGACTTCACCGGAAAATCCTTGTGGAAGATTCAGCGAGCCGTTATCTTGGTGACTTGGAAACGGGCAGCAGGCCATCTGTTTTTCTGTAGTGGGATAGGCCGCAACAGGTTGTCAAAAAATGGCAATTGTCGCCCGGAAGGGAACTTAATGACCGGCTCAAGTGTTTTGGAAAGTATACAAAAACCCGCTTTACCGGTCGTACCGATCTGAGGATTGTCCCAATGGCCGACGGTAAAGCTGAAAGCGTAAAAAAACGTAAGAGCTTTGAGGCGGAAGCCTTGCAGCATATGGAGGCTCTTTACCGCACCGCGCTTCGGATGACAAAAAATGAAAGTGATGCTGAAGACCTGGTGCAGGAGGCGTATGTAAAGGCGTATCGATTCTGGGATCGTTTTGAACCGGGATCAAACTGCCGGGCGTGGTTGTTTAAAATCATGACGAACATATTCATCAACGAGTACCGGTCGAAGACTCGTTCGCCCATGTCGATCAACGTTGATGAGCTGGATGACAACTTCCTTTACGGTCAGCTTGCCGTTGATCAGACAACCAGAAACCCCGAGCAGGAGCTTTTTTCCAGAATTTTCGATGACGACATCAAAAAGGCTATAGAGAGCCTGCCGGACGACTTCCGGTTGGTGGTGGTGCTGGCGTTTCTGGAGGGATTTTCGTACCAGGAGATTGCCGATATCATGGATCTCCAGTTAGGCACGGTCAAATCCCGACTCCACCGCGGACGGAAGCTGTTGCAGAAGGCCTTATGGGATTATGCGATTAAGAATGGTTACATCAAGGGCACCACAAAATGAACTGTCAGGAAGCGCTGAGTTTACTGTATGAGATAATTGATAAAGAAGCCTCCGAAATCGATGTCAATGAAGTTCAGCGCCACCGCGAGCAGTGCCAACACTGCTTCGAGGTGTACCGGGTAGAAACGGCTATTCAGGACTTCATCAATGAGAAATTGAAGGACGGCAACCCATCCGGCAGCCTGGAAGCTCTCAAGGCAAAAGTTTCCCTCAAGCTGGACGAGATTGACGGCCAACAAACGGCAAAGGAAAACCGCCCTTTTTTTAGGCGAGCTGCGGCCGTGCTGGCCGCCGCAGCTTCGCTGGTGATCTTGATTGGTGGAGCCTTCATTCTTCGAGACTTATATTGGCATCAGACCGAATATCTGCCCCTTGAACAAGCTCACGTGGCGATAGCGGACGATCCTACAGTATTTCTTAATGACGTCGGGACCTTTTCGACAATCCTGCGCGTCCGTGACGAACTCGGCTATAACGTCTCTGCAAGCATCCACGGTTTCTCCCTGATTGGGGGACAGCACGAGGAGATCATGGGGATTGCTATGGCGCACTTTGTCTACTCTCATGACAATGAAATCGTCTCGGTGTTTGTCGCTCCGTCCGAGCAGTTTGAAATATCGGATGATCTCAAAGATGGCCGGATTGTGAGAAATCAGATAATCTTTTTCGACCATTATTGTCGCGGGTGCCATCTGGTCTTTCACAAGGCTGGTTTGGCGGTGGTCGTCACCGCTACGACCGACCACAGTATCGAGCTTCTCGATTTTGTCCCGGGGCACACTATCATCTAAGATTGTAGGTCAGGAGTCTTGTACTCCTGACTATTGTCTTTAAGCCGAGGCGTCAGGACCACCAGGAGGCTGACCTACGTTACTGCCACCTACGATAATCCAGTTTAATCTTGCACAATAATAGTCGGGCACTATCCTTGTGGCGATGTGTCGGCGCCTCCCAGTGTTGTTGTCTGTCCGGTGGTGTCGCCGGGAAATCGTTGACTGGCGTGAATGTGGTGGGCGGTACAGGAAGTAATGAAGTGCGCTTTTCTGGTCTTGACGGCAACGGCCGTGTCGATAACGACTCCCACTCCTATTCTTGCCGACGATTATCTTGACAGGGCCAGGATCCAACAGTTACTAAGCGTCCAGCAGTTGCTCTACAATGATAAGTTCTACGAAGCTGATTCATTGACAAAGACAATGATCGCACAATATCCCGATGATCCGGCCGGTTATCTCTTTGGAGCTGTGACACTGATAACGATGATGTTCGATCGGGAAGACAACCTGTATCCTGAGGAATTCAACCGGCTTATCGACAGCGCACGCTCAAAAGCTGTGAGCATTTGTGATACTGCGTCAAATTGCACATGCGCCTGGATGTGCCTATTTCTGGGGCATGCTGAAGCGTATCGTTCATTGTGGGAATCTCGTTTCGGGTCGCTGGTTACCGCTATCAAGAAGGGGCGTCGCGCCAAGAAGGAGTACGAGCGGGGGCTGGTCTATGACAGTAGTCTGTACGACCTGTACTTCGGTCTTGGTCTTTACCACTACTGGAAGTCGGCCAAAGCAGGGATTCTTCGGTGGATCGGTCTGATCCACAACGACAAAGACAAGGGGATCGCCCAGTTGTATCTGGCGGCGGACTCGTCCCTCATTTCACGAGAAGCAGCTCACAGCGCGCTGATCTGGATCCGGCTGGACAGAAAAGAGTACGACTCGGTTGTCGCGGGATGTCGCCAGATGCGAAAAAGATATCCCGACGGCAAAGCTCTCCTCTGGCCCCTGGCCCGCGCTTACTATAATAAGAAGGATTATCGAAACGCCCTTCAGGCGTTCCAACTGCTGCGCGAGCGAATCGCGGATGATCCCGGCAACTACTTCAACCTCATCGAGTGCGATTATCATTCATACCGATGTTTTGAAAAATTGTCACTGGAAGCTGAAGCCGACAAAGTCGCCGACAGAATGCAGCAGTATTATGAGAAAATTCCAAAGGATGTACGGAGGCGGCAGCGCACCAAGATCGCCCTTTTGCGTCGGGCCGCCAAGATATAGCCATGTAGGTTAGGTTTGATCTTGCCCCATTATGGTGGACAGTTTGTTAAGCATGTTGGTTGCCTCGTTCAAAACAATCTCGCTGACGCCATGGGCCGACGCAGATGACAGCATCATTAAAGACGCAAAGGTGAGTACAAATCGCCATCATTACTTGTCAAAACAACAGGGGTTTTGACCTACATTCTCTGCAATTTCCGCAGTATCTTTCGAGCTACATTCTCACAAGATCTCCTACGGGCACGGCGGTGGCGCCGGACCGTTGAAGAACAGGTAGTCTACGAGGTAGGTCAGGTCGGCAACGTTGATCCCGCCATCTGCATCGACATTACCCTCTTCGGGGCAGGGCGGTGTGCCACCACCGAAGAATAGGAAGTCAACAAGGTATGTCAGATCAGCTACGTTAACCCCGCTATCACCGTCAACATTACCTCGAGCAACACAGCACGTACACCCGGCTCCCAAGGCACCGATTAGAGTACCGCAAGAATTGTTAGCCGGGTTGCAAGGCGAATTGTCAAAGATATGGAAATCACCGGCGGAGGGGTCACAGAAGAGGGGATCAGCATCAATGTTCCCCTCCCCTTCCCAACCGCCTCGTATATCGCAGCAGGTAATTACGGGTGATGTTGAAGTGTGGGCATAAATCTCGTCTCCCTCTCCTGCCGCCGTATTGGCCCAAACGATGGTGTTATTGATTGTCGAGTGTGAATACAAGAAGTGATCGTAACCATAAATACAATAAATCCCACCACCGTTGCCGTAGGCCATGTTTCCAAAGATGGTGTTGTTAGCAATAACGGGGTACGAATTCATGTTGGCGATCCCACCTCCGTGAAAACCGGTAGTATTATGACTGATGATATTATTCTCAATCATGGGATTGGAAGTGAAACAAACAATGCCACCACCTCTACCAATCGATGAATTCCCGCTGATGATGTTGCCCCTGATCGTTAAGTCGGAGTGGTGGCAGAGAACCCCACCGCCCGCACCAAAAGTTGAATTCCCAGTGATGGTATTGTTGACAATGGTAGCGTGCGAAGCAAAGCAGGATATGCCACCAGTGGACCCGTAACAGAAATTGCTATCTATGATGTTATTTGCAATCATACAAGTGGAACTAAAACAATGAATCCCACCGCCATCACCCCAATAGATATTGTGAATTGAGTTATTCTTGATAGTATTGTAAATTATAGTGGGATGGGAACTCCTGCAGGATATGCCGCCACCGGAATTGTTGGCTGAGTTTCCTTTGATAATGTTGTTACTTATAACCGGTGTGGTATTCTCATTACAGAAAATACCGCCGCCGTAGCCAAAGGAGGGTGATGTTAACTCGGTATAGCCGTTTTGGATTGTGAAGCCTATAATGACGGCACCACTATCCTCCTCATTCTCAAAAGTCACCACCGAACCGGATGAGTCGCCGTCAATTATGGTTGAGGATATATAAGAGATATCGCCAGTGGTCAGGAATCGCGAACCAAGAACTATGTTATGCCCGTTGAAGTTAATGTTCTCGACATATATGCCCGGCTGCACCAGAACGGTGTCACCGTTGCTGCTGGCGTCTATCCCCGCCTGAATGGTCGGTTGGTCGGCTGGGACGTGGATAGTAGTGGCGTTGATGGTAAATGCACACAACGTGCAGGTAAAGAATATCGTTGGACCCTTCATAAAACCCCTATCCTCCTGTTTACTCCAAGATTAATATACGGAATCTCAATGTTCAGGTTTCAGGTAGAACACCAAAAGGGGGCAGGGGGCCTAAAAAGATGCGATCATAAGACTGTCACTATCAGTTGCAACGCGACCCTTAAAGGTGGCCTGGCAACCTCCGCCAGAGCGGTACGATTGATGCCTCAGGGTCAGTCGTCGGTCTTATTCGACTATTTATAAGACACCTCAAGGCTGACATCGAGGTTATTTTCACGGCTCACGATATGATAGCGGTTTCCCCCATAAGCCATCCCGACTGACCGGAAAATCTCTGATTTTTTGGTCTTTTTCTTGTTTATGCTTGCTTAAACAGTATGCCGGTAGTATCTTGTAGTCAGTTGATTTTGACTGGGAGAGACAATGCGCAACCGTGTTTTTGAAATCGTTGTTTTTCTGATAGATTACATGCAGGGGGATGCGGCGCGGTTTTCTGACACCAATGATCTCTGGGCGACGTTGGAGGCTCAGGGGTACTCGGAGGATGAGATATCATCGGCTTACTCCTGGCTGCTGAAGCGGTTCGAGAACACCCCCCAGCGCTATTTTTCGAGCTTCCCGGCAACGCCGTCCTCTCATCGCGTCCTAACCGCCTCAGAACGTGGCCAGTTGACAACAGAAGCGTACGGGTTCCTCATCAAGCTGTCGAACACATCGGTGCTAAGCGACGAGCAGTTTGAGATCATCATGAACCGCCTCTCTGCTTTCGGTCCGATACCGGTTACACTTGACCAGATCAAACTTCTTGCTTCGTCGGTGGTCTTTTCTGATCTGGACGAGTTCGACGCTGCGGAGCTGTTTGACAGCGACGGCGACCACACCAGCTTCGTAAACTGACACCGCATGTCCCTCAAAGACAAGAAGATACTTGTCGGCTTGACGGGTGGTATTGCCTGCTATAAGACACCACAACTAATAAGGCTTCTTGGCAGGGAGGGGGCTTCCGTCAGGGTTGTGATGACCCTTGCCGCAACCAGGTTTATCACCCCGCTCACCCTTGAGACAGTGTCCGGCCACCCGGTCGCGGTGGAATTGTTCCCCAAAGGAGAGTTCGTTGCCGTGCTCCATATCGACCTTGCCGAATGGCCGGACCTTATTGTTGTTGCTCCGGCCACGGCCAATTTTTTGGGCAAGGCAGCCAACGGCATTTCGGATGACCTGTTGACGACCGTTATCTGTGCCGCCCCGCGGCCGGTCATGGTTGCTCCCGCCATGAATCCCGGCATGTGGAGCAACAAAGTCACGCAAAAAAACTACGCCTATCTGAAGGAACTCGGATACTTCTTTGTCGGCCCGACTGAAGGAGAGATGGCCTGCAACGAGTATGGCGTGGGGCGGATGGCCGAACCAGAGCAGATCTTCGAGGCGGTGAAGTGCTTTCTAAGTGGAAGCTTTGAAAAGAGACTTCTGGCTGGGAAAAAGGTCGTGGTGACCGCCGGCCCCACCATAGAGTCGCTCGACCCGGTTCGCTTTTTGTCCAACTATTCTTCCGGCAAGATGGGCTTTGCCTTAGCGCAGGCCGCCCTCCTGCTTGGCGCCGAGACGACCCTGATATTGGGGCCGACCAGCCTTATGCCGCCTGCCGGCGCCAAACTGATTTCCATTGAGTCGACTTCTGAGTTGTTTGACTCGGTCAGGAAAGAGTTCAGGCAGTCGGACTGCTTGATCATGGCGGCGGCGCCGGCTGATTTCACTCCGGGCAAGGTCAAGGCGCAAAAAATGAAGAAAGCCGCAGCGGGTTATACTCTTGCTCTTCAGCCGACGGTTGACATTCTCAAGGAGGTGGCCGCAAAGAAGAAGGGCTCTCAAGTCGTGGTGGGATTTGCTCTTGAAACGGAAAATGCTGTCAGTAATGCCAGAAAGAAGTTGAAAGAGAAGAACCTGGACATGGTCGTGCTCAACCAGCCCGGTAAACAAACGGGGT
>Ga0209986_10004610_pt1 | contig 11620 bp, 8 predicted proteins | sample BlataG_FD_183168 | JGI IMG/M metagenome (GOLD analysis project Ga0209986, IMG submission 183168) | Deep subsurface microbial communities from Black Sea to uncover new lineages of life (NeLLi) - Black_00105 metaG (SPAdes) (version 2) | ecosystem: Environmental > Aquatic > Marine > Oceanic >...
CAAAGGGGCACTAGACCGAGCAACCCATGGCATGCTACAGCGGCTCAGGCAGAGCGAGAATGCTGACAACGTGCACGGGATCTACTGCTGTGGTCTTTGTTCAGTGGCATACTGGCGTCATGTTATGGTTGGCGGGCTGGATAGGAATGAAGAGAGGCTTGAAGCAGCCATGAAAGCTCTGAAAGCTCACCGTACTGGTGATGGCCACTGGCGGCGGTTCCCATTCTATTACACACTTCTCGCACTCAGTGAGCTAGATTTTAGGCCAGCCACAGATGAAATGCGCTACGCCGCACCAGTCTTGGAGCGTTATGTGAGGTGACCGATCAGGGCTGGCAAGTTCTCTGAACGGAGGCGTCTCATGTCGGAGCGAGTCCTGGCCAGATGCTGATCTGCACCTTCAATGCTGAGCCACGAAACAAAACCATCCCCTGTCTGTGGCGTGTCATACACTGATTCTGCGGTTATTGCTTCCCCGTACTAGAAATCCGCCCAGCTTGCGCAGCTGCAACAACGACGACTTGTTCTGTGACTCCTTAACTCCATAGCATGTTCTGAACACCGCACAGCAAACTATTGACGATTCCTTGCCCCAAGCTTGCTCTACCACTGGAAGAGACACATACAGCCGGGGCAAGTTCAACTGGAAGGCCTATCAGGGCTAGGGGCGAAGTACTAGACAACTTGCCAGACTCTCCTAACCCTATCTGTCTAATCATAGGGGTGCAGTCCAACTCGACACAGCTTTCCTAATCATAGGTTCTTGTCTCCGTCGAAGAAGCTCCTCCACCGATATTTCCCAGATTCGGGAGAAAGCTCCACCCCAACCAGTCAAAACGAGTTATGTTTTTCCCACAACAAACAAATATGAGGCAGGCGACACACCAGATCTTGCTATTGCTTCCTTGACCTTCTGTCCTTCTTCCATCAGGCGCATTCGAGTCGGCAGATCTGGGAGGTTTTCAATCCTCTTGATTCCATCGTCAATCTCCTTTATGGCCTGGTGAAATGCTGCCCGGTTCTTCGGATTTTCGCACTCATACCTTCTCTCGCAGAACAGGCAATCAACGGGATGTGTAGCATCGAAAATCTCGATCTCGCTCAACTTCAGACCATCGGTAGTGTCGATGATCTCCTGTCTTGTTAGCGTCTTGTTATGAGTGATGCCAAGCAAGGAGTCGATTCGTGCCTCCCACGCATGCGCGAGTTCATCTGTCTTCTGCGCCTCTGTTTGCTCTCCATCACAGTACAGCTCCTGAAGTATGAAATCGCCACCCCTCTTGAGCACACGCTTCATCTCGATCATGACCCTGTCTATGCTTGCCAGGTGATGCAGGGAATGGGATATGCAAACGGTGTCGAAAGACCCGTCTTCGAACCGTAGATTCTCAGCATTCATCTGAATGAACTGCACGGCCTTTCCCTCAAACCGTTTCTTGGCAGCTTCCATATGCTCCTTCGATTCCTCTGAAGGACAATAGTCTATACCGACAAAAGAATCGTACGCCTTCAGAGTCTTGATGAGAGTATCAATGAAGCCCCCTCCTTCTGTGGCGACATCCAACACCCTGCCTGCAGAAATCGAGCCCAGCCTTTCCGCTATTTCGCCTGCGTTAGATGACGCCAATCCCTCTGGCAAGTCGTTCATCCCCATCTTTCCTCTTTTGCTGCTCTCTAAGTTGGATTCATGCACTGGCACGATCTACCTGCATCCAAGTTGGCATTTCATCCTTGTCCTTGCAGGGCCTGAGCAGTGAAATCGTTCGTCCCTCTATCCTGTAATGCTTGCCAGAGAAAGCAAACTGATACTTCAACAGCCTCTATTCTGAGCTCTTGTCGTTTGCTTCTGACATATGTTGCTGGCATATCTTCCAGCCTCCACCGCGTTTCTCGAGAACACCCGTCCATCGTATGTCTTTCGTGCCCCACGGCTTTCCGTCGAATTCTCCCTCATCGTCCACGATCGCTGAAAACCAGGCTACATCTCCCGTCCTCGAAATCACAATTCTCAGGTCTCTGATAGCATATCCTGTGGCTTTGTTTCTCGGGTCCATCCAGCTCTCCAGGGATTTTTCAAACTCCCTCCATCCTAGGACCGTGCTCTTTGAATCCGGATAATATGTGAAGAAGTCATCATCTCCTGCAAAGATACTCTCAAAGAGCGCCCGGTCTTTTGTCAGAGCCCACCGAAAGGAATCGTGGAGTGCCTTGACGATTTGGTGCTCGGCGTTCGTCGTATCTGGATTGCGCAATTCCGGATCTCCTTCTGGGTACGTCATGCTCATGACCTGTGCTCTACGTTCTTTCTCCCCGGCTTCTGTCTCCTCTGGCCGCCGAAATTATATCCTATCACTATAGCCATTGGCCACCGTCACAACATCCAGCGCAGGGTAGTGACCCGGTTACAGAGCTGCGCCAGAATTGCCTGGCGCAGCTTCTATTCGACACAAACCTTCACCACTTCTTTGGCGCTCACCACATTCACCTCAAGTTCGCTCAGAGCCTCGATCATTTCCTCTAGGTCTTCTGGCTTCAGATTACGCGTGTCGAAATCTATACCTTTCTCACGCAGAGCACCGGTGATCTTGTCTCTGGCCGCGGGCGGTATCAGAGATGTGAACTTCATGCCCGCGCGTATCAGTGACATAGGCACACGCACATTGACGAGCTCGGCACCACCATCATGATCTTCTTCGTCTTCGTCGTCGTCTTCATCTCCCTCATCTTCTTCATGATGCCGGTGTCCAGGGCGAGGCACCACAGTGACCCGCAGGTATTTGGCCTTGGTTTTCGCTGTTGGTGCTGTCTTTGGAGGGCCTTGCGTTGCGCCCCCTTCCGGTTCCAGCACACTTAGCAGCCGATGAGCTTCATCAACACTTATCTTCTTGTTCTCCAGCATCTCCAGTATTCTCTTCTGGTTCTCAGACATGTTCTTGTCCTCCTTTCATTTTGTTCATGATAGCAGTACATAGCCGTTCACTGTGAGGGCATAAGTCAATCCCGGAGCCTCTGGTCGGGCGAAGTACCAGGAGAGGAGTCCCGATGAAGTGTAGTGCCCGTTTTCCCCGCCGCCCCAGTCAGAAGCCCTCATCTTTCTGCTGGCCATCATCCCCAGTATCCTCTTTTGTATTCTAGACATCTCCTTTTCCTCCTTTCATTCTCTTCATGACAGAATTAGATAGCCGTTCATTGTGAGCGCATACGTCAACCCGGGAGCCTCTGGTTGGGCGAAGTACCATGAGAGGGGCCCCGATGAAGTGTAGTGTTCGTTTTCCCCGCCACCCCAGTCAGAAGCGCTCATCCTTCTGCTGGCTGCCATCCCCGATATCCTCTTTCGTATTCTAGACATCTCCTTTTCCTCCTTTCATTGATAAACTTGATATGACCATTGACTATCTTAATAGATTATAAAACGGGGCATTAATTTTGTCAAGTCCTGTGGCCGCTATTCTTAAGAAATTTCAGAAGAAAATAAAGAAAGGAAACCTGTGCTCCTGTCTCGATGAAACCAAAGCGGTAACGGCTTATGGGTATGTTATGCGCTGTTCTGAGTCAGCGGCATAGCCGGTATGCAGTTCCAGTTCCTTAATCAGTTGCAGACCCTGAACCTGTGCACCCATAGCGATTCTAGGAACATGGTTGCTGATCTTCAGTAGGCCTGCCTAATCGACACGGTGTTCCTGGAGTTCGTGGGTGGTCAACCTCCCGTGTGCTATACTGAACGCGCCTCATCATGGATACCGCCTCATTCTATCTTGATCACAGCCCCATCACCGACCCGGGGCCATATGTCTATCTTTACGAGGACTTGCCAGATAATTTGCCCGCTCTGGTCAGTCTCATCCAGGGGCAGATGCTGCACCGCAACGCGGCGGAGAACTACGGAGTGACCCTGACACGCGGCTCGCGCTCTGAGCAGCACCTGCGCACCATGCAGCAGCGTCTGGCGCGGACTGTCGAGCTCTCCCCGGACCCGCTGACGGTCGCCCGCGAGCCGAAGGAACGCACGGTGGGCATGTGCCGCGATTTCGCCGTTTTCCTGGTCTCACTGCTGCGTCACAAGGGCATCCCGGCGCGCATGCGGGTCGGTTTCGCCGACTACCTGTTCGACAAGAACGAATTCAAAGCCGACCACTGGATCACCGAGTACTGGGACGCGACCCACTCCCGCTGGGTACTGGCTGATCCCGACATGGGCGGCATGCCCCGCGAACTGCTCGGCATCCAGATCGTCTGCAATCTCTTCGACCTCCGCCGCGACCATGACTTCTATGTGGCTGGATCGGCCTGGCAACTGGCGCGCGCCGGCAAGGTGCGCTCCGACTTGTTCCGCTACAGCGGACGCTGGAAGGGCTTTCCTTGCATCCGGGGCAACCTTTTGCATGATTTCCAGTCGCTTAACCGCCTGGAACTGGCGCTCTTTGATTACTGGGACGAGCTTCACTACAAGGCCGAAACCAGCCTGACCCTTGAGGACAAGGCCATCCTCGACCGCGTGGCGGCCCTGACCATTAATCCGGAGGCGACCTTCGTAGAGATGCGAGCGTACTTCGACAGCCTGCCGCGCACCCAGCGCATCTACGCCAAGCTGTACCAGCTGGGCATCATCGGGGATGCCCGGCTCGCCAGCATGGATGAGCTCAAGCCTTCCGGGATGGAATGCCTCACTGCCCTTACCCATGCGGTTGAGCTCCCCGCAAGTGACACTCGAACGCCCGGCCCGCGGTTTCACGTGTCGGATGACGCCGATCTACCCGATGATCACCCTGCCAGGCGCCAGGCCACCCTCTCTGCCGGAACCGACGCCATCGTCGTGCGCGGCGCCCGCCAGCACAACCTGAAGAACATTACCGTTGGCATCCCGCGCAACAAGCTAGTGGTGGTGACGGGCGTCTCCGGCTCGGGCAAGTCCTCGCTGGCTTTCGACACGGTCTACGCCGAGGGTCAGCGCCGCTACGTCGAGAGTCTCTCCTCCTACGCCCGCCAGTTCATGGATCAGATGGAGAAGCCGCAGGTGGACCAGATCACGGGTCTCAGCCCGGCCATCGCCATCGAGCAGAAGACCATCACCCGCAACCCCCGCTCGACCGTCGGCACGGTGACCGAGATCCTTGATTACCTGCGCGTCCTGTACGCTCGCCTGGGCACGGCGCACTGCCCGCAGTGCGGACGAGCCGTCCAGCCGCAGTCGGCACAGCAGATAGCCAACCAGTTATCCCGATTGCCGGACGGGACGCGCTTCCAGCTGCTAGCCCCGCTGGCGCGCAACCGCAAGGGAACACACGCCCCTGCCCTCAAACAGGCCCTCAAGGATGGCTTCCCGCGCGCCCGCGTTGACGGCAAGACGGTCGATGTGGCTGCCGGCATCCCCGAATTGGACAAGGATAAGACGCATATTGTCGAGCTCATCATCGACCGCTTGGCCGTACCGCCCCAATCTGCCCCCTCGGAGGACGGCAATGGCTTTGCCGTTCGGCTGATGGATTCCGTCGAGACGGCCCTTAAGGCGGGGGGCGGAACCCTGATTGTCGCTCTGGACAAGGAAGAGATCATCCTTAGCGAACACAACGCTTGCCCGGAGTGCCAGATCTCCTTCCCGAAACTGGAGCCACACCTGTTCTCCTTCAACTCCCCGCTCGGCATGTGTGACGAGTGCAACGGCCTGGGCGTCAAGCTGCAGGTCGACCCTGACCTGATCATCACCAACACCAACATCTCCCTCATGGATGGCGCCTGCCGCTGGTATGGCAATCTGCGCAAGAAAGGCAAGGCCACCTGGCATTCGGGTAACCTCACAGCCATCGCCCAGCACTTTGGCGTCGATATTGAGCAACCATGGAAAGATCTGCCCGAGAAGTTCCGCCATGCCCTGCTGTATGGCTCGAAGGGTGAACGCGTCCGATACACGTTCCACTCGGAGACTCCCACTGGGACCTGGCATGGGGAGAGCGACCGGGAGATGATGGGCATCGTCTTCCACATAAACCGCCTCTTCCGTCAGACCAGGTCAGAGTACACCCGCCGCTGGTATATGTCCTTCATGAGTCAGAAACCCTGCCCGAGGTGCAATGGGGAACGCCTGAATCCGGAGGCGCGCTATGCCACCGTCGACAGCAAGCGCCTGCCTGAACTAACTTCCTGGAGTATCGGGACCATCCACACCTGGATCAGCGGTCTGGCAGCTCGCTTGGACAAGGAGCAGCGCCAGATCGGACTGGAGATGATCAACGAGATTCGCCAGCGGCTGAGTTTCCTGGGCAACGTCGGCCTGCATTACCTGACCCTCGACCGACCCGCCCCGACCCTTTCCAGTGGCGAAGGTCAGCGCATCCGCCTGGCCAGCCAGATCGGAAGCGGTCTTGTCGGAGTGCTCTACATCTTGGACGAACCTTCTGTTGGTCTGCACAGCCGCGATCAGCGCACCCTGCTCGATACCCTGGCTCACCTTCGCAACATTGGTAACACGGTCCTGGTGGTCGAGCACGACCGACCCACAATGATGGAAGCCGATTGGATCATCGATCTGGGTCCCGGGCCAGGTGTCTTGGGTGGGGAACTGGTTGCTGCCGGCACCCCCGACGACTTGATGCGGAATCCAGACTCACTGACTGGCAGGTACCTCTCTGGCGAACTGGCAGTGACCGCTCCAAACGGCGAACAGCTCCGTCAACCGCGCAGCTGGCTAACGATTCGCGGCGCGCGGCTCCACAATCTTAAGAACATCGACGTCCACTTTCCCCTCGGCAACCTAATCTGCGTCACTGGGGTCTCAGGATCAGGGAAATCTAGCCTAATCGCCCAGACCCTCTACCCCGCCCTGATGCGCGCCTTGCACGACTCCCAGACTGTCCCGGGCCCACACGATGGCATCGACGGGCTCAATCAAGTCGACAAGGTCATCAACATCACCCAGGAGCCGATTGGCCGTAACCCGCGCTCCAACCCGGGCACCTACGTTGGTGTGCTGAACGAGATCCGGGCAGTATTCGCCACCACGTTGGAAGCTCGTGCCCTCGGCTTTGGGGCGGGGCGTTTCAGCTTCAACGTGAAAGGCGGACGCTGTGAGGAATGCAAGGGGTACGGCTCTAAGAAGGTCGACATGCACTTTCTGGCCGATGTTTGGGTACGCTGCAAGGCTTGTGAAGGGAAACGTTTCAACCGCCAGACGCTCGGCATCACCTACAAAGGCAAAACCATCGCCGACGTGCTCGATATGGATGTCCAGGAGGCGCTCAGCTTTTTCCAGAACCACCCTCACATCCGCCGCATTCTGCAGACTGTGCACGAGGCTGGGTTGGACTACATCAAGCTCGGCCAGTCTGCCCTGACTCTCTCCGGTGGAGAGGCCCAGCGTGTCAAACTGGCCAAGGAGTTGAGCCGACTGGCCACAGGGGATACTCTCTACATCCTTGACGAGCCCACCACCGGCCTGCACTTCGCCGACATCCAGCGCCTGCTGGATGTGCTCCACCGCCTCACCGATGCCGGCAACACCGTCATCGTCATCGAGCACAACCTTGATGTGATTAAGACCGCGGACTGGGTTATCGATCTGGGTCCGGAGGGTGGCGAAAAGGGGGGGTGTGTGGTTGCGGAGGGCAGCCCCGAGCAGCTGGCCGCTGTGGAGCGCAGCTATACGGGGGCATTCCTGAGAGATATTCTCTACCTGGGCAGCGAGAAGATCAAATGACCCCGCAGTGACGCAGATCCACCCGGGCGGTTTCTTCGGCTTGTTGGGGATTCCATACTCATTTCCGATACCAGAATCCGACGGGAAGTGATAGGACAGATGGTCGAGTATGCCGCCAATGCCACCCTCTGTCGAGTTATCATGACGCTCCAGCTTCCAGCAGTATTTCATCGCGCTATGGGTTTCTCTGACGAGAATCGCCGGTAAACGTGTCTCGGATACAGCCAGACGACAAGACTTCCTGCTTGTGGCCAGGCCCTTGCCTGTGCAGTGCCTGTCACCTCGCTACGTATGCGTAGTTTGCCCGCATAAAGCAGCGATGATAAGATTGGGGTCCAGGTCCAGACCAGCTAGCCTGCTCGGCTCATCTGCTGCTTATGTGTGCGTCTTAAGGGAGGGCAACATGGTGTACGAATATGAGATAAATGAACTGGCCAAGGAAGAGTCCTGGCGAATGTTTCGTATAATAGGCGAGTTTGTGGAGGGCTTTGACAATCTCACCGGTATCGAGCCGGCAGTGACCATATACGGTTCGGCCAGACTGGCAGTGGAGGATAAGCTGTATGCGCAGGCGGAAGAAATAGCCTATCGGCTCGGCCAGTTGGGCTTCTCAATCATAACCGGTGGCGGGCCGGGCGTGATGGAGGCCGCCAACAAAGGCGCGTTGAGGGCCGGGGTTCAGTCGGTCGGGCTGAATATCCTGCTTCCTGAAGAGCAGGCCCCTAATACTTACGCCACCAAGTCGATGACGTTCAGCCATTTCTTTAGTCGCAAAGTCATGCTGGTGAAGTATGCCACTGCCTTTGTCATAATGCCCGGTGGCTTGGGCACTCTGGATGAACTGACAGAGGTACTCACCTTGATGCAGACCCATAAGATCAAGCCTTTTCCTGTAGTGCTGTTCAGCAGCGAGTTCTGGCAGGGATTTCTGGATTGGCTGCGGAACTCGGTCTTATCCAGGAAGTACGTCTCTGCCGGCGATTTCGATCTGTTGAGGGTCCTGGATAGTCCCGATGAGGTAGTTGAGACTATCCGGAGGTGGTATGTTGCGCATGAGGTTGTCGGCAGGAAGGCCCTGGTCAAGTAGCGGATGGGTCGAATCTGTTTTTCTGCCTACGCTGTCCCCCACTGAGATTGCTTCGACTGACTTCGTCAGGCCGGCAGCCACGGTGAGATTGAGAAGAACAGACCTGACACCGAGGATAGGAATTGGCGATCAACTGGCATAATCTCAGCGCCGAAGAGGTAATAGGCAAGCTCAACTCCTCGCGTTCAGGACTTTCTGAAGACGAGGCCAAGGAGCGGCTGCAACAGCACGGTCCGAACGAATTGACGGAGAAGGGCAAGAGGCCGGCGATTCTGGTCTTCTTGCGCCAGTTTGCCAGCCCGCTCATCTACATATTGCTGGCTGCCGCGCTTATTGAGTTCCTGGTATTGCAGAAGCCCACTGATGCCTCAGTGATTCTGGCTGTCGTCTTCGTCAATGCCATAATCGGCTTTGTACAGGAAAGCCGGGCGGAGCGGGCCATGGAGGCACTCAAGAGGCTGGCCGCACCCTATGCCAAGGTGCTGCGAAAAGGGACTGACGTCAGGATTCTTTCCAGCGAGTTGGTATCCGGTGACGTCATCACCCTGGAGGCGGGAGACAAGATTCCCGCTGACGCCAGGCTGATTGAGGTGGCGAGCCTGTCAGTAGACGAATCTATCCTCACCGGCGAATCGGTGCCGGTGGAGAAGTTCACCGGTGTCATTGAAGGCGAGGCAATGGTAGCCGACATGAGCAATATGGTCCATATGGGCTGTGCCGTGGTTAGCGGCCGCGGAGCAGCTGTCATCACGACCACGGGTATGAGCACCGAGATTGGCAAGATCACTGCTCAGGTGCAGGAAGTCAAGCCTCCGCCCACTCCGCTTCAGCGCAACGTGGCAAGGTTGGGACGATACATCGGCATTCTGACGCTCGGTATCATTGTAGTCCTGATAATCATTGGGGTGGTAAGAGGATACACATTTACAGAGATGTTCGAGTTCGCGGTGCCCGCTGCAGTTTCTGCGATTCCGGAAGGGCTGCCGGCGATGGTGACAGTAGTCCTCGCTCTGGGGATGAGGCGAATGGCGAGGCGGAACGCCCTTATCCGGAAACTGATGGCAGTGGAGACGATGGGCGCGGTCACCGTCATCTGCTCGGATAAGACGGGCACGCTCACCGAAAGCGAGATGACTTTACGGCAGATGTACATCTCTGGCCGAACAATAGAAATCACGGGAGCTGGCTATCGCCCCGAGGGCCAGTTCCTGGAAGGCGGGCAAGAACTTGAACCTGCGGAGGACAAGGACCTGCTTTTGGCCCTGAGGATCAGCGCCCTGTGCAATGATTCCACGCTGAAGTCGGATGGGGAGAGGCATCAAATCCTGGGGAATCCCACTGAGGGGGCTTTCCTGGTAGCTGCCCTCAAGGCCGGGCTGGATCAGAGAACATTGCAGGAGGAGCAGCCGCGCCTGGCGGAACTGCCCTTCCTTAGCGAAAAGCGCTATATGGCCACTCTTCATTCCTCTCCCGATGGGCAGGACGGCAAGGCAGTGGTCTACGTTAAGGGAGCTCTTGACCGGGTGCTGGCCATGTGTGGCGAAGTGCTCCAGAACGGCGCCTGCCAGGAACTCACTTCTGAGCGCATCGCCGAGATTGAGAGTAAGAACCTGGAGATGGCAACAAAAGCACTTCGAGTGATGGCTCTGGCCTATGCCGAAGGTGTTTCCGCTCCTGAAGAGCTCTCCCGTGAGCACCTTGACGGCAAGCTGATACTGGTCGGCCTGGCGGGGATGATTGATCCTCCCCGTCAAGAAGCCAGGAAGGCGATTGCCGACTGCAAGCGGGCCGGCATCAAGGTGGTGATGATAACCGGCGACCAAAAGGCCACGGCGGTGGCTATTGCCGACGAACTGAGCCTGCCCTCGGGCGAAGCGATAACGGGACTGGAACTGGACAAGATGAGCGATGAAGAACTCAGCGGCAGAATAGAAGCGGTCTCGGTCTTCGCCCGAGTTGAACCACTCCACAAGCTGAGGATTGTCAATGCCCTGAAGACGAAGGGCCATACTGTGGCCATGACCGGGGACGGCGTAAACGACGGCCCGGCACTGAGGAGCGCCGACATCGGAATAGCCATGGGCATCAAGGGGACCGATGTTGCGCGTGAAGCTTCGGACATTGTGCTCACCGACGATAACTTCGCCTCCATTGTCGCTGCCGTAGAGGAGGGAAGAGTCATCTTCGGCAATATCCGCCGCTCTGTTTTCTATCTCCTGAGCACCAACGTGGGTGAGTTGTTCACCTGGGCGCTGGCAATTGTGGCCGGCATTCCCCTGCCCGTTGTCGCCCTTCAGATTCTGTGGATAAACCTGGTCACCGACGGTGTCTGTACCATACCGCTAGGCCTGGAACCAAAGCACAGCAATGTACTGGAGGAGCCGGCCCGTCGAGCAAAGGCAGGGATCGTCTACAGGGGGATGCTGGCCAGGATCGCCTTTCTTGCCCTGTTCATGGCAGTCGGTACGTTCCTGATCTTCAGATGGGAACTGCCCAGGGTTGGGCTGGCTGAAGCCAGGACGATGGCCTTCTCTGTCATGGTTGCCTTCCAGTCGGTTAATGCCCTCAACGCCCGCTCCGACCGGCAGTCGATTTTCAAGCTGGGTCTTCTGAGCAATCGTCTGTTGCTGGGCGGCATAGCGCTGGTCGTTCTTCTCCAGGTGACGGTAATCTATGCACCGCCGTTCCAGAGATTATTCTACACGGTGCCCTTGAACGTCAACGCCTGGATGGTCATCGTTCTTATTGCCGGAAGTGTTCTGGTGGTGGAGGAGGTGCGCAAACTGGCAGCGCCGCGCATCTTCGATCGAGGCAAATAGAGTTGTAGCCCTTGCGGGTCCGGG
>Ga0209986_10004611_pt1 | contig 11618 bp, 11 predicted proteins | sample BlataG_FD_183168 | JGI IMG/M metagenome (GOLD analysis project Ga0209986, IMG submission 183168) | Deep subsurface microbial communities from Black Sea to uncover new lineages of life (NeLLi) - Black_00105 metaG (SPAdes) (version 2) | ecosystem: Environmental > Aquatic > Marine > Oceanic >...
GACAAGAGAGCCGGCCTAGCTGACGCTGCCCTAACGCAGTCTTGGGTGAAGGAGGGCGCTGTGGTCTTCGTATTCACTGCCGTTTATGAGAGAACAACAGCTAAATATGATGACAGGGGCATAAGGTATGTGCATATCGAAGTGGGACATGCTGCTCAGAACTTGTGCCTCCAGGCAACAGCAATGGGCTTGGGAGCAGTCACTGTAGGTGCGTTTCACGATGAAGCGGTAGCCGAACTCCTGAATCTACCACAGGATGAACAGCCTCTGTATATAATTCCTGTAGGCCGCAAACAGTGAAAGGTGATACCAGCCCTTGATATCCAATACCCCGAGTAACATCATTCTCCCGTCCTCTGCCTAGATTAGGCCCAAGTCCTTCAGTCTTACCCTTCCTTAACTGACTTTTGACTCTATCTTACACAGTCGGGGAATGAGTTAGCAAACAATACATTGATTTGTTACCCCGATGAGCCTGAAAAAGGATATTCGACCAGCTTTGAAATGACCTTCGGAGTTTTCCAGCTCCCTCAAAGCCTATAACTATCTCGATAATACACCAACAGATATAGCTCTCTAAGCAAGTCGGACTCGTTGTGGCGAATAATCTGCTGTAAATAATCCCTATCCCCAGTCTTCAGAAACTTTTCCCATAATAAAGGGATATCCTTGCCACTTATCACTGGCTCGCTAAAATAATGCTCTGCGTGGGTGAACAACTCATCCAACTTGGGCCATTTAAGACCAAGCTTTTCCGCTTTTTCCCTCCAGGGCTGGAATAAGTCTATTCCTTCTATGTTCATTCCCCTGGCTTTAAGGAATTCTTTCTCAAAAGAGAGGTTGTAGGCATAGAATGGCTTGGGCAGCTTGGGAATGAGTCCAGCAATCTGAGTGATAAAAGGCTTCTCGTCCTTTGAAGTGCGGCATATTATTTCAAGGCGACTCCCTTGAACATAGCCAAAAACCACTATCTCATCATGAATTCTATCCAGCCCGGTAGTCTCTATATCAATCAAGGTTCCCTGTGGAATGCTTACCATTAACTCCCGACTATATGAGGTAATCATATTTTCCCTCTCTTTCGCTAAGCATTATACAAGCTGGACTACACCAAAGATACCTCGCTGAGCTAAAATTATAGTCTTCCACACAACGTCTTATAAAACTCCTCTCATGTAATGAATTTTTTCTTCCTTACAAGAGAGGTTAGGTGAGGGTGACTTCCTCCCTCCTTCTAACTCCGAGGCTGTTTAATTTTGCCTCATCCAGTTTTAATACCCGTTCACCCTCAAGATCCTCGTAGTGCGACCCTTTAGGGTCGTGCACGAGGCTAAAGCCTTGTACTACACTCTTAAACACCCTCGCTCCTCCCACCAAGGGAGGGAGAATTGTAAGGAATTTCGCAATTGATTATAGTATTAAGCGATTTGCTATGTGGCTTCAAGGTATAGGCAAAATTTTGATTCTAGGCTGAGCTTTCCTCATGTTCTTCGGCTTGCTTCTGGTCTTGCGGCAGGAATTGTAAAGAATCCCGGGCCACATCGAACCTCCAGTATTTTTTGACCCGACTTTAGTCCAGCGTCATCTAATTGCCACGGCCCCTCCCGGTTACCTGAAACACTCTCTCTACTGCGCCATTTCGGACGCCATATAGTTGGTCATGTATATTGATAACGAGGGTAGCATTGTTAGGCACGATTTCTAACCGCTCGCCAAATCTCAGCTTTTTCTCGGGATTCATATAGTACAAATAACCAGTCTCAGCGCTCATACGTCCTGCTCGCAGGTCTGGACGTCCTTGGACGGAGCCAAAACTGGCCATTCCATTCCAGAAATAGTCCGGGTCATTTACAGCATCTATGTTATAGTCCGAACCAAATGTCTTATACCCGGCATCAATTGCGGCCTTTTCGGGATGTGCAGTGCTGATTACGGTGGTTAACACGGTAACAGCGCATGATTCCCTTGTGTTGGCACCCTTCCGCATGTATCCGAGATCGCCGATCACGCAGTTCCCAGGGTGAATCTCTGTTATGTGGGGGAATTTCCCCTCCTTTATATAACGGCACGTGGAGCGGAATGTGTTTGAGGCGCCTACAGAGACATGCTCTATCGTCATACCCTCTCCTCTCAGCATGTTGGCTGTCTCCGTCATTATCGATGCAGTTTCGAAAGCCATCTTGTCTGCACTTTCTGCCTTGCCCATTTCATGTGCATAGACACCTACAAGCTCGATACCTGGAATAGTCAAAAGTTCCTTAGCCAGATTTAAGACCGGTTCACCGGGGAGAACACCAAGGCGAGAGTATCCACCCAGAGGTGCATTTGTATCAACCTTTATGAGCACAGGAATCTTCCGTCCAACTGCTTGAGCAACCTGCGAAGCACCCTCGGCTTGTTCGACCATATCTACCACGATAGTGAGCTTAAGCCTATCTTTGTCAAGAAGTTTCCTGAGCTTCTCTAGCTTATGGGAACCATAATAGCCAGGGTGAGAAATAAGTATGTCGCCGATTCCCTCCTCTGCCATAGCTTCTGCCTGACCCATAGAACCGACATCTACGCCGCACGCCCCGGCTTCAATTTGCAATTTGGCTATTGACGCACATTCATGAACCTTCACATGCGGCCTCAGCTTCACACCTGCCTCAGCTGCCAGTCGAGACATCTCGGCGATATTTGCCTCGAGCTTGCCCATATCCACGAGAACAGCAGGAGTGTCCAATGATAGATAAGGAATGTTTTGTTCTGTCATACTATTACCTCCATTAAATTAGTCTGATGTTCACTTTACCAGTATTTAGATGAGTAAGCAACGTCTAGAGAAAGGGGATATTCGACCAGCTTTGAAATGACCTTCGGAGTTTTCCAGCTCCCTCAAAGCCTATAGCTATCCCGGTAATATACTAACAAATATAGCTCTCTAAGCAAGTCGGACTCGTTGTGGCGAATAATCTGCTGTAAATAATCCCTATCCCCAGTCTTAAGAAACTTTTCCCATAATAAAGGGACATCCTTACCACTTATCACTGGCTCGCTAAAATAATGCTCTGCGTGGCTGAACAACTCATCCAACTTGGGCCATTTAAGACCAAGCCTTTCCGCTTTTTCCCTCCAGGGCTGGAATAAGTCTATCCCTTCTATATTCATTCCCCTGGCTTTAAGAAATTCTTTCTCAAAAGAGAGGTTGTAGGCATAGAATGGCTTGGGCAACTTGGGAATGAGTTTGGCAATCTGAGTGATAAAAGGCTCCTCGTCCTTTGAAGTGCGACATATTATTTCAAGGCGACTCCCTTGAACATAGCCAAAAATCACTATCTCATCATGAATTCTATCCAGCCCGGTAGTCTCTATATCAATCAAGGTTCCCTGTGGAATGCTTACCATTAACTCCCGACTATATGAAGCAGCCATATTCCCCTCTCTTTCGCTAAGCATTATACGAGCTGGACTACACCAAAGATACCCCGATGAGCTAAAATTATAATCTCCCACACAACGTCTTATAAAACTCCTCTCATGTAATGAATTTTTTCTTCCTTACAAGAGAGGTTAGGTGAGGGTGACTTCCTCCCTCCTTCTAACTCCGAGGCTGTTTAATTTTGCCTCATCCAGTTTTAATACCCGTTCACCCTCAAGATCCTCGTAGTGCGACCCTTTAGGGTCGTGCACGAGGCTACCCCGTGTAGTAATCTTCGCTACTACACAGGGCTAAAGCCTCGCACTACACTCTTAAACACCCTCGCTCCTCCCACCAGGGGAGGGAGAATTGTAAGGAATTTTGCAATTGATTATAGTATTAAGCGATTTGCTATGTGGCTTCAAGGTATAGGCAAGATTCTAATTCTAGTCGGAGCTTCCCTCATGTTCTTTGGCTTGCTACTGGCCTTCTGGCAGAAGCTTCCCTTCCCAGGAAAGCTCCCCGGTGACATATTGGTGCAAAAAGGAAACCTTCAATTTTTCTTCCCCATAGTGACTTGCCCATAATTAGCATCTTGCTTACCATCATTTTGAACTTCGTCATATCCATCTGTTTAGATAAAACTAAGTGAGCCTCCAGACGGAGGCTCACTTGTGAATATCGCTATTCAATTCTTAACCCCTACTCCTCCTTTTAGTTTCGGACTAAATATCCTTTGCCCCTAATTATTTAGGGCCCACTATAACAAGCGAGGAGCTCGGGGCTTCCCAATGCTCCCCGCCAGTGCATCTCAGTTAGTATCAGCTACCTCCCCCTAGCACTAGCGGGGAGCTATTATCGGGAAAAATCCAGGTACACAATAGCGCTTGCCGCATCATGCTCACCTCCTTCGCTAAGCAGAATCAAGCTTTTGCCTAGCATTAATATATTAACAAATATGAGCGGATAAGTCAAATTATCATAGCGAGAGTGTTTATTAACTGGCAAAGAATGTCACTCTGAGCGAAGCGAAGAGTCTAAAAGAGATTCTTCGCCCGTAGGGCTCAGAATGACAAATAGGATTACTAAACAGTCTCCCCCCCTTTCTAGCAGCCCCCAAGCTAACGCTAAAATGCTAAAATGAACTATTAAGAGCGATTAGTCTACTATGGATATCTGTGAAGAATTAAGGAGCAAGCTTAAGGAAGCTACCAAGAAGAACAGAGCCGATGCTATTCTCCTTTCAGGAGGACTTGATACCAGCATTTTGGCCTTCATAGCGAAACCAGCCATAGCCTTCACAGTAGCTTTAAAAGATTCCCAAGCACCCGACCTAATCTACTCAGAAAAAGTGTCGAGCCTTCTGGGAATAGAACACAAGAAAATGGAGTTCGGTGTGGAAGAGGCACTTAATACACTCCCTGAGGTTATCAGAATATTGAAAACCTTCGACCTCGCTTTACCCAATGACCTCTCCCTATACTTTGCCCTCAAACTTGCCCAGGAAAGCAATGTTTGCTCCATCATGACCGGCGACGGAGCCGATGAGCTTTTCGCCGGCTACTCTTACATGGCATCGCTCCCACACAAAGCTCTCGAACTATATATAAGCCGACTCTCAAAAAGCTGGCACTTCTCAGCCAACGAACTCGGCGAGGCTTTAGGCATTGAGGTAAAGCAACCTTTTCTCGATAAGGATTTCGTCAGCTTCGCTCTGCAAATAAGCTCAGAGCTCAAGGCTAAAGAGGGCATCGGTAAACATATTCTGAGAAAGAGCTTTAAGGACTTAATTCCACCAGAGATAGTGTGGCGGAAAAAAGAGCCCATAGAATATGGCTCAGGCTCCACTAGGCTCCGTAAGGTGATAAGTGCTATGGTCTCTGATGAAGAGTTCCAGTCAGTAAAAGAGAAAACCGGCATAAAATTCCTCAATAAGGAGCACTCCTTTTATTACCGTATCTATAATGAGGTCGTGGGGGAAATACCTCAAGCCAAGAGCAACGAGGGGAGATGTCCTTGCTGCGGAGCCGGCATGGGCAGATACCATTGCCGAACTTGCGGCTTTTCACGCCCCCTGAAGGGATGCCTAACCAGTCCTTAACTCAGGGCAGAGACGACCCTAGTACCTACGCCAACCATAATGACCTAGCAGTCAGTCTGAGTAACGTATGCCGTAGCCTTGGAACAGATGAAATGCAGCCATCAGTCAGCTTCAAAAAAACTTGATCCTGGATTACTCAGACGAGCCCCTACGGTTCAGCCTTTTCATGTTATAATGTAGTCATCAGGGAGGAGGTTCGTAATATGGAGGATTGGAAAGGACGCATCTCTATAGACCCGAATGTCTGTCATGGCAAGCCCTGCATCAAGGGCACACGAATCATGGTATGGATTATTGTAAGCTGCTTGGCTAACGGCGATTCTGTTGAAGATATCCTGGAGGCCTACCCAGGACTCAAGCGAGAAGATATCCACGCTGCCTTGGCTTACGCCGCAGAGATGACGCGCGAGAAGGTGCTGCCAGTAGAGGTAGCAAATGCCTGATGAAGCTCAAACTGGATGAAAACATTGATCCACGAGCCAAAGACATCCTAACGCAGGCAGGCCATGATGTTCTTACTGCGCAAGAGGAGGCACTCGGTGGGGTTCTGGATGACGCCGTTGCGGCAGCCGCGAGTCGTGAAGGACGTTGTTTGCTCACTTTAGACCTAGATTTCGCTAACATTTTCGCTTACCCCCCAGAAAGGTATGCGGGGCTAGTGGTGCTGCGCCATCCTCATCCGACAGTAAAAGGTTTACTGGATCTTGTTCACCAGTTCACTATTTCCCTATGTTCCCATAACCCGCGCCGACATCTCTGGATTGTGGAGCTAGGTCGCCTTCGCATTCACGAGGAGACAGGGAGTGAATAATCACTCATAGTGGGAGAAATATATGGCAAAGATTGAAATCACCAAGACCGAGCTCGTCTGGCCAGGCAAGTATGACGAGAATGGTCAGCGTAAGGAGGTGGAGAGGGCTGGGGTGAGGTAGAAAAGTGTCCTTGCTGCGGAGCAAGCATGGGTATACACCATTGCCGAACTTGCGGCTTTTCGTTACCTCTGATGGATAGCTCTAGAGATTCTTTACGGAGCCTGCCCTGAGCAATGTGAGATTGCTTCGCTTCGCCCGCAATGACAGGAAGCGAAAGGTTCTGAATGACATTGGAAACTTTGGAAAGGATTAGCCTTTTATCTTTATTGGAATGCCGGAAGCCATAAAGTAAACCTCATCGGCGTGCTGGGCTAGAAGCTGATTGGCTTTGCCCAGAAGATCTCGATAAACTCGACCTAATTTATTCTCTGGCACCAAGCCCAAACCTACTTCGTTGGAAACTACGATAAAAATACCCCTATGTTTATCGATGCATTCAATCAGCTCTTTTACCTCGGTCATGACTTGTTTTTCTGCCTCAGAGATTGCTTCGCCGTTTTCACCCTCACCTTCGTCCTCTCCCGTCGAGGGAGAGGAAAAGGGTTCCCTACCTTCTCTAGTTAGAATATTAGAGACGAGCAAAGTCAAGCAATCGAGGAGCACCACATCGGCATCTTCAATCCGCTCTTTTAGTTTCTGACCTACCCTGACATCGATTTCTAAAGTCCGCCAGTTCTTGGGGCGCATTCTCTTATGCTCTTCAATCCGTGAAGCCATCTCCTCATCAAGAGGTTGTCCTGTGGCGACAAAGAGACCTTTCTCCCCAAGCCTTTTCGCCGTCTGTTGAGCGAACCTGCTCTTGCCACTGCGTGCCCCACCCAGAATGAGAATGAAACTTTTAGCCAATCTACCTCCAAATGTCATTGGGGCCGTTTAATTTTGCCTCATTCAGTTTTAATAACCTTCACCCCAAAGATCTTCGTAGTGCGACCCTTTAGGGTCGTGCACGAGGCTAAAGCCTCGCACTACATTTTTAAACACCCTCGTCGTTGGGAACCCCAAGATGAAGAATCTTTTGTAGACTCTTCGCTTCGCTCGCAATGACAGGGAGAATCTGCTGGCTCAAACTTAACTTAGCCAACTAGCTCCTCCCAATTCACCAATCAGCAACATTAGAATGAGCACGACCACTTCAGCAAATTCATTTATGGCACCATAAGTATCCCCGGTAAGCCCTCCAAATCTGGAGCAAAGATATTTTGAAACCACCAGGAGAATAAGGCCAAGCGCTGCCAAGAGGCCTGCTCCCCACCACTTGAGCAGAACCAATGCTATGACCAAGGAAAATACCGTTGCTACAGCCATCCCCTTCCAATTTGCCCTCTGCTTGACAGCCCACCCCATACCTTCTTTCTTAGCCAGAGGGAAGATGGAAATAGCATAGACCATCCCCCAGCGACTCAAGATAGGCATAAGTATCAGGGCACTTGCTCGTAATTGTTGTGGCAAGGCAACCAAAGAGGCAAACTTGGCGAGAATTAGACAACATCCCCCGACCACCCCAAACCCACCAACTCGACTATCACTTATTACCTTTAACTTATCTGAAATCGAGCTTTTTACACTAAGCCCATCACAGGTATCAATAAAGCCATCGAGGTGCAAAGCCCCGGTGAGAATAACAAGAGCAATAACGAGCAAGACATTAATTAGAATCGAGGGCAGAAATAACCCCAGCAAGTAATCAAGCCCAAATAGCACCAGCCCCAAGAACAACCCTACTACAGGGAAAAAACTTATTGATTTCCCTAAGTCCTCAGCGCCATACTCCCGACGACAAGGAGAAGGTATTATGGTAAGAAATTGCCAGGCACTCCAGAATCTCACTTATTCCCCTTTTTTTGAGAAACACCAGCTCCACTAAAGGTTGCCATCTCGGCTAGGGTCTTCACTGCTGCCTCGACGAGCGCTATGCCCAGTGCTGCACCTGTCCCTTCACCAAGGCGCATCCTCAGATCCAGGAGCGGCGTCAATCCCAAGTATTGCAGCAACGCCTTATGCCCACTCTCAGCCGAGAGGTGAGCAGCGATAAGGTAATCCTTTAATCTGGGCGAGAGTTTGGCAGCGATAAGCGCAGCAGCCCCTGAGATGAAGCCATCAATGAGTACAGGGACACGATGTGCTGCCGCTCCAAGCATGACCCCAGCCAGCCCACCGATTTCAAAACCACCAACTTTGGCCAGCACATCAATAGGGTCTCGATGGTCAGGCTTATTAAGCTCTAAAGCCTTTTGAATCACCTCGACTTTGTGAGCGAGTTGCTTATTGGCTAACCCTGTGCCTCGTCCGGTGAGCTCTTCCACCAGTTCGCCCGTAATAGCAGCACATATAGCACTACTGGCAGTGGTATTGCCAATGCCCATGTCTCCAGTACCTACAATGTCAAGCCCTTTAGCTATCTCATCTTCTACAATTTCAATCCCAGCTTCTATTGATTTCATAGCTTCGCTGTGGCTCATCGCTGCCTCCCGAGCCATATTCTTCGTTCCATAAGCTATTTTCTTACAAATGAGGTTAGGATGTGGTGGGAGATCACTCACTGTTCCCATATCAACTACGACAACACGGGCACCAATAAAGCGGGCAAGAATATTTATGCCAGCACCACCACTGAGGAAGTTGCATACCATCTGTCCTGTGACTCCTTGTGGGTAAGCGCTCACTCCCTCACTTACCACGCCATGGTCAGCAGCCATAGTCACAATAGCTTTGTGCTCAAGGCTATGAATTACCTTGCCCTTAATACCAGCTACTTGTATGGATAGCTCCTCCAGCCGTCCTAGGCTCCCCTTAGGTTTGGTCAATTTATCCTGACGAACCTTAGCTGCCTCCATGGCCCTCCTATCCAGAGGCTTTATTTCTGTTAGTATTCGGGATAGAAAATCACTCATTAATGCTGGCTAACTCCTTACCTCCTTTATGGCAGCCACCAAGCTTTGGCATTCGGGTAAGGTGCGCGGTGCAATACGGATATATTGGGGAAGACCGAAGGAGCTACAGTCACGCACCAGTATTTTACGCTTAAGCAATTCACGCCGAAATCGTGGGGCATCACCTACCTTGACTAGAAAGAAATTTGCCTCCGAAGGGAGGGGCGACAAACCAAGACGAGAAAGCTCAGCTATAAGATATTTTTTCGCCTCCCTAAGCTCAATTTGACAGCGCTTCAAATACCCTTCCTCATTCATAGCGATAATCCCTGCTTTTTGGGCTAGAGCATTAACATTCCATGGTGGGCAGATACGACGTAAGGTGACAATAATCTCCTCCCTGGCTACTCCATAGCCTAAGCGAAGTCCGGCCAGGGCATAGTCCTTGGTCATGGAGCGCAAAACAAGGAGATTGTTTCGCTCCGCTCGCAATGACGAATGTAGCACCAAATCCAGCGAAGACCAAGCATTATCAACAAAGCTAATGTAAGCTTCATCCAAGACCACCAAAGCATCCTTGCCAGCATCCAGAATCTTCTCGAAATCTGCCTGTAGAAGATACCTCCCGGTGGGGTTATTTGGATTGCTGATAAAGATGCCTTTGGGGCGATGTTGCTTAATTAGTTTAACAGTCTCGTCTACGTTTAGCTGGAAATCATTTTCCTCCAAGAGCTGCTGCTTTATAAGAGATGCCCCAACAATTTGGCAGGCAACCTGGTATTCACCAAAGGTGGGCTCAACGATGAGAACTTTATCGCCTCGACCAAAGTAGGCCAGAGCAGTAAGGCGTATAAGCTCAGTGGAGCCGTTACCAACCAATATATTCTCTGCCTTTATTCCTAGCTTCTCAGCTAAAGCGTATCTTAGATGACAAGCCCCGGAATCAGGATAATGGGAAATTGCTTCGCTTAACTCATAACTAACACAGCTTAGCGCCTCCATCACTCCAGGCGGTGGGCCAAGGGGGTTTAGATTAGCACTAAAATCAAGGACCTCCTGAGGAGCAATGCCCAGCGTTTCCAACTCAGCGTAGTCGATACCCCCGTGTGGACAGACTGTTACTCCTTGTATTTCCGGCCTAGGTAACAAAGACAAGATACGTCACCTCCATGGTTAAACAAAACAAAACCCAAAGTAGAGCAGCCACCTCGAGTAGCTTTATTCCAGAGACAATGAGGTCGGGAGACAGGGGGTTATTAGGATTGCCCAAGTTATAGCAACCCACCTTTTCCAACCGGACCCTGAGTGCTCCTGCTACGGCACTCATTGGCCAGCCAGCATTAGGACTTTCTGTCCTGCCATGGTGATGAAGCATAACTTGCCAGGCACTCCTGCTATCCCTACGGCATAAAGGTGCAGCTATCACCAGCAGCAGCCCCGAGATTCGCGCTGGAATAAAGTTTAAAATGTCATCCAATTTAGCAGCGAATCTGCCTAAATGTCCATACTTTCCATGATAGCCAATCATGGCATCCAGAGTGTTTACCACTCGATAGGCCACGGCACCGGGGACACCGAAAAACAAAAAATAGAATAGAGGGGCAACAAAGCTATCACCCACATTCTCCGCCACAGACTCTACTGTTGCTGAGACCAACTCCGGCTTTCCCAGACTTTGGGTGTCGCGGCTAACCAGACAGGGCATTTTGGCTCGGGCTTTCTCTAGATTACCCTTGGCTAAAAGCACTTTAATCTCAAGAGCAGTCTGGCGCAATTCCCTAAAGGCAAAGGTTGGTTTTAGCAGCAAAGCGCCACTGAGCACATACACTAGGGGGCTAATCTCATTCACATAGAGTAAAAGAAAATAAACAGGTGAAGTGAAAATGAAAATAGTAAGCAAAAGCATGCCAGCGCCATAAACCAACTGAGCCCGTGTTCCCTGAGTCGGAGCGAACCTCTCCAAAAAGGAGATTGCCTTCCCCATCCACACCACTGGATGCATAACTCGAGGTGGCTCCCCAAGTAGCACATCAATGACCAAAGCCAGCAGCAGAATGAATAAACCTTCCATCGCTTCCCCTACCGCTGAATATAAGTTCTTTCCCTTTTACCTTCACCAGCCATGATAAGAGTAGTCGGCAACTTATTAACCGGGTGAGGATAAACGCATACTTCAGCACCATAGACCTCCTTAATATTCTGGACTGTAAGCACCTCTTGTGGTATCCCCTTAGTATAAATCTGCCCTCCATCTAGCATAACCAACCAATCACAATATTGAGCGGCTAAATTCAAATCATGTAGGGCAGCAATGACAGTTAAGTTCTGCTCGAGACAAAGGTTCTTAACCAAATCTAGAATCTCCACCTGATGAT
>Ga0209986_10004612_pt1 | contig 11618 bp, 12 predicted proteins | sample BlataG_FD_183168 | JGI IMG/M metagenome (GOLD analysis project Ga0209986, IMG submission 183168) | Deep subsurface microbial communities from Black Sea to uncover new lineages of life (NeLLi) - Black_00105 metaG (SPAdes) (version 2) | ecosystem: Environmental > Aquatic > Marine > Oceanic >...
GCTACGATAAAACTGAAGATTTAAAAGAAAACATTATGGAGATGCTTATAGATTGGTTTAGTGCAGGCATTGACCCCGAAAGAAGTACTGTATTAATACAATCTTATGTCCCGGAACATGCAGAATTACATCTACTTTTTTCCATGATTACTCCTTTGCCCTGGTTAGAAAGAAATCCGGTATTAAAAGAACAGGTACGAGATTTAGGATTGAAAGACAATATTAATTATGGTCTTTTGGGATATCCGGTTCTAATGGCTTCAGATATCTTGATCTACAAAGCTAATGCTGTACCGGTGGGGGAAGATCAAGTACACCACGTAGAATTAACTCGGGAAATTGCCCGGAGATTCAATAATCTTTATAAAAATGTTTTTCCTTTGCCCCAGGTAAAATTGACCAAGATTCCCCGTGTACCGGGAACTGACGGAAAGAGAATGAGTAAAACACTGGGGAATACTATTTCCATATCTGACTCGCCGGAAAAAATTAAAGAAAAAGTGAAGACAATGATAACTGATACCCAAAAAATAAGATTAAATGATCCGGGACATCCGGATATTTGTGTTGTGTTTACTTATCATGAGATATTTAACCCGAAACAATCTGAAGAAATATCTACCGGATGCAAATCAGGAAAATTAGGATGTGTAGAATGTAAAAAGAGATTGGCTCAGGCTTTAATAAATAAGTTTGATGGATTCAGGGAAAAAAGGAAATACTATGAAAAAAATCCGAAAATAATTAGAGAAATTGTAATCGAAGGGAGCAAAAAGGCAAGGCAAGCAGCTAAACAGACCCTCGATGAAGCAAAAAAAGCCATGAATTTGGATTATGAATAATAAAAATATTGACTTTAAAATAAAGACTAATGATTTAGATAGCTCCATAAACGAATTATTGAGAAATATAAAAGAAGGTATCGTAGATATTGAACAGGTACCTATTACTGAAATAATAGATCAGTATTTAAGATATGTTATTCAAAATAAGACTACTATTGACCTGAGCATTGCCGGTAAAACCATTGCTGAAATGGCTTTAATATTAAAAATAAAATCAGAAAATCTTCTTCCTAAATTGGAAGTTAAAAGCAGTGAAGAGGAAGATGATGAATACAATGATTTTATGATTTCAAAAGAAAAAGAAGCATATCTTCAGGAATATGACAAATTTCAAAAAGTGATCGAATATTTAAAGGAAAGAGAAGGGACCCAAAATAATATCTATTTTCCGGTGATAGAAAATAATGATAAAGAAGGTAGTATAGAAATTCAGAAAGTTGATTTAGCAGACCTTTTAACTTCTTTGGAAAAAGTATTACAGAATAAAAAGAAAGAAGACTACATACCCTTTAAAAAAATGAATTTTACTACCGCTTCCAAGATGAAAGAAATAATTAATCTGTTGAAGGGCAGTAAAGAAGGATTGCCTTTCGATTATTTCATGGAAAGAGCTCAGAGCAAATTAGAAGTTATTGTTATTTTCCTTGCTTTGTTAGAACTTATATATTTAAGAAAAATAAGATGCTATCAGAAAAAAAACTTTGATAGGATAATGTTCGATCTGAAAGGAGATGCTTTAAAGTTAAAGAAAAATTAAGAAACAATACAAGATGGAGCAATATAATAGAATGCTTATTGCTGATATATAATAATCCATTAACCCTTGACAAGATAAAAGAGATTACCGGTCTGGAGAAAAAAAGAAGTAGATCGATTATTAATGAGCTAATCTCAAAATATGACCAAGATGATAGACCATTTAAAATATATGAAATTGCCGGTGGGTATAAACTGGGTACCAAACCCCAGTACTCTGTCTGGGTAGAAAAAATCTTAGAGAATAAAAGAAAGCATCAAATTTCTAAAGCAGCCCTGGAAACACTGGCTATTATTGCTTACAATCAACCAATAACCCGTTTAGAAATTGAAAAGATAAGGGGAGTAAGCTGCTCAGGGGTCTTGTTTAATTTACTAAAGCATAAATTTGTAAAAATTAGCGGGAGAAAGAAGGCACCTGGAAATCCTTTGCTTTATAAAGTTACGGACCATTTTTTAATGCATTTCGGCTTAAAAAATCTTAGTGACCTTCCCAAACTAAGCGAAATCGAGATTAAATGACATGATTGAAAGATTGCAAAAATATTTAGCGGGAACAGGGATTGCTTCCCGAAGAAAGTGTGAAGAACTTATCCTTCAAGGGCAGATACGGGTAAATAATTCTGTCGTTACTAAGTTGGGGACCAAGGTTGACCCTCAAAAAGATATTGTTGAAGTAAAGGGTAAATTAGTAAAATATAAAGAAATAAAACAGTATTCTTATATATTATTAAATAAGCCTAAAGGATATTTAACTTCTCTATCCGATCCCTTTGGCAGACCGATTGTTTTAGATTTATTGAAAGGGGTAAAAGAAAGAGTATACCCGGTTGGCCGTTTAGATTTTAATTCGGAAGGACTATTAATTCTTACTAATGACGGTGAATTAGCTTATACCTTAACTCACCCGGCAAAAGAAGTAGAAAAGGTTTACATTGTCAAATTGAAGGGAATTCCCTCTTCTGAAAAATTAAAAATCTTATCAAAAGGAATTGTCTTAGAAAATAATTATAAAATATCACCATGTAATATTTATTTGTTAAAAATTACCAAGGGAAATGCCATATTAAAAATAAAAATAAGAGAAGGAAAGAAAAGACAGATTAGGAAAATGGGCGAATATATCGGGCATTTTGTTCTAGAGCTGAGAAGAACTCAATTAGGTCCAATTTCTTTAAAAGGTGTAAAACCGGGAGAGTACAGGTATTTAAATAAAGAAGAAATTAAAAGTCTGAAGAAAATTGCTTAGCAGTATATCGTATATCGTATTGCGTATTAGTTAATCAGTTACCCGGTTTACCGGTTAATGGAATAAGCAATACGGCCCTACTTACTAAAAACCGAGAACTGTAAACTATTTTCTTTATCTAAAAACCAACAACTAAAAACTAAAAACTTGTATTTAATACTAACGACTAATTTGGGGTAAACTAATGAAAAAAAATGGTTTAACAATTACAATAGATGGACCAGCTGCTGTGGGCAAAAGCACTATGGGTAAATTGATTGCCCAGGAATTAGGCTTTTTATATATTGACACGGGAGCGATTTACCGGGCAATAACCTGGAAGGTTTTAAAAAATAATATTAATATAAACGATGAAAATATGATTTCCAATCTGGTTTCAGATACTACTATAACTATAGAGAGAGCAAATACCAAAAGCCTGAATGATTATTATCACATCTTTGTTGACGGAGAAGATGTGTCTGAGGAAATACGCAATCCCAGGATTGACCAAAATGTTTCTCAGATAGCCAGGCTGCCCAAAATTAGAAAACAATTAATTTATCTGCAGAGAAAATTAGCTGAAAAAGGGAATATTGTAATGGAAGGCAGAGATATAGGGTCGGTAATTTTACCGCAGGCAGATATAAAATTCTATTTTACTGCTTCCGAGGAGGAGAGAATTAAAAGAAGGTATAAAGAACTAATAGATAAAGGTTATAGTATAGATTACGAAGTAGTTAAAAAACAGATAATACAGAGGGATAAAATTGACAGCAAGAGAAAATATGCCCCTTTGATCAGGGCAAAAGATGCTATTCTTATAGATTCTACAGAGAAAAGCATTGAGGAAGTTAAAGATAAAATTTTAAAGATAATAAAAAAATTTAGAGAATGCAGGGAAAAAACAAATTGAAAATAATATTATCTAAAAAAATGGGATTTTGTTTTGGAGTCAAAAAATCTGTAAACTTAGCCAAAAATGCCTTAAAAGAAAGAAAAAATAACTTATATATGTTAGGTTCAATAATAAATAATCCTCAAGTTATAGAATATTTTATAAAAAAGGGAGCAAAGATAGCAGACAATTTAGATGAAGTTCCGGAAGAAAGCACGGTTATAACCAGGGCGCACGGTATTTCTCCCACAATACTTAAAAAGGCCTACCAAAAAAGATTATCGGTAGTTGATACTACCTGTCCATATGTCAGAAAAGTCCAAAAGATAGCACGATATTTATACGAAAAGGACTATTTTATAGTTGTCTATGGAGACAAAAAACATCCCGAAGTACTAAGTTTATTGGATACGGTTCAGAACAATGCTTTAGTAATAAATTCAATTCCCGATGTAGAGAAGATAACCAAAAAGAAAAAAATTGGTTTTATATCCCAAACTACCAAAAATATTTATGATTTTTATAAATTATCTACTATTCTGCTAAATAGAGCTGAGGAATTAAGAATATTTAATACAATATGTAAATCTACCACGGAAAGACAAAAGAGCGTACTTGAGTTGGCAAAAGAAGTAGATGTGCTGTTGGTAATTGGAGGGAAGGAAAGCGCCAATACAACCCGATTAGCAGAAATAGGTAAGAATCAGGGAGTAAAGACTTATCATATTGAAACTAAAAATCAACTAAAATACAAATGGTTTCATCCCGAAGATAAAGTTGGAATTACCAGTGGTGCCTCTACTCCTGATTGGGTAACTAATGAAATCATTGATAAACTTAAAGAATGGTATGGTTAAGTACTTTTCTTTACCTTGCCGGCTTTCAAGCATTTAGTGCAGACATTAATTCTTTTTACGGTATTATCAATATGTGCTTTTATTTTTTGAATATTGGGATGCCACATTCTTTTAGTAACTCTGTGAGAATGGCTTATTTTATTACCAAATTGTGGACCTTTACCACAAATATCACATTTTGCCATTTTATATTTCCTCCTGTCAGTTGTAAAAAATATTTAACAGTAAACATTTTATCATATTATATAAAGTCTTGGCAAGTAATAATTTAAAGTTTATAATAAAAAAATAGCGTAGAGCGTAGAGCGTGTAGCGTTCAGGATATAGAAAAGAAGGGTGAACGAAAATTATGAGAATTGTTGCTGGGAAAAACAAAGGTAATATATTAAAATCCCCCAAGGATTTATCTGTTCGTCCTACTTCTGAAAAAGTGAGGGAAGCTTTATTTGATATTTTAGGGACATCTGTCAGGGAAACCTGTTTTTTAGATCTATTTGCAGGTACCGGTGCAGTAGGAATTGAAGCCTTAAGCAGGGGGGCAAGAGAAGTAATATTTATCGAAAAAGAGCTAAAATGCATAAAAATTATAAAAGAAAATTTAGAAAAGACTGGAAACAGCCAAAATGCTATAGTTTACAAAATAGATTTTTTGTCCGGTTTAAAATTATTAGTCAAAAAAAATTATCTATTGGATTATATCTTTCTTGACCCCCCTTACAACAGGGGACTGGTAAACATTTCTTTATTGGAAATAGCGAAATTAACTATATTGAAACATAATGGTTTGGTGATTGCCCAACATTACAAAAAAGAAAAAGTTATGGAAAATTTAAATAATTTGAGATTGTTTAATCAAAAAAGATACGGAGAGTGCTATCTATCTTTTTATGAATATGTTAATATTTAATAGGTGATTTTAAAATTGTAAGAGGAAGGTGAATAGCAATTCGTATTGCGTATCTCGTGAATCGTATCTCGTATAGAATTATTTAACTAGTTGGTTGATTATCTGGTTAGTTAGTTAAAGAATCACTACCAGGTTAGTGTAGAGACACGGCGTGCCGTGTCTTATTGTGTTAACTAATTAACGGTTGAAAAATATTAGACAGGTGAACCTGCCCTCGAAAAAAAGAGGGGTCCAACTGTTATACTTTGGGTACGACTTATTGTTTCTTCACTCTTGAATCCTTCTTTTATTAACGCGATACTCGATACGCGATACGCGATACTATATACTAACGACTATTCACTATTCACTAACGACTAAAGGAGGGAAAAATGAAAATAGCCGTTTATCCGGGTAGTTTTGATCCTATTACTAATGGACATCTAAATATTATTGAAAGAACCACAAAAATTGTTGACAAATTAATAGTAGCAGTAGCAGTAGATTCTAAAAAATCAACTTTGTTTTCAGCCCAAGAAAGAACAGATATGATAAAAGAGGCCACCAAGGATTTGGAAAATGTTAAAGTGCTGTCATTTTCCGGTTTATTAACTGACTTTGTGAGAAAAAATAAAGCAAATATTATAATCAGAGGGATGAGAGCCATCTCTGATTTTGAACATGAGTCACAACTGGCTTTAATGAATAAAAGACTTGCTCCGGAGATTGAAACAATTTTTATGGTTACTTGTTCCACGTATTCCTACTTAAATTCCAGTATAGTTAAAGAAATAGCGAGTTTAAATGGCAACATATCCCAGTTGGTCCCGGAAATTGTAGAGAAAAAGTTAACTACCTTATTTTTTAATAAAAAAACTTAACAAATCAGTTTACCCTGTTAAGTAGACACTCACTTAACAGGGTTTAGCGGTATTTTTTAGTAAAAATATTTATTCTTAAATTGGAGTAAAAATCTACCTGTATAATAAAGAGAAACGATGTACTATTTTAAAAGATATTTTTTAATTATTATAATCACAGTTCTAATCTTACTTAATCTAATCCCTACTCCCTATTTCCTGATAATTCCGGGGCAGGCCATCAATCTTAGTAAAAATATTACGGTAGAAAACGGCGAAAAAGACGCTAAAGGCCAATTTCTCCTCACTTCAACCGCTATAATAAAAGCCAATTTATTATTATATATTTATGGATTTTTTGACCCTAATATCGATTTAAAAAATAGGGATGATGAAATGTTATTGAATATGAAACAAAAAGATTATATTAATATAATGGAAAAATTAATGCAGGAAAGCCAGATGATTTCCAAAGTTGTAGCTATAAGGAAAGCAGGATATTCGCCGGAAATATCAGGACGAGGAATATTGATTAACGGAATATTGGATAACAGTCCGGCAAAAAATAAATTATTACCGGGTGATGTGATTATTAAAATAGATGATAAACCGGTTCATACTCTGGAAGATTTTTCAGAAATTGTTAGAGGTTATAATTCAAGTCAAGTTGTTAGAATTACTTTTTTAAGAGATAATACTGCTTATTCAACATCAATTCCTCTTATTGAACTTCCCAGTGCTGATGATAAAAAAGAAAGAATAGGGATAGGTGTCTATGCTGATACTAAAGATCTTCAATGCAGGTTCCCTTTAAAAATAGAAATAAATTTAGAAAAAATAAAGGGACCTTCTGCTGGTCTGATGATTGCCTTGGAAATATTGAATCAATTAACTGAAAATGATCTAAGTAGTAGTTTATTTATCGCGGGTACCGGTAATTTAAGTATGGATGGGAGAATAACCGAAGTAGATGGAATTAAACAAAAAATTATTTCAGCAAAAAAACAAAAAGCCGATGTATTTTTAGTGCCTCAAAAAAATTACCCAGAAGCTCTTAAGTTCGGTCGTGGTATTAGAATAATTCCGGTTAATGATTTTGATGATACAATAATAAAATTAATAAAATTATAAAAATGTAAAATTATTATAGATGATAAGAAATGAATTAATCATTTTTTATCACTATTTTACGAGTGAAATCAAGCCGAGCCACCCTATCTTCTGCTTGTTTACTACCAAGAACATATATATCAGTAGCAAGAATGTCATAATCAAGCATCTTCACTAATCTATTTCGAACACGATTATTTTCCTCGAAAATTGTTTGCCTTAAATAATTTGATAACTTACTGATTAAAGGCGTAGAAGAATTTTTTTTAATATCTCTTAATAGAGTTTTCCCTTTTTTAGAGAATCCCAAAATCCTTGCATACAAAGGCCCATACTTGTTGAATATGGCTATATCTTCTTTAGATAGATTCATCATAATGTGCAAAAGTATGCGTTGAATTTTAGTACGGGTATATCTCCTGGTTTTAATTGAATTAATTAAGTGTTCAACGGAATAAGATTTTAAAGATGCTTTCTTTATTCTATTTTCCAATCCCTCGGTTACTCCCTGAATACGAGAAATATTTTCCAACGACATCCTTCTCAGGGTAGCAAGAATATATTGTCGGTAAGAGTCGAGGGTAATAGGACCTCTGCCTTCTCTTAATTCACTCTCTAATAGAGAAAATCCTGATGGAGGAATGGTTGATTTTATTTTATCATTTAGCATAAAAAGGTCGGTTTTAGGGGGGCTCAAGTTATTTAGTATTTCATTTCTGATAGAGGTAGCACTGGAAATTTTACCTTTAATGTTTTTTTGATGATAGCTTGCTCCTATTCTTTTTATGGCTATAGGCTTGATTTTGCTCTTTAAATTTAATAGATGTTTTATATATTCCAAAGCTAAAATGTTATTGGGGTATTTTAATAATTTACTTAACTCTAAAGTTGATATTTTTTCTAAACCGTCTATTCCGAATACCCTATGATATTCACATAAGGCGTGGCTCCTTGTTTTGGGAAATTCGTATCCGTTTTTACTATTGTATACTATCAACTCTTTATATTTCTGTGGTTCAACATGTAAAAAATTGCTTATAGAGTAAAGGGTATCAAGGTTATCAGTTTCACAACCAAAACATAGATAATCTATAATCTTAAGCGAATCAAGTAATTTTACTGCTCCAAAGGCAAAACCGTTTGCATCCTGAGTAGAAAAAACAAAAGGGAGTTCAATTATCAGATCAACACCGGCATTTAATGCCATCTTTGTACGGGCCCATTTATTTATAATTGCCGGCTCCCCTCTCTGCAGAAAATTTCCGCTCATGACTGCTACTACATAATCTGCTCCGGTTATTTCTTTTGCTTTAAAAAGATGGTAAAGATGGCCATTGTGAAAAGGATTATATTCAGTAATTATTCCTAATATTTTCATAAGATTTCTCGATTTAAAAAATATTTTATGTTATAATTATACAAAATTTGCAATAAAATTGATAGTAATATATCCGTATCTCGTATATCGTACGCGTATTGCGTAAAGAAATAGAAAGAAAAGTACCAGGGAAAAGAAGATAGAATAGATAGTAATTAAAACTATTCTTTTCTTTCTCCTAATACCACACTAATGTTTACATTAATAAATATTAATTAAAAGGAGAAAATAAATGAAATTATCACAACTTATTCGAGAAAAAGCCAAAAAAAATCCTAAAATCATTGTGCTTCCGGAGGGTGAAGAGCCGCGGATGATTAAAGCGGCGGAAACTATTATTAATGAAGGTTTTGCTAGTTTAATACTTTTAGGAAGAGAAGAAAATATTAGGTCTAAAGCTCGGGAATTGGGAATTGATTTACCGAATAAGATTAAAATAATAAACCCCAAAGATTCGGAAAGATTGAAAGAATATGCTGAATCATATTACCAAATTCGTAAAAATAAAGGAGTAAGCTTAGACGAAGCTTATCAATTATTGGAAAATCCTCTTTATTTTGGTGCATTAATGGTCTATCATGATGATGCAGATGGTTTGGTCGCCGGTTCTATTAATGCCACAGGAGATGTTTTTAGGCCAGCTCTGCAGACTATAAAAACTGCCCCTGGTATAAATATTGTTTCCAGTTCTTTTGTTATGGTGGTACCTGATTGCCCTTATGGAGAAAAAGGAATCATAGTTTTTGCTGATTGTGCTTTAAATCCGGAACCCAATGCCGAACAGCTTGCCGATGTTGCTATCGCCAGCGCTGCAACCGGAAAAGCACTGGTTGGCTTTGAACCAAAAGTAGCAATGTTATCTTTTTCCACTAAGGGGAGTGCCAAACATCCTTTAGTGGAAAAAGTAATCGAGGCTACTAAAATTGCCAAAGAAAAGAAGCCGGAGTTACTTATCGATGGAGAACTTCAGGCTGATGCTGCATTGATTCCCTCAATCGGAGAGCGAAAAGCTCCAAACAGTAAAATTGCCGGAAAAGCTAATGTCCTGATATTTCCCGATCTAAATTCCGGAAACATTGCTTATAAATTAATAGAAAGATTAGCTAAAGCTGAGGCCATAGGTCCCATCTCTCAGGGGATGAGAAAACCGGTCAATGACCTTTCTCGTGGTTGTAGTGCTGAAGATATAGTTAATGTGGTAGCAATTACAGTGCTACAAGCAGGTGCAGTATAAATATATAGATTAGTCGTTAGTGAATAAAGCTAGCGAACAGCGTACAGCGTTTATTGTCAAGTCTAAATAAAAACAAAAGATTAGGAGATAAATACCATGATAATCTTATCTTTTAACTGCGGCAGTTCCTCGGTAAAATATAAACTTTATAATTGGGAAAATCAGGAAATAATTGCCAAAGGTATAGTAGAGCGGGTCACCATAGGAGATTCTTTCTGTGTCCACGAGGTCAATCTTAAAGAAAAACTTACCATAGAGCACGATTGTCCCACTCACAAAGAAGCAATAAAGTTGATCACAGACTGTCTTGTCCATTCCGAATACGGGGCTATAAAAGATTTATCCGATATTGCCGCAATTGGACACAGAGTAGTCCATGGTGGTGAAAAATTTTCCAAATCGGTTGTTATTAACCGGGAAGTCCTAAAAACATTTAAAGAACTTGCCGGTCTCGCTCCCCTGCACAATCCCCCTAATATTATGGGTATTGAGGCAGCTATGGAGCTATTACCTGATATTCCCCACATGGCTATCATGGATACTGCCTGGCATCAGACTATGCCTGACTATGTCTATAATTATGCTGTGCCCTACCAGTGGTATGAAAAATACGGGATAAGAAGATACGGTTTTCACGGTACTTCATTATTATATGTTGCCAAAAGAGCAGCTGTTCTCCTTAATAAAGACCCCTTTAAATGTAACTTAATCAGTTGCCATATCGGAAATGGAGTAAGTGTAAATGCAGTGAAAAATGGTCTTTCTTATGATACCAGTATGGGATTTACCCCTTTAGAAGGAGCCATTATGGGTACCAGAGCCGGAGATCATGATGCCGCTCTGGACTTCTATGTTATGCAGAAGGAAGGTTATTCTTCCCAAGAGATGGATACTATACTAAATAAGAAGAGTGGAATATTGGGTATAACCGGAAAGTATGTAGATAGAAGAGATGTAATTGAAGCTGCTTCCAAGGGTGATGAAAGAGCAAAATTAGCTATCGAAATGGAATCCTACCGACTGAAGAAATATATTGGTGCCTATACTGCCGCTTTAGGAAGAGTAGATGCCCTGGTCTTTACCGCCGGAGTAGGGGAGATGAGTGACATTATTCGTAGTAAGGTATTAAAAGGATTGGATATATTGGGAATTAAATATAATCCCGAAAAGAACAGATTGGCCAGAACAAGGAATGCTGAACTCGATATCTCTGCCGATGATTCCCCGGTAAAGATTTTTATTATCCCCACCGACGAAGAATTAGTCTTTGTGGAAGATGTGGTAGCCCTGCTGGAAGGTACTTATGATATTCATACTAACTTTAAATATACTTTTCAGAAAGAAGATTATAAAAATTTAATGAGAGAAAAATCCTTCGAAAAAGAATGCAAAAAAAAGCCTGACCTATCTAAAATAAAGGCTAATAGAAACAATAAAGAAAATTAAAAAATAATTTGCTTTTTTCAATAAGAAATTATATACTTTTAAAGTTATTAAGATATTAAGTTAGTTAGCTTGTTAGTTAGTTACCTGGTTAGCTAGTTTAATACGAATTAACTAATTAAC
>Ga0209986_10004613_pt1 | contig 11617 bp, 13 predicted proteins | sample BlataG_FD_183168 | JGI IMG/M metagenome (GOLD analysis project Ga0209986, IMG submission 183168) | Deep subsurface microbial communities from Black Sea to uncover new lineages of life (NeLLi) - Black_00105 metaG (SPAdes) (version 2) | ecosystem: Environmental > Aquatic > Marine > Oceanic >...
GCACCCTTGTGAGAAGCGCTGAAGCAAGCAAGTGCACATCAATGAGACCAAGTCCTCTGCCCATCAAGTGGTGAGATTCGATGAAGCGAAGGACTTCTTCATGCTTCGCGACACCCGCCATGGGCAATGCCTGTAGCAAAGAAAGGATCTCGGTTCGATTCTTGATGTTCCCGCAGGCCAGCTCCCCGATGATGAAGGGATGGCAGACCACTTCCGCTTTTTCGAGCAGCGTCTTCAGACGAGCATTCCCTTTCGTCAGGTGTGAGACCCAAATGGACGTGTCGACCAGGACCATGCTTAGCTATCTGCCATCCGCCGTCTGGAAACGGGCCGCAGATCCTTTTCGGTCGCGCCAAGTTCGGCCAGCCTCTTGCTGCTCTCGCGAGCAATCAACGCCTCCAACCCCAGCTTCACTAGGGACGTTTTCTCCTTGATGCCGGTTAATTCCGCCGCCCGCTTGAGGGTTTCATCGTCGATGTTCAACGTTGTTCTCATATGCATCAGTATGCATCCTGGATACATATTTGTCAAGCCGTGTGAATTCCGAGGACACGCTCCTGTGAATCCGGATTTCATGATTGCAACACGTCTTCGGGACACCCTTATGCTGCGTAGACAGCGAAGAGATGACTCCGACAGACCGGGTTCGAAGGCAAGATGACAAAAGGACTACCATGGAGGTAAACTGAGAGATACCTATCAAAAACGGCGTGCGCTTTCAGAGATGTCCCCGGAATTCTCCAAACGGCATCTACACTCACGCGGTCAATCGTCCGCTATCGACGCTCCGGGCACGTCTTGCAAGGCCGGTTCAAAGCGATCCTCGTGGTGGAGTTCGAGTAACACAAACCCTATTTCAGGCCTCTCCTTGAGGAATCATGTGATGCGTCCCGGGAATTCGCCCGGCTTGCGAAACACTAAGAATGAAGGTCTGACCCCAAGAACCAAGAATTACCGAGCACACACCATTAAGTGTCAAGTGTAGGCCTGACCACTGACTTTCCCGCAGGGCGGACAGAGCGCCGACCAGATCTGGCACAAGGCGCTGGGCTTCATCCAGCTAATCAGCGGCAGGAAGAACAAGGGTAGAGGCTTGCCTTGCCTCCCATGTTTTGCTAAAAATGCTTGACAAACAGACGTCAGTGTGGTATGTTATAAATGGAAACGGCTCATCGCAGCTTGTTAGCGCTGGCTTCAGTAGTAGTGTCAAGAGGTTTTTGACGAAGAGTGCAAGGATGCAGCCCATCCTTTGAATATCATGAACTTGACTGGCTGGAGCGACGAGGCAAACTGCCAATAGTATTGTACCATGGCTTACAAAAAGCATCCAACGAACATCAACTGCAGAGGCGGTAAGTTGGCGTTTTTGGTTTTCTGGACCAGTCATAGCTACCGAGTACGTTTCTTTCTCCAACTTAACCACAAGTAAGAGGTAATGAAAATGGAGTGTGGAACGTTTTTGCGAGGGACGTGTTCACGATCTTCTATGAAACCTTTCAGTCTTTTACCTCAATTAGGGAGGAATGCTAAAATGAGAAACTTAGCGAAGATTATCTTGTTTTTCTTAGTCCCCGTGATGCTACTGCAAGCCGGCGCAATAGCAGAGGCAAACCCAAGCCCTACAGTAACCAGTATTACTCCCGAGTCCGGTGTGAATACTGGTACTGTAAACATAACCGCCATAATGGGGTCTAGCTTTGCCTCTGGCGCAACGGTGAGACTTGTTAGAGCCGGTCTATCTGATATTATAGCCAGCAGTGTAAGTATATGGGGATCAGGTAGAAGGATTACTTGCACGTTTGATCTTACAGGTCAACCAGCAGGAGTTCGTGACGTGGTGATCAATCTTGGTAGACAATCGGGCACACTGAGATCCTCATTCACGATTAATAATCCTGTTCATCCACCCTTCATTTGGGATATTACGGGTTCCCTCAGTGAGATACTCCGATGTATCGCTGTAGGTGATGAGAATAATGATGGCGAGGTGGAGATTTATGCAGGAACTCAGACCGGTGAGTTTTATCGCTTTAAGTGGAATGGGTCCTCGTGTAGTATTATGACAAAGTTACATATCTGTGACAACTCCCTGGGAAGTATAGCTATTGGTGACGGTAATAACGACGGAGCCAATGAGATTTACCTGGTCGCTGCTGATTCTGTTTATCAGTTACGATCAGTTGGCTTTAATTGGTATGAAATGGACATGGGCTCTGCTGGAGATTGGATGACAGATATCGCCGTGGGCGATGGTGATGGTGACGGGAGTATGGAAGTTTACGTATCAAACCAGGATTATCACCTCTATCAGTACAAATGGAACGGCACATCTTGGACTATACATGATATGGGCTTGTATCCATATGATGGCGAAGGTGCTATGATGGCTATCGCAATCGGCGATGGAGATGATGGTGGCTCTAATGAGGTGTATGCGGCAAATGTTGATGGCCATATCTATGAATACGAATGGCGTGGTCCTGGTTATGGTTGGATTAATACAGATATAGGGTATGGTGGAGGTGTGATGCACGATGTCTTTGTTAGTGATGGCGATAATGACGGGGAGATGGAGGTCTACGGAGCAAACTCGGATCATAAAATTTATCAATTCAAAAGGACGATGTCAGGTTGGATTAAGACGGAAGTGGGTTCTGGGGATACGCTGATGCACCGAATCTTTATTGGAGATGGCGATAATGACGGTTATGCAGAGGTTTATGGAGCAAATTGGGACGAGCACTTGTATCAATTTAAATGGAGCGGGTCAACATGGGTTAAGAGAGACATGGGTTCTGGTGGGGCTCAAGTCTTGGATGTTGCAGTTGGCGATGGGAATAACGATGGGCTCATTGAGGTTTATGCCTGCATTAGTTATAGTTATTATGCACTCTCTCAATTCAGGGCAACTCCAGCTCCTACGGTAAGCAGTATTTATCCAGAATCTGGAGTAAATACTGAATTATGTAATGTCACCTTATTTGGATCTAATTTTGTCTCCAGTTCAGACGTAAGAGGTTTACAGGTAAAACTTGTCAAGAATGGGTATCCTGATATCGATGGCTGGTTGGTAAATGGTGTGGTAAGCCCTAACAAGATTACTTGCACATTCCCCCTTTGGGGACAGCCAGCAGGTATTCGTGACGTAGTGGTGACTACTACTGATGGCATAACTATACTATCAGGCACCTTGGAGTCTTGTTTCTCCGTCCTTTGTTTGGAAGAGACTGATATAGGCGGTGGCGGGGAGGAACTGCTTTATGTTGCTATTGGCGGCGGGGATAATGATGGTAGCTTAGAGGTATACGGTGCTAACCACGATTAGCATCTCTATCAGTTCAAATGGAATGGGTCCAATGGATCCTCTTGGGTGAAGACTGATATGGGCTCTGGTGTCGGGGAAAAGGGGTCTACCATCGGGTTTTGTACAGGTGATGGGGAGACCTTAGTCAAGCAGACTGTCTTCTTGACGGGAGTAGTGTCTAGGCTGCTTGGCTTTGCCAAGCAGCTTGGCAGTTGCTTCGCAACTCCTGGTCCGGTGTGGCTCTGCGCAGTAGACGAGACCGCCTGGATGAGCGAACTCTAACTGCAAGGAGGCACAGGTATAGGAATGCGAGGGACATAGACCCTATTTCAGGCTGCTCCTTGAGGAATCATGGTATGCGTCCCCAGAATTTTCCCCGGCCTGCAAAATACCAAGGATAAAGGTCTGACCCCAAAGCCGTGGGTCGGCTCCAACCGTGTTAGCCGCCGCTCTCAACAAGTATCTCTAACTCACGCCGCAACCATTCCTCTGTGTTATCCAGTAGAGCGATCTCTTTCACGCTCATATTCGCTTCCAATTTCTTGACTAACTCGTGCCCTAAGAAATAACCGCATTGCTTCCGACCCTGAATATCAAACCACGAACCAAAGAACGGACGCACTGAATCACCCAAGTTCACTCGCCTCAAGAACTCAGCGGCCAGCCATTTCTTGTGTTGCTGACACCAGTCAAGCCAGTCATCGCCGTGGATGTCGCTTCTCATATGCCAGCTATGCTCTCCACAAACAATGTGTTCGCATCGTTGAGCAAATCCTTCTCGGTAGAGTTGCCACCAAGGCCCCGATTCCGCAGTCTTCTCATACTTTGCACGCCAGTAGTCGTGCATAAGATGCCCGACTTCGTGGGCGACCAGTCCTGTGATAGATGGAGACTGGCTCCAGCCACATTCAGCAATGTTCTCCAACCCAAACAACACAGCAGGGAATCCCTGGAACTGAGTTCCCAAGCCTGCGCCGCACCCGATGCCAACGTAGATGACAAACACTATCTCGAAATCGAGCCCCAGCGCTTCCTGAGATGTTGAGTAAACGCCTTCGCAAACTGCCAGCAGGTTCTTATGCGCCGTTTTCATCGCTGGAAGTCTGGCTCTCAAGAAGGGAAAGACCCTCTCGCGTGCAATCTGTCGCCAGTCCACTTCTTGACTGGCGTAGTCCTCTAACTGCTTTCCCAGAAGCTCCGGCCACTGTGCCATATACTCTGCCGACCAAGCCTCGATTTGTGCGTTCAGCGGCCTGTGCTGCGATTCAGCCCAGAAAGCCAGAAACGATGGGAAGGTGTCAATGACATTGCATTTGGGCATAGTCCTCCTCGAATCGGTCTGCGGCGGCTCGATGGAGCGGGCGCGAAGCGACCGCTCCATCAATGATTATTGTGCAACTCCGCAACATAGTATGTCGAAGAGCGGCGGGTGCCAACTCGATCCCTGTGAATTCGAGGGACATAGACCCCATTTCAGGCTGCTCCTTGAGGAATCATGGTATGTGTTCCCGGAATTCCAGTTCTTCTTGGGGATGTCAAGAATGAAAATCTGACCCCGGCGCCTCCGTTGCTCCTCAAAGCATCTCGGCATAGATGCGATCGCGCACCAGGCCAAGCTCCACGTCGCAAGGGAACAGCTTAGCACCAAGATGGGCGGCCCCCACCACGTGCTCTGCCCAACCGGCCAAGTCAAGGGGCAACTGGTAAAGACGACGACCGTGGCCGCTTTCCTCGATCACGCAGGTCGGCAAGGTGCACTTGCCAGTGGGGTTAGGCACGGCTGCCACATCATGCTTTTCACAATCGTCCGGATCGGCGAGGAACATGCCTACCTTGAGTACACGGTAGACTCGACCCGTGTCGTTTTCGTCCTTGACAACAGGGATGTCGAGTTTCGCCAGGTTGAGCCATTCCTTAACGCTGGTGACAAATTCCATCTTGCCACTCTCCGTTCTCGTGCAACTAACAATGATTATTGTGCGACTCCGTAACAGAGTATACCAGGGCGGCGGGTGCCAACTCTATTCCTGTCATCTCTTAGGATATGGGATGTCCGGATACTGACAACCGTATCATTGCATGGCAAGATATCAAGGAGTGTAGCTATGGGTCCGAGGTTCATTTGGTTGCCTCCTCGACAATGCGGATTTCCTCGTCGGTCAGGTCGCAAGCCACCTTTGCTGCGTTATTCTGACACGCTGTACTTGACATTTGCAACGATTTGCCTGTAGAGTGGAAGTAATCCAGTAATCTGGAGGTGGATCGCCCGAGAAGGGCGAGCGTGAGGAGGTCCTGAAAAGGGCCTTTTCATTTGGGGAACAGGAGCTTTCCGACTTTTGACAACACTCACCAAGACTTGCCCCCGGACACTCTGAAGTAAGAGACAGAGTGTGCGCTCCACCAGCGGCGAGAATGATCAACCTTTCCCCTCTTCTACATGCTTCAGGATGGTAAGCGTGCCCCCCCATGCATCAGGGAAGGAAATCTCTTGCCCTCGTGGGATCAGGTATACGAGATTGCGCTCCCAATCTCGTTCAAACTTCTGGCGCCGCGAAATGATCTCGTGTGCATTTATACTCGCCGGATCCAGCCCTTTCACAGCAAACTTCGCCTTCAATAGCGGTATTGCAGCAGTAACCTCCACTCCTGCCTGTACCAGCCGATGGATGTCATACAAGTCTCGCGAGATGGCAAAACGTCGCTGCCCTCCAACTGCACGGATCTTCTCGGCCAGAATCTCAACCAATGAATAGCACCAAAGGTTGGCAGCGGGAGCAAGGGCCTTTGCATCCGAGTATGAATGGATGGCTGAACGGATCTCGGCAGGCAGAAGGAGCTGCTCATCCCGCGTCACGTCTAAGCGGATCGCCTGCGGTGAACCGGCCCAGCGCAAGGGGCCACGTAGGTATACCCTAACTTGGTAGGTTTCTGTCCCGTATTCATCTGAGATGAGTTCTAAGCGGGGTTCAGCTGTCAGGAAGTTGGGACCATCCTTGTCCTCAGCCCAGTGTGCAGACTGCTCTACCCATCCCATCAGTTGTTTAGCACTCAGCGCCCCTGCGGCTGTGAAATCTAAATCTTCCGAGAACCGGTAATCGGGAAAGTAGGCCTTGCGCAGACATGTCCCCCCTTTGAAACGCAACCGACCTTTGAGATCATTGGCCTGGTAGAAGGCGCTCAGGAACCATCCTATACTATAATCCAGGTTCAGCAGCATTGGATCCACGCCATAACCAGCAGCAAGGCGGCGCAGTTCCGCTTCGCTAATCATGTCTTCCCCCTCAAATGCCCGAGACGGGCGCGTTCACGCGAATACGCCAGCGAGTAACGACTCGCCCCTTCGTCGCAGTCCCCGGTTCGAGCAGTGAAATGCCAGCAGAGAGGCGCGATCTCCACCGCCTCAGTCGCTCCTGCGTAGCAGGGAGTGGGATCCCCAAAGTCTCTATCAGATACCCAAAGCGTTTGTAGACTGTGCCTGAGCCGAACTTTTCCAAATACCTATCCATCTTATCCCAATCGATGTCGTCACAAGCTTCCCTCAGTGCTTGAGCTAGCTGTGCAATCCCTCCGCAGAGATCCGTGCGATCCGCTGCATCGATGAGGGTCTTCTCCCGATCAGTGATGCAAGTTGTCTTGCCGTCCAAGGTGCGGGTAGCAAGGCCGAAGAACTTTCGTTCCGTTACTGTGACGAAGCGGAAAGACATGCCGAGAACCTCTACCTGGCGGTGGAATCTGCGCCGTGGTGTCTGGAGGAAGACCACTCGTGGGATCTGCTCTGTCATGTGCCAGTAGTGCAGGGCAGACCAATAGGCCACTGCGACCGGCTGCCCCAGGTGGGGAGCTATGACGAGGGCCTGCTCCGACCACTGACGTTCTGGACCAGCTTCGAGGGGGATCACCATGTAGGTTCCGTGGGCCAGGCGTTGAATCCAGCCTTTGTTCGTCAAGCGGTGGAGAGTTTTCTTTGTGTATTCCGAACCACCCCAGAAATCACGCGCTTTCTCAGCCGTGAATATCCCGTTTTCGCTCGTGGCCATCCGGACTAAGAACTCAGCCTCTTTAGGTCCCAGCTCCGTTATATTCTGCGCCATAAAAGTTACCTCACAAAGGGTACTTTCCATGCACAAAATATCATACGGCGAGGATTAAAGCAAGCCGTCATCAAGGTGTGGACCCTCTACAATGGCAACTCCCGAATGATGACTTTCCAAACGCCTCTCCGAGATCGAAGAGGATGTTGGATTGCAAGACTAGGCACCATCAGCTCAGATATAGGCCGACTCAGCGAATCGATAGAAATGGCTGGATTCGGGTGTTGGATTGCTCCTCCTTCCTCCTGGCCTAACGAATGATTATTGTGCAACTTCGCAACATAGTATGTCGAAGAGCGGCGGGCGTCAACTCTAGTCTTGGCATCCCTTACGATATTAGATGCCAGATATCGACAAGCGTATCGTCCCATGAATTCGAGGAGCATAGACCCTTTCTAAATCCACTTCTTGAGGAATCATGGTATGCGTCCCCGGAATTTCCCCCGGCCTGCAAAATACCAAGAATAAAGGTCTGACCCCGACCACGCCAATAAAGGTCTGACCCCGACCACGCCCCGGTTCTCTACCAACTGTAGGTATTTGTATCCTCCGGCGCGTTTAACTCTGACAAACATGCTTCCCTCCTCTCTACCACCCCCATATTAGCTGTCCCTGCATGTCAAGAGTTGATTACATATTCTTGGTACCACGTTTCGCCAGATGCGGAGTCTCGATCCCATCTGGTCTGCGTTTACGCGATCAACAGCCTCTCAAACTGTAGAAGATGGGTAAAATACAGTGGTAGACCCCGGATTCTCAAGAATCAAGGGAGGAACTTCAGATTAAAGGAGCGAAGGAATCGAGGATCTGAAAACGTAACAGTGTGATGTTAAACTGGGTGAGAAGGGTGGCAAGCGTGAGTCTTAAGATTATCGCCACAGAAAGCAACGGCGTTACGATCATAATGACTCGGTTACTTTCCATCGGTTGATCGTCACACCGCAGGAGTCATACCTCAGGGGTAGAGAGGGTCCACGCCTCTTCCCGCAACGGGAGGAAGCAGGCATTGAGCCCTACCATTCCCAAGTTCAGTGCTCCCAGAGCAACAAGAACGGTCCCCAAGCTTGCCCGATCGACGAACACCATCGCTAGGCTCAAGGAGAGCGGCTGCAACACGCCGCCGAGGAAGCTTGTGGTCCCCATGATTCGGCCGCGGTGAGCGCTCGGGAGCACCTGCTGAACAAGAGTTCCTAGGTACACACGCCCACCGGTCCACCCCAAGCCGAACAGAAAGAAGACGGCAAACGCGATCGGTATAGAGAGCCAAAAACCGAGCACGGTGAAGCTAAGGGAGTAGAGGGCAGCTCCGCCGAGCCACACGATGACCTTGGGCCAATGGGCGCCGATCGTGGCAGCAAGAAGGCTCCCGGCGAGCAGCCCTCCTATCGTCAGGCTCTGGAAGAACCCGTACCCCTCCGATCCGGCGCCGACGGCCTTGGCCACCAGTGGAGCCATGAAGAAGAGCGGGGCGAACACGATCCCTGTTGAGAGATTCAATAAAGCGTAACGTCGGAGCAGTCGCTCTTTCAACAAGTATCGTGTTGTAAATCGCAGGTCGGCCAAGGGGCGCCAACGGGTGGAAGGTTTGCGGGAACGTGTCTTTAGTGTCCAAATGAAGAGCAGGCTCACCGCCCCGAGGAAGTACGTTATCGCGTTGATCAAGAAAATGGGACCCGGTCCCCATAGCTTGAGGATTATCCCGGCCAACACCGCTTCCACGAGGTTGTCCACTTTTCCCCACGAGCTCATTGCTCCGTTCACCCGCAGGAGTTTCTCCTTGTCGATCAGGTCAGGAAGGAGCGTCCGATATGCCAAAGCAGACGGCATTCCAAACACCGCTTCCGCGACGAGAAAAAGCCATAGGTGCCAAATCTGCAAAAGCCCGCTTGCGGCCAGGGCGAACAGCGCCAGGCTGATAACGCCGAGTAGACCGTCGAGGATGATCATCAATACCTTGCGGTTGAGCCGATCGACGATGGCACCAGAGATCAGGTTCATCACGGCCATACTGAACGTCCACACCCCGCCGAGCGAGCCAACCGAAATTGCCGAACCGGTGAGGGATAACGCCGTCCAGAACACGGCGACCTGGGAGAACGTCCCCCCGGTGTCAGTAAGTGCACGCCCGGTCAAGAAGACGATAATTCGGCGGTTCGTTTCAGTCTGCCTCTAGAATCTTGTTGTGCACTCCGCTTAAGCCTATCCCAGGTTGTAGTCTAATAGAGCTAGACCCATCTGTAGTTCGCAGTATGGGCCTAGCCCCAAGTCAGCTGTCACTATTGGATTGTGCAAGGCATAACCCCGTCTGAATTGAAAGGGAGAAGGGGTCAAACCTTGTTTCTTGCGCACAGTTGAAACGCCAAGCGAGTCAAGGAGCGCAGTTGGAAGGCAAAAAGAGAAGGTGACTCCATCTCGTATGAACACAACGCTCACTTCGTTGCCTCCTCGACAATGCGGATTTCCTCGTCTGTCAGGCCGTAGAGTTCGTAGACGAGTTGGTCAATCTGCTTGTCGGTGGCGTCGATCTGGCGTTGGATGGCGAACTTATCGTAGTTTGGTTTCGCTATAACCCGCGATCTGCGCCACTTTGCGTTATTTACAGCATGAGGGGGGCTATTGCAGGGCGATCTCGGTAGTCTGGCCACGTTCCTCATTGACGACCACCAGCTTCCCATCAGCCCCAGGGACTAGTTGTTCATTCGCATTCAGTAGTTCGATCCCGTAGACCGTGCCATCTGGGGCCAGATCGACGTTCAGCTCCTCGCTGATGCGAATAGTCTCCACCTCTGCCGTCTTTTCTCTGAAATGGATATAGGCCACGTTATACCGAGGATCGTATGTCAGTTTCACGCTCGTTCCTCCTCAGAAGTATTTTACCATCACCGTGATGATCATCCAATCATCGTTCTCTTGCACCGCAATTGCTTCAACCTGCTTGCTGACGTAGTGTTTGCCACGCCATTGCGCCTTACAGGGGAAGTTGCGCCTGAAACCCCATCTGCCGAACCTAACGGGAAACTGCTCTCCGTTTTCGACGGTGGCAATCACTTCCCTTTCAGTGGCTCCTCGTTCCAAGATCCGTGCTTGTGCATGCGGGTGGAGTTTGACCTTCACCGCGTCGCCCCCTCCACAATCGTGATCTCCTCTTTCGTGAAGCTATACAGCTCGTAGACGAGTTGGTCGATCTGCTTGTCGGTCGCGTCGATCTGGCGTTGGATGAGTGACTTCGCGTGCACCGATGGATCGATGAACTCCCGCCGAAGCTGCGTCTCGTTGTACGCGTGGGAGCGATAGGCATCGCGATTGCGTTCAAATCGCTCAATCAGCTTAAGGACTCCCTTAGGAGTGAGCATTCCTATCCTACCTTCTAGTTCTCCTCCCCATTGTGGCTAATAGTCGGTAATGTTTCAAATTTCTGGATGAATGAGGGAAACTGATCAAACAGTGAGAAGGGTTGTCGTGGCCACGTCCAGAAGGTATAGTGCTCTTAAGGCATGTTCAGGCCATACGGGCCATCCAGCCACCCTGGGTGGCCTTTTTACTTAGGAGGGTGCAATGTGGGAGAAGGCACTTGTCGTATCGGGGTACCTTGCGGTGCTTTTGGGGATTGGATTTTGGGCTCGCCGTCGGGCACGGCGTACAGCAGAGGATTACTTCGTCGCCTCGCGTAGCCTGCCACCACTTGTCCTTTTTCTCACCATGGCGGCGACCAACTTCAGTGCGTTCACGGTCTTTGGGTTCTCCGGAGCGGGCTGGCGGATCGGGTATTCCTTCTATCCGATCATGGCCTTTGGTACAGGGTTCATGGCCCTTTCTTTCGCCTATATCGGCCGACCGGTCTGGCGACTGGGAAAGGAGAAGGGTCTTTTTACTCCGCCGGAGCTGGTCTTTGATCGGTTCGCAAGCCCAACGCTTCGCCTCCTCTTCCTCGGGGTGATGGTCGCCTTTACTTTGCCCTATCTTGCCATGCAACCGATGGCAGCAGGATACGCGCTTGAGGAGCTCCTCGGCATCCCCTATTTCGGTGGGGCGGTGCTGATCACCGTGGTCATGCTCGCCTACACCTTCTTCGGTGGGATGCGGGGGGTGGCGTGGACCGATGTCCTCCAAGGAGGGATGCTTCTCCTCCTTCTCATCGTTGCTATTGGTCTGATCGCGTCTCACTTCGGCGGGCTTCCCGCAGCGAACTACACCGCGTCCTTGAGGTGGCCGGAACTCTTCT
>Ga0209986_10004614_pt1 | contig 11617 bp, 9 predicted proteins | sample BlataG_FD_183168 | JGI IMG/M metagenome (GOLD analysis project Ga0209986, IMG submission 183168) | Deep subsurface microbial communities from Black Sea to uncover new lineages of life (NeLLi) - Black_00105 metaG (SPAdes) (version 2) | ecosystem: Environmental > Aquatic > Marine > Oceanic >...
CTTTAAGCCTGTCATAGCGATCACCTGCTGCCACAAATGATATGCAATTTTTGTCCATTTCATAAAATTTGCTCGCATAGCAGGCACCCATGGCCCCAGCACCAATCACTACTATTGTTTTAATAGGTGAAATCACTCATTTTCCTTCCATTAAAATATAACCTATGTCACTTTTTAAACCCTTTACCCCAAAAGGGGCCGGGACTTTTTTCCAAAGGCCTGTTCGCCACCTGCCCGCTCGTGCCTTGCAATGGCAGGCGGGTCGCTCTCGGGCAGGGCAGGTAGAAGAACGAAATCTCAATCTACCTTTGAATTATCGAACCTGAATTTTTGGCCAGATTCCTCTCCGCCTATCCTATCAAGGCGAGGTCTCATTGAGGAAATTGGACAAGCCTCATTGTTAAATCGCTCGTGAACGATTACACAATTTTTAAAAGAGATACATTTAATACAGTTAAAAGGCAAATAATATCTTGGGGAATTTTTTTCAGGATATATCTTAATATAAACCGAGTGGACTAAGTGGATTATAGCTCAACTACTTTAACATTCAGGGAACTCTCAAGCCATTTTGCAACTAATCGTCTGTGACAAAAAGCTCCAGGTGACTCATGACAAAGCAATATCTTTCCATCCAGATCATTATAGACCTTTTTTGGATCGAGCTTACTTAATGTTTCATTATAATATTTTTTTGTGTAGGCCTCTTCCGTTATCTTTCCTCCCCTCCACTCTCTAAGAAGGTGTAAAGATGGCATCAGATCAGGATATTTCTCAAATCGGTATCCTTTCATAGGCCAGGGAAAATCGCTCCTCGCAATGCTTACTGTATGTGCTCTATCCTTTGAATTTTTAAAGCAACTTGTCCTGATCATGATGATCCCCGTGACACTCTATTTTCTTGACCCCTCAAAGCATTTACTATATATTTTTACTGTTCACAATCTTATCTTGAGGAAAAATGGCAAGAAAAGAAATTGCATACTTTAGGATCTTCCATGAGGTATCTAGAGCTATTCTTTCTGTGCTTGATTCAAAAGAAGTGCTACGCCTTATTGTGAAAAGGATAGTTCCTGCGATGAAATTAAAGGCCTCCAGCCTCAGACTCCTGAATGAAAAGACGAATGATTTAGAATTAGTTGAATCCCGTTTTCTGAGCAAAAAGTATCTGAGAAAAGGGCCACTTGATGCGGACAAAAGCGTACCAGAGGTATTGGAGGGGAAACCAGTCCTGATTGTTGATGCCCAAAACGATCCAAGGATTCAGTACCGGAAAGAAAAGGCGGAAGAAGGGATTGCCTCTATTTTAAGCGTGCCCGTTCAGATTTACAATAAAGTTATTGGAATGCTGAGACTCTATACATCCTCCCCTCGATCATTTACTGAGGGAGATATCGAATTTGTATCTGCATTGGGCGAAATGGCTGGATTGTCTATAATAAATGCCAGAATGTACGAAAAAGAGAAGGAGAAACTGACCGGGCTTTTTAAAAAAGGAGGCATAGAGCCTATCCATCAAGAAAAAATTAAAAAATATGGAATCAAGACTGTAACTAAGGAAACCTTTGACACCAAAAAATCTACTGAATTTTTTAAGATTTTACACGAGGTCACTCGTGATCTGCTCTATGACCTGAACTCACATGATGTCTTGGGTTCTATGGTAGAGAAAACTATCCAGATTATGCATATTAAGGGCTGTTGCGTATATCTACTAAACGAAACAACTGGTAGCTTAGAGATGGCTGCCTCCGGAGGGTTGAGCAATAAATATCTTCAGAAAGGACCCCTTTATGCAGATAAGAGTATACCAGATGTATTAAAAGGAAGGGCAGTTTTTATAAGGGATGTTGCTACGCATAAACACATACAGTATCGAGATGAGGCGGTAAAAGAAGGCATTGTATCAATATTATCTGTCCCTATCTTTGTTAAAGGGTATGTCATTGGAGAGATAAGGCTCTACTCAACAGATAAAAGGGAATATGATAATGAAGATATAGAATTTATCCTCGCTTTAGCAGAAATCGGTGGGATTGCCATTACCAATACCAAATTCTATCAGCGACTAAAAAATGACATAAAATTCTGGGAATCAACTCTTTCATATCTTGAGATGGATTAGAAAAATCTCACGAGATTCTTCCTTTCTTTAGGTAATAGTTCCTAAGATTAATTAATTTACCTGCATATTCCTTCCGGAAATAGAGAAATTGATAATTCTCAATCTCTTCAGCTAATGGCTCCAAAAAGGGAGTAATATCGACCCCGAAACTGTTCATCTTTTTTTTGTCAGCCTCATGTATGATCAACAGACTGTAATAATATAAAAGTAGTCTCAATCTTGTTTCTCTACGAAATAGATAGGCTCTTCCTCCAATAGAATTTACCAAAAAACCGGCATACCTGTATAAGGTGTCCAGTGTTGGGGGAATCCCCTCCTTTTGACCACATTCATCATTTGACATAAGCCATTTGTAAAATAATGCAAGATTGATCTCCATAGTATCTGTTTCATTCTTTAAGATTAGCTTGATAAGCTTTAAATCCTTCAAATCTAAGATCCTATAAAAATGATAGATATTCTTGATAATCATATCATAATTAAAGCCTTCTCCAGCTGGGATAGGAAGATCTAAGGATAAGGCACGAATGATTTTTGTAAAATGTTTGAATGTGCCTTCCCCTATTCTCAGTTCCCTGACATAGTCCTTTTTATCAAGATATGTGAAAAACTCCTCAAGGTCTCTTTCCATCTTCTGGCATTCATCTTCAACCCTCATTGCCTTGCTCTGGACTTCTCCAAGCCTTTTCTGGGGTGCTGATACAGTTGGCGATTGAGCAATTATATCTTTTTCCTCTGACAACTCCCTTTTTCCCTCCTCCTGAAAGATCGGCTGTTTCTCACCCTCCTTGACAAAATAGGTAAAGTAGAAAACCAACAAACCACCTGCAATAAGGGCAATTACCAGGAGCATTAGTCCCCTATTCCCTTTCATTTCTTATCCCTCCATCTCAGGTTTAAGATTTAGTGGTAAATCAAGGGTTACTACAGTTCCCTTGCCACCCCTGCTTTTGATATTAATTTCCCCTTGGTGATTCATTAAAATTTGATAGACCATAGTCAATCCCAAACCCGCCCCTGTTGTCTTGGAAGTGACAAAGGGATCAAGGATGGAGCCAAGTTCATCCTCATTTATACCTATACCAGAGTCCTCTACTACTATCCGGATATTAGAATCTACCGCCTGTGCCGTAAGCCTAAGAGTACCATGCGTAGACAAGGCTTCTATACTATTTTCTATAATATTTTTCAAAGCCCTTGATATCTGTGCCTTATCCAGAGTAATGGTAGGCAAACCCTCTTCAATATCTGTTTCCAGATGGATGGATTGCCTGGATATAATCGGTGAAAAATCCTCTATAACGTTGGACAAGAGACTGTTCATATTTTCTGGTTGTAGATACGCAGTCTGCATTTCTGCAATTTCTTTTACATCCTGAACGAGTTTTTCGAGCCTGGTGGTCTCACTAAGAATGATATCGAGATATTTTTGGAATTTATTATCCTTCTCTAAATCAGCCTTCATCCTTGCAGCAAAACCACCAATGGACATAATAGGATTCCTCACCTCATGGGCCACTCCCTGCACAAGATTGGCTATGGCTGCTGAGCGCTCCGATCTAATCAGTTTTTGTTGAGCGACTCTAAGTTCCTCTGCGGTTAATTGGAAGTTTTCCTCTAACCTCTGGTAAAGCTTTGCATTATCAAGGGCAACAGCAATCTGCTGGGCAAGGGCTGTTAAGAGTTCACTGTCCTCCTTTGTAAACGGGTCCCCATTCTTTTTGTTGATAACCTGAATAGCACCTATCGTCTTTCCCCTTATGGTAAGCGGAACACACATAAGTGACCGAGTAGTAAAACCTGTTTCCCTGTCAAACCGATCGCTAAATCTAGGTTCTTTGTGCACATCTTCTGCAATCATTGGCTTTCCGCTCTGGATAACCCACCCGGCAATCCCTTCACCAAGCTTCAATCTCTGGGACTGAATAAATCCTCCCTTCTCCCCCCTTGCCATCCTGACAATAATATCCTTTTTTTCTGTATCAAGCTCATAGACTGAACTGGCCTCGGCATCCATAAACTCCTCAGCCGCCTTCATGGCAAAATTAAGTACATCAGTTGTTTGGAGTGATGAATTTATAAGGGCACTGGATTTTATAAGGGCAGATAATTCCCTGCGATATATATCATTATTTAGTACTTTTCTCATATCATCTACTTTATATTTTTTTAAGACCCCTCTAATGAAAGGCAGCTTATTGAGATTTATTATTTTTGAAGTATAACTTAATTAGTATTATTGGTAAAATAAAAAATCTTTTCCTCATACTTGAAGACGGCCATTTCTAAAACTTTATTAAGAAACAAAGCCTTTCTAAAGAAAATCAAAAGATCTTGACCCCTATAAGAGCTTATGATATTAAATGAACCGTCATTCATAATCAAGCCTTCCCTTTGATCTGTTTTGTAAGGAGGAAAAAATGCATCACAAGATTCAACCTGCACTTGAGCACTATCTGGGTATCCCGGGCTCTGTTATCACCTTGTTTATTTTAATAGGTGGCCTTGCCCTCTTTTTTTATATTATCTACAAAAGATATCTATTATTGAAATCTTCCAAACCGGATCTTCGATTTGATTCACTATGGCAGAGATTTTACGATCTTATTATCTACGGCATCCTCCAGTGGCGACAGCCCCGCTATCTCTGGATTGGCATATTACATATTATGATCTTTTGGGGCTTTGTTATTCTTGCTCTACGGTCAATAACCCTCTATGGGCTTGGAATAAAGGCCGAATTTATTTTTCCCTTTATGGGAGGCTCCATAGGGGAATTTTATCATTTCTTTAAAGATATATTTGAAATTATCGTCCTTTTTGCCTGTATTGCAGCTATATTACGCCGAGCTATATCGAGACCTGCCAGATATGAATTTAAGCATGGAAAGGCCCACAAATTTCACGCCTATCTGGTGCTTGGCTTGATTAGTCTTCTAATGATAACCGATATGGCCATGGATGGAAGTGGAATTCTACTTGGAGAGGAAAGTGCCTTCTGGCTGCCTGGTGCAAACAGTGCTGCGTATCTCTTTCATGGCCTCAGTCAAAATACGTTAAAATCTATCTTCCTATGGAATTATTGGCTTCATATTCTGACACTAATGGTCTTCCTCAACTATCTCCCCCTTGGGAAACACTTTCATATCATCACAGGCCTCTTCAACGTATTTTTTAGAAAGCTCAAAAAGGGTTCTATAAAACCTCCCCGATGGGATATCGAAAATATTGAGGAATTAGATTCCTTAGGAGTGGAAAAGGTAGAGGATTTTACCTGGAAACATATTCTCGACTTTTATACCTGCACGGAATGCGGCAGGTGTTCCGATAACTGCCCGGCAAATACCGTAGGACGACCACTATCACCCATGGAAGTTACCTTGAAGATCAGGGATTACGCATATCAAAACAAGCCTCTCTTCAATTTTAAAGGAAACACCGATTCACAAAACAAGGACCTTTCCTTGATAGGAAATGTTCTCGCCCCTGACGAAATCTGGTCATGCACCACCTGTGGAGCCTGCGAGGAGGAATGCCCGGTCTTTGTTGAATATATTGATAAGATGGTAGATTTAAGGAGATATATGGTTGAATCGGGCATGATTCCCAAAGATTTTCAGGATGCCCTGCTACGATTTGAGAAAACGGGTAACCCCTTTGGTAAACCACCAAGTAAAAGGGCGGATTGGGTCAAAGAGTTAGATGATGTCTCTGTAAATATCCTTGAAGAGGGAGATGAGGTAGATGTCCTTTATTTTGTTGACAGTTATGCCTCTTTTGATCCCCAGATACAACAGGTAGCCATGGCTATTGTCAAGGGCCTCAATAAAGCAGGGATAACATTTGGTATTCTTGGCCCCAGAGAATCGGATTCAGCCCATCAGGTGAGAAGACTCGGTGAGGAAGGCCTCTTTCAATTTTTAGTGGAAGAGAATGTTGAAACATTCAGGACAATTAAATTCAGAGAGATTGTTACCACAGACCCCCATGCCTTTAATACACTGAAAAACGACTACCCTGGTGATTTGGTTGTAAAACATTATACAGATTTTTTTCTCCCTTTGATCGAAAGTGGACAACTAAAGCCAGCTAAATCGCTTGACAATGAAGACATATATACCTACCATGACCCCTGTTATTTAGGACGGCATAATGGTATCTACGAGGCTCCAAGAAAGATCCTAGCCTCAATCCCTGGTATCCAGATAGTAGAAATGGAACGGAACAGGGATAGAAGCTTTTGCTGTGGTGGTGGTGATATTAATCTCTGGTATGACATTGAGGAGGAAGAGATGAGAATGGGTGAAAAAAGGGTAGCCATGGCCCATGAAGCAGGTGCGAATGTTATTGTTACGGCCTGCCCCTTTTGTCTTCTCAATTTTGATGATGCTATCAAAACAACTGGACTAGAAGGTCAGATGAAGGTAGTTGATTTGATGGAGCTTCTGATTTCAACGCTTTAGAATTCCTACCTGAGCAATAGTTAATAAATGATTAAGCTATATATAATTGCTCAAAATCTTGTGGATTTAAAGTTACTAGTTCTTTAGGACATGGGTGTCTTTTTTTGCTTATGCCCTTTTAAATATAGTTTAAGCTTAGTTGTCATTTCAAAATGGTTTATATAGACGGAGCATATAATTCTAAGGCTAAGTTGCCCTTCGGCCTCGAGCGACTCGACATGAGCTCGCCGACATGTCTCAGGGCCGAGAGGCTATAAACCATTTTGAAATGACATGGTCCCGCTGAGCGGGATTCGAAGGGCATAACAAAAAAAGACACCCATGTCCTTCCTCGAACTTTTGAGCAGATAAAGCTATTTTATAACAACTAATTTGGAGGTGTAAGGTATGGATATTGTTGTGTGCGTGAAAAGGGTGCCTCTTACAGAAGAGGTAGATTTAGTAATTGATGAGCAGAAAAAAGGGATTAAAAAAGACCAGCTTGCATTTGTTCTAAATGATTGGGATAACTACGCAATTGAAGAGGCTATCATCCTTAAAGAGAAGTACGGTGGAGAAGTTGTAGCCATTACAGTCGGTAGCGAAGACGACGAGGAGGTCTTACGAAGATCTTTGGCTATGGGTGCTGACAGGGCTATAAGAGTTGATGCAGGTGATATAAGTCGGTTTGATAGTTTTGGAATCTCAAAGATTCTCGCCCGTGTTGTAAAGGATCTACCATATGATCTCGTATTTACTGGAGTACTTGCCGACGACGATAACGGTGGAATGGTTGGCATGATGATGGCAGAAGAGTTAAAACTAAATCATGCATGTATGGTTACCGCTATTGAAATAGAGGATGGAAAGGCCCGAACTACATCAGAGCTTGAAGGTGGCCTTGGTGAAGCCTCCCTCGTCGAGCTCCCCACCTTAATAACTATTCAGACAGGTATCAACGAGCCACGATATGTCTCTATTCTGGGCATCAGGAAGGCCGCTAAAAAAGAGCTAAAAATCATAAGCCTTGCTGATTTAGGCTTATCTGATGAGGAGCTATCTCCCAAGACTATTGTTGAAGAGGTATACCTGCCACCAGAAACTGAAGGAGCTCAGATGTTAACCGGAGACCCAGACACAATCGCTTCTGATTTTATCGAAATCCTAACAAAGAAAGGAGTGATGGAATAATGAGCAAAATATTTGTTATTGTTGAACATAGACTTGGTGAGACAAGGGATATAACCTTTGAGATGCTATGGAAAGCTGGTGAGCTTGCTCAAAAGCTATCATATACCGTTACCGCCATTATTCTTGGCCATGACGTGAAATCCCTTGCTGAAAATATTTCCGACAGGGCTGATAAAATAATTATATTTGATGATGAAAGGCTCAAAAATTTTAATGCAGATATCCATAAAGAGATCATATATACATTGATTCAGGAGTCAAAACCAGCGCTTACCCTTATTGGTAATACATCATGGGGAATGGAACTTGCTCCCTGTCTTTCTGTTAAGACTGATCTCCCCTTGGCTACTGACTGCATAGATATTATACCTAAAGACAATACATTTATTGCCCAGAGGCAGGTGTTTAATGGAAAGATTTTTACCAATGTTTCCTTTGCCAAATCTGAAGGATGTCTCCTTACCATACGAGCAGGTGTATTTCCCAAAGATAAAATCGGTAACAGGAAAGCTGAAATAATTCAACAAGACTTTCCTTTAGCAGACATCCCGGTGAAAAAGAGTTTTATAGAATTTGTTGAAACAGCAGCCGGTGATGTGGATATAACCCAGGCAGACCTACTTATTTCTGTTGGGAGGGGCATCGGAGAAGAAGAAAATATCTCTCTTATTAAAGAACTTGCTGAAGCTCTTGGTGGAGTTGTTTCCTGTTCCAGGCCTATTGTTGATAAAAACTGGTTGCCCAAATATTTACAGGTTGGTACCTCTGGTAAATCAGTCAGCCCTAAGGTCTATATAGCAGTCGGTATAAGTGGGGCTTTCCAGCATATGGCCGGGACCAGTGGGGCAGGTGTAATCATCGCGGTAAATAAAGATCCAAAGGCCCCTATTTTCAGGACGGCCGATTATGGTATTGTTGATGACCTATTTAAAATTGTTCCTGTTCTAAAAGATAAGGTGCTGGAAGTAAAGAAAGGATAATAGAAATGGATTTTGAGCTAAGCAAAGAACAAAAGGATATAGTGAAGGCAGCCAAAGAGTTTGCTGAAGGGGAATTTCCGGATAGGGCGGAAGAATTTGACAGGGATGAGTCCTTTGATGAGGCTATCTATAAAAAGGCAGCAGATTTAGGTTTTGTGGGAACATTCATCAAAGAGGAGTATGAAGGGCCAGGCATGGGCATGCTGGAGTATTGTCTGATATTTGAAGAGTTTGCTGCTGTTGATCCAGGTATAGCTGTAGCAATTCTTATCTCATCCTATGGGGCGGAAATCATACAGGCCTTTGGCTCTGAGGAGCAAAAAAAGAAATATCTCCCCCCTCTGGTAAAAGGTGAGGCAGTCATGGGCGCTGCATTTACTGAGCCGGATGCCGGATCCGATTTGGCAGGCGCTACCCTTACAACAGCCGTGAGAGAAGGTGATGAATATATAATCAATGGCTCAAAGATGTTTATTACAAATGGAGACCGAGCAGACTATCTCATCTGTTTTGTTCAAACCGACCCAGATAATCCAAACAGACATGCTCGACATAGCATGATCATGGTGGAAACAGATCGAGAAGGATTTGAGGCAAATCATTTAACCGGAAAACTCGGAATTCGAGCCTCTGATACGGCTGAACTTTCTTTCAACAATGTCAGAGTACCTGCTTCCAATCTTGTAGGCGAATTGGGAAATGGTTTTATGGAGGCTATGCATCTCTTTAATCTTGATAGGATTATTGTGGCTGCCCAGGCAGTTGGAACAGCACGTGCTGCCCTGGAGGAAAGCATAAAGCATGTGAAAAAGAGAACCAGCTTTAATGCCCCCTTATCCTCTTTTCAGTCCATTCAGTTCAAGATAGCTGATATGTTTTCTTGGATACAGGCCGGTAGAAACCTGGTATATGAAGCAGCCTGGAGAGTTGATTTAGGCGCTATTGACCATAAGCTTATTGCTGCCGCCAAATCATTCTGTGGCCAGATGGCAGTTAAATGTACTGATATGGCCCTTCAGATGCATGGAGGATACGGATATCTCGCTGAATATAAAGTTCAGAGGCTCTTTAGGGATGCTAAAATCACAGAGATTTATGAGGGGACAACAGAGATCGAAAAGATCATAATGGCTAAGAATCTTTTGGGATGAATAGGCTAAAAAAAGGTATCTGATTAAAGGTTTAAGGAAGGGCATGGGTATCTTTTTTTTCTTATGCCCTTAAATATACTTTAGGCTTAGTTGTCATTTCAAAATGGTTTATATAGACGGATCATATGATTCTAAGGCCAAGTTGCTATAAACCATTTTGAAATGACATAGCAAGGCACCATGTTCGAAGGGCATAAGAAAAAAAAGATACCCATGCCCTAAGGAACCAGCAAAATTAAATTTTCACCCTGTTAAATTTCCCAAAGGGAACCCTATTTAACAGGGCAAGCAAGATTTTGAACAATTAGCAAAAAAGGAGATTAAATGGATATTCTTGATAAGGCACTTAAAGAAGGTAGGGAGACACTTTCGGAGTATGAATCCAAGATTGTTCTGGCTTCTTACCACATTCCAGTTACACGTGAAATAATTATTCAAAAGAGTGATGATATTATTTCTGCAACCCATGAAATCGGTTATCCTGTCGTGATGAAAGGATGTTCTCCAGAGATAACTCACAAAACAGAAAAAGGACTCATCCAAACAGATATCAGAGATGACAGGGAAGCACTGGATGCATTTAATAATATCATGGCTGGCATGAATGGAAGCCACGGTTCTATCCTTGTCCAGGAGATGATCAAAGGCAAGAGGGAATTAGTGATAGGCTTAATCAGAGATCCCCAGTTTGGGCCATGTGTCATGTTTGGTCTTGGAGGTATATTTACAGAGATCTTAAAGGATGTATCTTTTCGCCTTGCACCTTTGGAGAAAAGGGATACCCTTGAGATGATGGATGAAATCAAGGCCCACAAAATACTTGATGCGGTCAGGGGAATGGATGCTGTTGACAGAGACATCCTATCAGAAATATTAATCAATGTCGGAAAAATCGGTGTCGAAAATGATACGATAAAAGAGATAGATATTAATCCTGTTATCATATCTGGCAGCCGCCCTGTAGCTGTAGATGCCCTTATTGTGCTACAACTAACTGAATAGAACGCGTATCTCTGGATGTCTATGACCGTTATGTTAAGAAGCTTTATTGATTAAAAAATTATCAATAGAGATCTTTGCATAACCCATATCTTTGTATCGAGGATCGGCTTTTCTTCAGTTTCCCGATCCAAGGATCGGGACCTGGTTTTTTCAGCAACATATCTACGGGGGAGTTTTGCCCCCTTCCCGCTCCCGGCGGGATTTCCCCCATAGATAAATTGCGAAAAAACAGCGCCCTTACACCAGCCACTTCATAAAAGCCCATCCTCTTTCTTAGGGTGGCAGAAACTGTCAGGTTTTTTAAAGGTCTCCACTATTCAATAAAGGAGTGCACTGATATTGATATGGCAGACAAAAAAGTTAAATGGTTTGGACATGCCGGTTTTCAGATTACATCTGAAAAAGGGAAAATACTCATTATCGATCCATGGTTGACAGATAATCCGCTGGCTACCAGCCGGGCAGAAGATATTAAGAAAGCCGATGTTGTTCTTGTAACCCATGATCACTTTGACCATATTGCAGACGCAGCCCAAATCGTAAAGGCAACAGGAGCTATCTTGGTTGGCATGCCTGAGACCGTAGGCAGATTGAAAGAAGAGGCAGCAATTCCTGACTCCCAGATAGTCTTTGGCATGGGTATGAACATCGGCGGCACGGCCACGTTTGATGGTATTTCCATAACCATGACTCAGGCATTTCATTCCTCCCAGACAGCAAGTCCTG
>Ga0209986_10004615_pt1 | contig 11617 bp, 17 predicted proteins | sample BlataG_FD_183168 | JGI IMG/M metagenome (GOLD analysis project Ga0209986, IMG submission 183168) | Deep subsurface microbial communities from Black Sea to uncover new lineages of life (NeLLi) - Black_00105 metaG (SPAdes) (version 2) | ecosystem: Environmental > Aquatic > Marine > Oceanic >...
TCATTACCCATTTTTTTTTTAACCCCCCATTTTTTTAAAATTTAGATGTTTATTCGGTTTCCCCAGTTACCATATTCAAGCATCCATCCTTCATACACGCCTTTTAATTCTGGATTAATATTAGGATCGTATTTTTGAATGTAATCCCCCCGATAATGAAATCTATTCGCACCTTTTTGAATGCTTTTAGAAAAATCTTGTGCTGTTAAAACACGTTCCTTATCTTCAGAACTTAATTCAGTTGGGTCAATTTGACCGGCACTTAATTTTTCAAGTAATTCAAACCCTCTTTTATTATAGTCCATCTTATTTAACCTCTTTTTTTTAAAAAAATTCTAGCCCCCTGATATATAGTCAGGGGGTGTTAAGGTATGTGATTAAGTCTATTTATAAAGACTTAATCGATCCTTCAAGGATACGGGCAAAAGTTCCTCTATCCGTTGTTTCGTTTTGTGTTTCAAAGGATACGCCCTTATCCTTGAATACGGTTTCAGGATCAATGCCCGAGCCTTCCTCTATCTTAACAAATTCAGAGGCCGTCTTCATTAGCTTACCGTTCATAGACGGTGATACAGGCATACCGTACCTGATAACCGGATCGCCTTCAATGTCTTTCACTGAAACATGCAGGTCAACATAAGCAAAGGTTTCACCGTTCTTGATAACCGGATCGCCTTCAATGTCTTTCACTGAAATATGCAGGTCAACATAAGCAAAGGTTTCACCGTTCTTATCAGTGTACTCACGTTTTTTAACGTCTTCTATTACACCGGTATGCTTACCGTCCGGTATAGTAACGGCTTTAACGGGTTTTATTTCTTCCATTTTCTTTTTGTCTCCACCCATAAACGGACTTTGCCGTTTACGGTTTATGGGATCATCAGGAAAAATATTTCGTGTAATATAATTGCATCTTGAACATTCAGTATGGTTATTGACGGGAACTAGAAAACCTTTACATTCAGGGCATTTAAGATTAAGTTTTATCATTCTATGACACTCCTTAAGTCTTTTTCAATTTTATCTATTTCACCATTTAAATGTATTAATTCTCTTAAAAAAAAACACCCACATATTAGAATGTTGATAAAAGAACCTAACCAAAATCCGGAAACAAAATATATTAAGGGCTCATTCATTTTTTAATTTAAAATTTATTTTTCGTTTACATGAATCACAAACATAAATAACGCAGTCTTCCTTATTTATTTCACGCATATTATCATTACATTCAGGGCATCTGGCATGGGTGAAATAACCGTCTTTTTCCATGTTTAATATGTCATCGTGCATTTTAATGTTTTGGATCTAAAAAACTTATTAAACGATCATAAATCCTATCATTTATTATAATTGATAATGTTTTATCACTGGTTTTTTTCATGATATTAATAGCGTTCAAGCCTTTATAATTTGTATCAAGATTTATCATAACTGCATGATTTTGACTTTTCATTTTATTTTTTTTTATAGATGATTATACACCTGATCAGGATCATTTAAATCATATCAATAAATCAATAGAGGCAATGGAAACAACTTAACCATTTTTAATTATCTATCACCTGATTAGTTTGTGCGTCATGCTATACCAAAGCGTTTTTTACGTTCAAGCATATCCGTTTTAACCTCAACTCTTTTAAACATATCGATTATCTCTTCCCTGCTTTTCCTATTCTTGCTTATAGTAAGCTTTAAAAGCGAATTTGTAAGATTCATAAGCTTGTTTTTATCCTCTTCCCTTGCATGAGGCCTGTAAAATATTTCGTCTATTATGATCAAGCGGAATATCTGGTTAATATTCTCAACTGAAAGATCAGAGATCATTAAAAGCTTTTTTTCATCAAAAAGATGCTGGCTTATCTCATAAACCATTCTTTCTGTCAAAGGTTGGACTTCACGAGTCACCGTATCTAGGAAATCATATCTTGGTTCGTCTATTTCCCCGTCTATTTCATCATTCATACTGTCACCCTCACAAACATCAAGGCAATTATTATGCCAATACATATTCCGAAAAGAAACACTATTAAAATGATCCGTCTTGACGGCTCTTCCAATGCCTCAAGCATTTTAGTGCTCATGACAGTATAAGCCATTTGACTAAAGTTTTCGGCATTGTCACTGTCATTTGAATTAAGGTCTATTGTTGAGATCCCTTTTTTGCTAACAAAGGCAATAGGCTTCAGGTGTTCATCATAATAGATCTTTTTAGCTTCGATCAGTTTGGCTATGAGCGGAATCTCTAAAAAAAGACCGCCTTTCTTAAAGTTTCCTTGTTTCTCATGGATTATGTTGTTTTCATCTGCATAAAAAACACGGACTCGGTTTTGTTTCTCTATTTTTCTGAGTTCCCTGATCTCTCCAATGCTTATAAAAAATTCCTTTATTATTCCGGTGAACCAACCTAAATTTATTTTCATTTTTTATTGCATTTACGGACAATAAAATCTTCCAGACTCTCAAATATTCCTTTATCTGGTAATTGAAGTAATATTGCCTTGTTTGTTTTTTTAATGCTTACGGTCGTATATTTTGGATCGTTTTCTTCGGGTTTTTTAGTCATTTTTTTTCTTTTTAATATTTTTTAGGTATTCTGTAATAGCTTTCTGTTTGATCGTCATGTATTCTTTCCATGCTGATTTTCGAATTTTTCTGTATTATAAAGCCTTTCTGTATTTGTTTAAGGTTTTATTTATGATATTGTTATATCCTTTTTTATTCATTTTTTTTGTTTTTTTCATTTTTTAGGTATTCTGTAATAGCTTTCTGTTTGATCGTCATGTATTCTTTCCATGCTGATTTTCGAATTTTGTCGTATTCTTTCCGTGCTGATTTTTCGATTTTTCTGTATTCTTTTAATGCTGGTCTTTGGATTTTTGTGTATTCTTTTAAGGCTTTATTCGTGATATTGTTATATTCTTTTTCAGTCATTTTTTTTGTTTTTTTCATCTTGTCAATAGACCGGCACAAAAGCATAATAACCCAAAAATAAAGAATAGAATAACGCTCTCATAAAATATTTTCTGATCTTCATTCATCTTTGTTATCCTCTTGACATCTTAATATTGAGGTTATAGTGGCAACCATTTTTTTTTGTAAATTCATTTACAGTAGATAAAATCACCGTCTAAGTCCATGCTAATATTTTTTTTTATAAATATCCTTTGACCGTATAAAATCTTAAAAAATATTCTATTGGTCTCTGTTAATGCGATTATCACGCTTACCTTATGGTAAGCATCCTTTATAAATCAATGATATCACAATATCATGAATTCATGAACTCATGAACTCACGCCATTGTATACTATATAGGATAATATATAGTCATATTATTCGAGGGTGACTATATAGTATATGATATAGTATACAATGGCGTGAGATTTAGGCTTCGCAGTCTATCGATTGGTTTTAGCAAGTGTAAAAAAATTTACAAAAACATGATTTTTAGGGCTAAAAAGGGGTGTAAAAACACCCCTAAAACACGAAAAAACGTGTTATTTTACCCTAAAAATCGTGTTTTTGCTGTCATTTTGCAGGTCAAAAACACCTATTTTCAAGGTTTTTTCACGCTTTTATACTCTAAAAGACAATACATTAACATGAAAAAACAGGCAATAACGCTCGTATTAGCACTCTCAATTCTCATGTTTTTAACACTGCAAACTTCTGCCGGTTTCTATGATCCCCACTGGACTATACTAAGATCAGACGGATTAACCGGAATAGTAGACTACAAGATAACACAGGAAACAAACACGACATGGAAAGTCGATTACACCCATAAAGATGAAACAACAAAACAAGACCTTAAAGACTGTTTTAATGATCCAATAATAAACAAGGATAAATGCGACAGACTAAAAGAACACCCGAAACTAAAAGACAAGGAATCACAAGTCGATGAAAAGATCGGCAAGATAAAAGACATCAAGCCGATCCTTGAAGACAATGCAAAACTTACAGGCAAATTCGACCTCACTGAAGACGGATCATTCACCCTTGAATTAGATGACAATAAAATCCATGATGCACTGGTAAGCTTCGGATTCGGCACGACAATACTAACATTCAATGATACATCAACAAACAAGACTGTAATATGGAATACATCCGGTATAAGAACTAATGATCTCGGGATACTCATTCCACCTAATACCAGTGTTTCAAGTGCTATTTTCAATGTCACTGGTAAGAATTATGCCCTTATGACCGATGCAAACGCATGGGAAAGCGGTTTTTCGACTCTTATTCATCACTCGAATCACAATGATTATGACTGGGATAATGATGGTGACATTGATATGATGACTTTTTCAATGCACTCATTAAACTTACAAGTTATGTTACATGAAAATATCGGTAATGTCACTGATCCAACATGGGTATCGGCGGTTAATGCAACCATGACAAACGGATCAGTCATACCACTTATAAACAAGGATGCTGGATGTTCTGGTGATATAAACAATGATTCAATCAGAGACATATTTATAGGGGATCATGCAGGGGGTAGTTTTAAGGTATATGTATCCAACGGAAGCTATGGAAATAATGTATGGATCAGGAATAGTAGTTTTGACATATCTGCTGGATTACGGGAAAATCCAAGTTGTATTATATATGACTTAGATGATGATGGAGATAATGACATTATCTTTGCAACAGCTAAATATGGTATACCATGTTATATGGAAAACATCGGAAATGCCTCAATCCCAACATGGACGTCTTGCGTTAATACGAGGTATCCTAAATCCGGTGGAGAATTATGGAATCATGAACTTTATGATTATGACGGTGACGGCATTGACGATTTCTTTTATTGTGCTGAAAATTCTGTTAGATACTGGAAAAATCTAGGAACTAAGGCAAACCCTATATGGGATTCTGAAGTGAATGTTGGTTATATACCAGACTTAGTATGGTGTGACATTCGATTTACCGACTGGGATAATGATGGTGACGGTGATATAATAATATTCCATATAGACGGATATATATACGCTTATGAAAACATAGATGAAAGTTATCCAACTGGTTTTAACTTAACCATCGGTACACAACCTAATTTCTTCGCTAACCTTGGATCGTTTAACACGCAAAATACTACAAATGATTTCTCATCTGAACTGGAAGCTGAAGCATTAATCTGTACCCCCAACGGTGATGGAAATTGCACGATCTATTTCAATGCAACCACTAATTCTATTGGGATGGTAAAGTTTAATGCCTTGGATATTCAATATGAAACAACAACAACAACAACAACATCAACAACAACAACAACAACAACCACGACCATATACGTTGACACGATAAACAACACCATATCCAATTTAACGGTCATATTCGATTCATTCTATGCTTTGTTCATGGCCTTACTGTTTTTGATCGTCGGATTCTTAATATTGATGTTTTTGGTTGATTCATTCGAAATATTCAATAACTTGGTTTCAAAGAAATTAAGGAAAAAATAATGACAGACAAAAAACCGCCTTGGCATGATATAGAGCCTGAAGACCAGTTTGAAGGAGAATTGATCTATTACAGCGACAAGCATGAGATAAGGGATCTGGATAAATTAAAGGCTTTGCGAAAAAGAATAAGATCTCATTCACAACCTGATAGATACGCTTATTATGACCAGTATTTTGCGAACCGGATCGACATGATCGAAGAGGTTAAATACGGTAAACAAGGTGTTAAGGGAGGAATAGACATATGAACGCTCAACTATTAATATTATACATTGACGGAGGTGACTTGAAAAATGGCAGTAAATTGGAGTGAGATCGCCACGCTTATTGAGGATGCTTCCGGCATTTTTAGTAGTGTGTTAGTACTCATAACGGCAATTATACCGATCATCATAGTTATGGCAGTAGTTAACTTTGTGACCGGTACTTTTGACGGAGTATTAGGCGGTCTACGTGGAAGGCTTAAAGGCATCTAAGAGATTAGATGGATCTTTAAGGTTTTTATCCTCGTTGGATGTCACAGACGGGATCACGAGTCGATCCCGTTTAATTTAAACTCAAAATGAAACTAAAAGACAAACTTATTATAGGAATAGTCTTGATGATACTGTTTTTTTCAATCAATGTTATCGCACAATATCAGGATATTAATGTAAGCGTCTTAGATTATGAGACTATGAATCCGGTAAACCAAAGTATAGTATCCGCTTATGACGGCATAAGTTTAATTGATTCATGCACAACGAACGCAAGCGGATTCTGTAATCTAAGCTTGGAAAACGGATCACATACTTTTCTTGTTTCCGCAAGCGGATATGAAACCGGAAACTTTGAGGATAATGTGAGCGGTGATACATCATTCATATTCAAGATACGGTCACTTGAATCAGCAAGCGTTTTAACCATCCATATAAACGATTACGGCTCAGGCATGGCATTATGCTTTAACAACATGACAGAATGCTTTAACAGCAATGAAACAATTTCATTGACGGTTAGACAGGATTATACTATGATCCTTATTCCTGAAGACCATGATCTAACAGATTACGGGTTTTTAACGAATATTGCGTCTGACGTTATTCTAGTAGTATTCAGCATAGCATTAATATTAACAATAGCAATGGGTTTAATGTATGGACTTAAGTCAGTCGTTAAAAGATATTAGGCTTGCAATAGTCTTAATGGTTTTGGTTTTAGCCGGAATGGTAAACGCCTATGACACAAACTTAACGTTTAGGAATTACAATACTCTTGGAGATGTTGAGAATGCAAGCGTAAGCGTTTACGAGGATGTCACGCTCACAGATTCAGGTTATACTGATATGAACGGGGAAATATATTTTAATCTTTCAGACGGCTCATATACGATCCTTGCAACGCACGATGATTATGAGACATTGAATGAAGACTTGATCATTTCAGGTGAAACAGAGCAGGTATTTTATATGATCCCTTATTCGCCTGAAGGGATAATCAGACTGCGTTTCACTGATCTAACCATTGGAGGCCTATCATTAAGCGGCATGGAAACGCATACCATATGCGTTTTTTATCATTCAAATAACAGACTGCATGAATGCTATGATACAAACGACACGATAACGCTTAACCAGAATGTTGACTATGATTTTTTTATCATGCCGTCTAGAGTTGACTTATTAACGCAAAGCGGAAACTTGGATACCGTTGTTTCACGTTACGCAGTCTTTTTAATTGGGTTGATGTTATTATTAATAATAATAGGAGTTGGTTACTATGGAATTAAAAACAAGCTTAGATAAATGGATGATAGGATTGTTTACAGTATTATTAATGTCTTTATGCACTTCAGCAGAATGGGATCTATTATATGAAAACTGCAATACTTTGGATTCTTGGGCGAGCCGTGACAGTGATAACATAACTGATTTCATGAGTATTATAGATGGAAAATGTTTTATACATACGCTTAATCACGCCTTCATTACGAATAAAACAAACGTATCCGTTGATGAATGGTCTTTTATGATGCGATTCAAGTATTGTAATATAAGTTATAATACTTTAGGCATTTGGTTTGAGCCTCATAGCGGATATAGTGAATCAATAGAGATCAAGCCAATTGAAGATGTCTTAAGGTTTTGGAATTCCACTGACAGCACTATTGATTATAACCATACTTACGATGCGAGAGTGAATTGCACCGGATATATGCGTATTAAGTTGAATAAGTCAAGTGATTCAAATTATATTTGGGCGTATGTGAACGGTAATCTAGTGAGCTCTCACCTTGAATTTGAAAGTGTAAGCGGTTATCCTAACAATGGAACACCCTATTTTTATATGGCGGATACGGGAGATCAAGACTTGGATGTTTACGTTGATTATGCGTTTGCCTCAAGCGATCCGTTCATGGATGTGACTAATTGCACTGGTGAAAGCGATTGCCCCGCCGGTTTCTATTGTGACGGAGAATCCGGCGTCTGCGTGGAATATAACGGCTCTATTCTCGGATACACTATATTAGAGGTTTTTATTAAAGATGATTTCCTGACTCCAATACCTAACGCAACCGTCATGGTTGAATCATTGTCTTATCCTTGGGTGAGTTATAATCAGACTGATTCAGATGGAAAAGCGGTTTTTGCAATAGAAACGCCTGATCTTTATATGGTTGACGCTGTTAAAACAGGCTATTCACATGAATACCGGACAGTTGATCTTGGAACTGAAGACAAGGAGATAACTATGATATTAACAATACTTGAATCAGATGTTTTCCTTAATGTAAGCACATACGGGATCTCTAATACCACGATCCCGTCTGTATTGTTTAAAGTCTATGATGTTGTTGAAGGCGATTCCGGCTATGAAGTCGGGGATCAAATAGATGTTTTTTATACTAATGAAATAGGCTATTATAATGCGACTAAAACGGATTATCCAACTTGCATACAGTTAAGGGCGTTCAAGACCGGTTATGTGAATAGTATTGGGGAAGGATATATCGAGTGTTTTGACGTTGAAGATTATAATGTTAATCTTTCAGCATTCGTATTGCATTTAAATGTTTTTTTGATTAAAACAACCGGCATGGTTGACATTGAATTTAAGGTTTATGATCTTGATACTCTTTTACCTATCGAGAGCGTTGAAATAGTCGGCGATAACTTGGATACGTTCGATCATGTCACAGGATACACGGATATTAACGGAACTTACGAGTTTTTTGATACTGACGGGGGATACTGGTTTTTCAGTTTACAGCATACGCTTTATCAGGATTTTGATTTTAATGATTATGTGACGAATGACACGACTATGATAATAGCCATGAACACGATCAATGAAAGCCTTATCGATCGTTGGAATATCAGCGGTTATGTCATGGATAATGAATCAGTTTTGTTAAAACGTGTTTTGATTGAATTTGATTGTAAAGTATTATGCCCTCTTGGCCGAGTCATAAGCCATGCAACCGGTGACGCTTTCACTAATAACAGCGGATATTATTTCATCGAAGGAATACGTGATAAAAGCGTCTGTGATTTCGAGTTTAGCAAAGTCTTGTATAATGATGAATACTTGACCTTGGATGTTGAATTAAATAAACAAGCTAATATAACGATGGATTCCATGCTAACTAAATATGATTTCATAGGTGTCATATATGATCTATCATCTATGGGAAGTCTTTTCCCGTCAACAATAGAGGGAGTGGAAGTTAAGGCTAAGTTATGCTATAATTCAAGTTCTGAATGCTCGATATATGAATCAGATGATGTCGTATATACAAATTCATTGGGACTTTTCGCCCTTGATCTAATAGGCGGTGAATACTTGATAGAGTTCTCGCATCCGGCTTTTATTAGCATGAACATGACTTATTCATTATCCAGTGATCTCGAAGACACTTATTTCATGATACCGATCATCAGAGGATGTTATCTTAATATAGATGTTCATTCTAGAAACGAAACTAACGGCACTGTAATAGACCGGCCTTTTTATAATGCTTATGTCGAGGTTTTCAGGTACGGGGAAGTTCAAGCAAGCGGATACACTTCAGCGGACGGGAGATTATCTTTAAAGCTTTTAACAGGTCTTTATTCTGTTATCGCTTATTACGGTGACAGTTCAAGCGGATACAAGGAGATATATCTTGAATGCCCTGAAGATTCAACGCTCAACCTATTCATAAAAGCACGCACGGATCTAGAAGATGATGTTGAGGATGCTGAAGTTGAGATAAAATCAGCTTTCATAGTTCTTTTACCTAAACTTCTGCCTATAATACTTCTTTTATTTCTGTTATCGGCGTTGAACAAAGTAAATAAATGATAAAATGAAAAAAATAATGTTTTTCATCGCACTTATCTTAATGACAAGTTTCGTATCATCGCAGGCTTACGGTGAAATACATTACGAGGATATTTCCGCTTACACCACATCTATAAAGAATGAGACCGTTAAAGTCGGCATACATGATCTTGAATCAAAACGTGGTAGTGCGTACATTGTCGGTGCGTCTTATTCAGAGACAAACGATAAGATAGAGGATTTTTTTAATGACATAATATCTGTTTTAGACGGTGTGCCGATCATCGGCGGTGCATTGTCAACTATCATATCCTACATTAAAACATTAAGCCATTTATTCGCATTTGCCTATATTATCTTGCTTGCGATCCCTGCTATTTTCGTTGTGATATATGAAATATTGTCTTTCGCAATATCGAATTTCTGGTTGTGTCTTGCAACCATTGAAGTATACGCTATTGTCAAGGCTATGAGTGAGCCGGATTTCATGAAGATGTTCTCATCTTTTTTCAATACTAATAAGGCGATATTAAACATCACGACTGCCTTATTCATTCGTATTGCTGAATTTAGTTTTGCGATAGTTCAAGGAATAATCAGCATGATAACAAGCGTGTTAAGCTTAATACCGTTCGTATGAACATGAAAACATTCACCGCCGATGAAAGAATGCACATTAACGTGATAATGATCGTTGTTTCAATGTTTTATATCACTTATCTTTGGGTGTTTAAATTAGGTGTATAAATGTCAAGACTGATCAAGAGCATAAGCAATAAACAGCGAAACACTATCTTATGGAAGTTGGGTATCCCTTATCGTCTTGGAAAAGAGACTTTTGAGATTCTTTTAAAGGTAAAGAAAAAATGATTTCAATAAACTTGACTGAAGAGCAGATAATAAATCTCCATGTTATACTTATTGTTTGGCTAAGAAAACACCCTGATAACAAATGTTTTTCTGAATTATTAAAGGAAATAAAACCGCTTAGCCCTCTTAACAAGAAACAGCTTAATAAAATGGTTAAAAATAATTTAGCTAAGAAAAACAAGTTTTAGATATTATGGACTTAAGATATTTATATGATCTTGCAGTATCAACTATAAAAGCATATAGCATGGAATACAGGGATAAAGGCTATGTCTTTGGATCAAGATGGTTTAAATGATCGTTGGGATAGTCGGCGATCTGGGATCTGGAAAAACATTGTTAATGACTTTCATCGGCAAATCGTATCAAAACAACGGCTCTGAAATATATGCGAACTATGATCTGAAATATGATCATAACAAGATAACGGATGTTAAGATACTCACCCAATTAAAGGAAAACAAGCATAACGTTGTTTTACTGGATGAATTATGGATGACCGCTGATTCAAGACACGCTATGAGCATTAGTAATGCTCTTTTAAGTGGGAGTATATTGCAGTCTCGGAAACGTTTTGCAGATGTGTTTTATACCACCCAACATAGTAATCAAGTTGATATAAGGATCAGATCAGTCACATCCATGTTTTTCAAGCCGTGCATCATATTAAGAACTCCAACGGATATTCCGGCTTTAATGTCTATAAGCGTTTATAAAAAGAATATGAATGGGATAATACAGCCGTGCAAGAATTTTGTTTTGGATATTCTTGGAACTCATTCTATAAGCGTTTATAAAAAGAATATGAATGGGATAATACAGCCGTGCAAGAATTTTGTTTTGGATATTCTTGGAACTCATGAATTATATGACACTTCCCAGATAATAGAGAAAAGCACCGACCATTATTTAAAGGACATCGCTAAAAAATACATTGGTTTTGAAGGCAAGAAAAGCGAGCT
>Ga0209986_10004616_pt1 | contig 11614 bp, 9 predicted proteins | sample BlataG_FD_183168 | JGI IMG/M metagenome (GOLD analysis project Ga0209986, IMG submission 183168) | Deep subsurface microbial communities from Black Sea to uncover new lineages of life (NeLLi) - Black_00105 metaG (SPAdes) (version 2) | ecosystem: Environmental > Aquatic > Marine > Oceanic >...
AAATCGGCTTGGGCAAGACGCCTTGAGATAGATTCAAAAAGATCAGTGCCCTCCCACATGCGGTTAAAGAAGGATGCTATCGGGTTCGATCTTTCCGACGCACCCTCGGGAGCATCTGCCGTGCTCGAGATAAGGCTACCTGTTTCTGAATACCGCCCAAGGCGTTCCTCAACCACGGAACGCTCGCCGACAACCGATATCACAACCCCAATGATCAGGACTAAAAGGCCAAGGCCGCCACCTACCATCAAGATCAGGTTTGTGTCCATTAGTTAATATCCACGCGTCCGTTCGCCTACACCGAAAATGGATGCAGGTAGGTGAATGCCGCTCGCTTCAATCTTATCGACGAACCTTGGACGTAGACCAGTAGGCCTCAAACGGCCAATCACCCTGCCTTCTTCGAAACCCGTTTGCTCAAATACGAATAGGTCGGTCATTGTAACCACGTCACCTTCCATTCCTTGGATTTCAGTAATGTTGGTGATCTTTCGTGTCCCATCCCGAAATCGCTCCAGATGGACCACCAATTCAAGCGCAGAAGAAATTTGCTCACGTATCGCCCGCACGGGCAGATCCATCCCAGCCATGAGGGTCATCGTCTCAATACGAGCCAAGGTGTCGCGCGGGCTATTAGAGTGGGCAGTGGTCATTGAGCCTTCATGACCGGTGTTCATCGCTTGAAGCATATCCAGGGCTTCCTCAGCGCGAATCTCGCCGACGATGATGCGGTCAGGTCGCATACGGAGAGAGTTGACGACCAGATTTTGGATAGTGACTTCACCCCGTCCTTCAATATTAGGTGGGCGAGACTCGAGCGTGACCACATGTTCCTGGCGTAGTTGAAGTTCAGCTGCGTTTTCAATGGTGACAATCCGTTCATCCCTAGGGACGAACTGGGAAAGTACGTTGAGCAGCGTGGTTTTTCCAGAACCTGTACCTCCAGATATGATCATATTAATTCTTGAAATTACACATGCCTTGAGAAACTCTACCGACTCTGGCGTGATGGTTCCGTAATCGATCAGTTGCTGAACAGTAATTGGGTCGTGGGAGAATTTTCGGATCGTGAGTACTGGTCCGACCAATGAAATTGGTGGTATGACGGCGTTTACACGCGAGCCATCAGTAAGACGGGCATCTACATATGGGCTTGACTCATCAATTCGTCGTCCGAGTGGGGCAACAATGCGATCTATGATGCGCATCAGGTGATCATCGCTCTCAAAGGTAGCTGGTTCACGATAGATCTTACCCGCACGTTCAACGTAGATTTGTTTGGCTCCGTTGACCATTATTTCGGTGATCGATGAATCAGCCAGCAAGGGTTGTATCGGACCAAGACCCAGGATTTCAGCCACAATCTGCTCAAATAGCCTACGCCGCTCAGGTCGTGAGAGGACGATCTTCTCCTCAGCTAGGATACTTTCAAATAACTCCTCAATTGTACGGCGAACCTCAGTTGTCTGGCTGATATCCATTGATGGATCAAGTTCAGCCAGTAGTTTATTTTGCACTAAGGTTTTCAGGTCGTAATATTTATCTCGTTGCGCTGAGCCCGTTGGAGCGACCCGGCGTTCGCGCACCTGACCCAAGCGCGATGTACCAGCGGTAGCTGACACCTCTTTCGGGACAGGTGCGTCCTGAGTCTGACCTTGTTCAATACGTTTGAGCAACGACACAATCCAGCCTCCTTACCTGCTACGGAATCTCACAACCAACCACTAGCGACTGAACAACCGAGGTCGCTCGACTTCTCTTTCTTCGTCGTCAATTGCAACTTCCTCCACAAGCCTTTGTTTGACTGAGCCAAGAAGGTCAAGAATGCCTTTGGCTGCAGGCTGCCCCTTGTCAGCTAACAAGAGTGGTATACCTCGGTTCACTGAGGTTGTCACCGTGCGTTCGTCAAACGGGATTACGCCATCCACAGAGTATTTGAGGTTTTCGGCAATCGCCGCTGATGTAATACCGGATTTCCGGTCCATCTTATTCAAGACAAAGAAGATATGCTCCTTTGGAAACTCCAGCACACCTAATAAGTCGAAGAGCAAGCGAGCATTCTTGATGGCAGGAATCTCGGGCGTAGCCACAGCTATCAACAGGTCAGCCAGGTCCAGGATGGTAAGAGTAATGTCGTCCATGGTCGAGCCAGTATCTACAATCACGTAGGCAAAATGCTGCTTTAGATGCTTCAATACGTTTCGGACCTGTTCCGCATGTACTTCGTCAGCCATCTCTGGTCTAGGTGGGGCGGCTAACACACGTAACCCGCACTCGTGTTGTAGAAGAACATCCTCGACAATTTCAGCATCGAGCTCTTCTGCGCGCGATGCAAGATCGACAAAACTATTTTTAACCTGTAGGTTGAGAGATACCGCCACATCCCCAAATTGTAAAGCCGCATCCACCAGAACCGCCGGTGTGTCAGTCGTGTCCAAGCCGACCGCCAGGTTAGTGGCAAGCATCGTACAACCCACACCACCTTTAGGGCTATAGACTGCCAGGATTTTGCCTTCCGGTCCAATTCTTTCCAGCTGAGGCCGAAGAGGACCAGTCCCCTTCAACCTGGCCATTTCATCCTTTATCCTTCTAGCATCTACTGCGAGCGAACGGATCGCTCCGATCAACTCATCGCCGGAAGGAGGCTTGGCGATGAAGTCACTGGCGCCAGCCCGCATTGCTCGCCGCAAGTAGTCGGCCTCACTCTGAATAGATAGAATGACAATTTGAGCAAATCGAACATTACGTTTAAGCGTTTCTGTAGCCTCGATGCCATCCATATCCGGCATGTTAATATCCATCAGGACGACATCCGGCTCGGTTTCGCGCGCAATCTCGATCGCCTCATGGCCTGTACGAGCAGCGCCTACGACCTCGATATCCGGTTCAAATTGCAGTAACTTACGTATGTTCTCGCGTGTTTCAGCGATGTCGTCAACGATTAGTACGCGGATGACATCGTCCGCGTTTTCCGACATCTAACCCTCCGTACTTCACCAAAAGATTATTTACATTAATTCTATTGCGGCGCCGTAGCATCGTTCGGTAATACCGGTACGATGGGCTTGTCCAGCGCAGGTTCCAAACCATAAGGAAGTTTGACCGGAATTGTGATATCGTAATTCTCGATGAGATATTGTAGGGTCACCGTAATGGTTTCTATGCTTGTGGTATCACCCGGTCCCCGCAAGGTTAATACCAGATCAGCACCGGCTTTCATCGCCCAGTTCAGAGCCAGGGCATCCTGAGGGGTGACGATCAAGGTAATGATATCCGGCGGTGGAGGTGCGGCTGGTTCACCTTCAGCTTGTTGAGGTGGGGGGGCGCCGATGCCTTGGTCCGGTGCAGCGGTAACTGCCTCTTCGCTAACAACCTCCTCTAGCGGGAATGTTCCGACATGCAGAACAGTCGCCGCTTCGACCAATCGTTGGGTAACTAAACGGGGTCGTTGGTTCTCTTGGGGGACAATGTGAACGAGCTCGTCAAGCTCTGGATCTCTTACAATCTTCCCAATAAAACCGGGGAAACCCACTGTAAGAGATGGAGCAGGAAATTCTTCTGTACCCCCTGAACCGACCACAACTGTAGACAGATTAGGAAGCGCAGTTTGGAAATCCATATCGAGATCGATCATCAGTATGGTGATTAGCACATCCACTGTGTCTCCATCACGGAGTGCATACGCTATGCCTGAGAGACGGCTCATCGGTATCGCGATCGCGGTGTAGCCCGGCTTGATGGCAAAAGAAGCATCGGAGCCTGTCCCCAGCAAATCACCCGCCTCCTCGGTGATCATTGCAGTTGTCACAGGAATACCTCTCTCGATGTCTATCCTCGCGCGACGCCCCGAAACCTGATCGATAAGGATCGCCTCATCAGTGCCAGCAATCCAGGTCTCAACCACAAGGTCTGCGGGCATCTGCTGGAGGACGATAGCGTCCCTCGGAATTTCCGAGCCCCGGGCGATATCCTGTGCCGCAACCACTACCAATACCATATCAGAGGGAATATAACCTTCTTCAGGTGTTGGTGTTGGTTCTGGCTCCTCTGAGGGACGACCAATTAATAGATACACAGCTCCAACTCCCACGATGATGATCAGGGCTAGTAGGATTAAAATGCGTCCTCGGCGCATGGAACCTCCTTTTATGACGGTCGGATTTGATCAACTTATCCTATGTCGTGCGTATAATACCTTTTCCACATTAAAAGTCAAGCCAAACGCCAACGGGCGTTAATTTAATATATTGAACTCAGGTGACAAGGAGCCCTATCATAGATAGGGCTCCCGAGGGCATTCTTAACAATCGAGACGTTGCCCTTTTCTCAACTCCATCGGCTAACTAGATGTTGCTGATGATATTGCTGAATACATTGCCGATGGCGGGCCCGAGTAGCGCTAAAATAACGATCACGACGACAGCTACTAAAACAAGGATCAACGCATACTCGACAAGCCCTTGGCCTCTTTCCTTTGGTGCATATAACATGCCTTTCACCTCCCTTCTCTTCGAAATTGCCCGATTTTACCCGGACACGATTCATTATATGCTTAGCCGTAGTAAGATTCAATAGGACCTATTTCCGATACAGAATCCCCTTATTTTAGGACTTATTTGCCAGCTTCAATTGAGTTTGTTAACTAAATTCCTCGTATCCGATTATCCCCAACAATCCGTCGATCATCACAGTTTCGGAGTTCTAACTTGAATAATAGGAGGATGTTTTTAACGCTCCCCCATTATTCAGGTTGATTAAAGATCTCACCCGATAGAACTCAGACGTGATCTATCCGGAAAATTCGCTCTCTCAAACCCAGAATATCGCTATTATTCACCGGTTGGAATGGAAAATGCTATTCGAGTCCCCTCACCTGCAGCGCTTTCCAATTCCAAGGACCCACCTACCATCTCGATCCGTTCCTGCAACATTGGCAGACTATATTTTTTCGCGTCTTCCTCTGAAATCAACTCCGGATCAAATCCCCTTCCATCATCCTCAACTGAGACTCGCACAAGATGCTCGCCTATATCCAGCATGATCTTGACTTGTGTTGCTTGAGCATGATCACGTACGTTTCTAATGAGACTCTGTATGGCACGGAAAATTAGAACTTCACGATGAGGTTCCAGCCGACGCTCAGTACCGGTGACAACCAAGTTGATGTCCAGACCAGTTTTTTCCTTGAAAGCTTCAGAGTAGCGTCGGACAGTAGGCACCATACCAAGATCATCTAACATCATTGGCCGTAGGTCAAAGATAAAATCCCGTACTTGGGAGAAAGTCGAAGTGGCTGCTGCTTTTAGACTGGTGAGCTCTTCGCGTGCTTGATCCTGATCGGTATCGAAGAGGCGCAAAGCAATTTCTGTATGCAGGATGAAATTTGATAATACCTGTGCCGGACCATCATGAATCTGGCGGGAAATCGTCCGCCTTTCATTCTCCTGCGCCTCGATGATCTCTTGTATGATCTTCTCACCGCCGCCGGTTAGATCAGCGATATCTAACGCAGGGCGACCTTCCACGATCTGCAGGGTTTTTCCTAAGAATTTCTCATAACGATTGAGATGGGCTTCATCACTCTGAAGTTTCTCGAGTTGTCCGCGCATAGTAAAAAGACGCTGCTGTGCATCTTGGAATGCCTCATAGGTTGAGCGAATATCCTCTCTAGGCATAGAGTCAAAATGCGCCTGAATCTGGTGGAGATGGGCGGTGATTGAGGTATTGCGTTTTGCTAGCTTATCAACCTCGCCCTGACTCTGCTCAACCAGCATACCTATCTCAGTCATCTCATTGCGCACCTGTTCAAGTTCGGTGCGGGTTAACTCAATGAAAGTTTCAAGCGGGTTCAGTTCACCGTTAGCATCGGCTTCGCTCATAGTACCTCAGATTTATTTTCGTGTGTCTTGTAGACGTACCCAGCCATGGCGTAAAGCGTATACTGCGGCTTGAGTGCGATCTTCAACGTCCAACTTATGCAGGATTGACGTCATATGATTCTTCACCGTCTGGTGGCTGATACCTAAGCGGGCAGCGATCTCTTTGTTGGACATGCCCCGTGTGACATACTGAAGAATCTCCATCTCCCGGGGAGAGAGCGGAGTGAAGGCTTCCACGTCGCCATCGAGATGAGGGCGACGAACAGTCTCCACCCCACGCGAAAGCCATTGTTCGAGACCTGCCGCGTCATAAACCTGGTCGCCAACGACATAGAAACCGCGGGCGACATGTCGAATAACATCCACCAATTTACCTGCTTCGACATCCTTCGAACAATAAGCCGCAGCCCCGGCGCGAAATGCGTGCAACACCTGCTCAACGTCATCATATGCTGTGACTAAAACGATGGCAGTGTTTAACCGCTCGGCCAATATTTGGCGAGTAACCTGCATGCCATTCATGTTGGGTAGATTGACATCTACTAGCGCCACACGTGGTCGTAGCTCACGTACAAGTTGCAGAGCCTGATCGCCACTCGTGCCCTCGGCTAGAACTTCAAGATCCTCTTCTGCGTCGAGAACATTGCGCACTCCTTCGCGAAAGAGGGGATGATCGTCGACTATGATAAGCCCTATTTTGTCCATAATCTTTCCACCACCAATATGACAGCGGCGAGTATAGCATACTCAGTGTTTATGGGGCAAACCCTTCTTGACGCCATTTATAGACCACCATGTTCTCTCCACCTGCTTTAACGCTGTATGGAGCACTTGTGGAATAAATCGGATACGCCCGCTCCACAAGCCATGGATACCATCCTGGGAATGTCATCAGGTAATCTGCCCCTCGGGAATCTAGAAGCCTTGACAACGCGGCTTCGTCGTGCATGATTGGAATCACCTCCGGGGAAATCAACCCGGCCATGTCGACTATAGGGCGTTCACCGAAGTAGCCCAAAGCACCAATGTCATGAGCTGCTACCAAAGTCCCCGCCTCAGTATTGACCGATAGCCAGCGCGCGGCAGCTACCATCTCGGTCTCAATGATGGCAACGTCCTGAGCGTATGAACGGCTACCAAGCAACCAGAATGCAAATGTGAGCACAGGTATAGTGTACAACCAGACGCGAGAAATTACCCGCCGAACCATATTTACAGCTACCGGCCAAATGCTAATCATTAGTCCCTCCGAACCCACGACGAGTACGATTGGGATAACTGGCATCGCATAACGACCATGCTGATAATTAACCGGCAGCAACATCGCATACATCCCCATGTATGACAACGCCCAAATTATTGGCGCAAGCTTCCTCCAAGCGCCCTGGGACATTGCTAAGACCGACGTGATAATTAACCCGGGGACCAACACCGCTCCTACACCAACCAGCGGAGATGTGAGCTGATCAACCAAGCGAAATAGGAGTGGAACCGACCTATGAACCATATACTCCGCTTGCTTGGCGTAAAAAGTGCTTGGCCACCAAGCACCCGCTAAGACGCGATTAAACATTAAATAAGGAACGATCACGATCGCTACCCCCACTCCAACAGTAGCCAGAGTAGCTATCGTTTGGCGAAGTTGATGGCGATGTCGGAAGAATGTGTGCCAAACTACTGGCAAGAGAAGGGAGAGGGCATCAGGACGGATCCATACCCCTAAGCCGATCAACGCACCTATTCCCAACGCACTCCATTTCTGAGATTCAAGCCATGCGAGAATCAGCACGACTACCAAGGTCAGTGCCAAGATCTCCATACCCGACACAGCCGCCCAAACCAAATGCCATTCAGATATGATCAGCACTCCAACCCACACTTTCCACCACCATCGATTAGAGCCTCGAAGAGCAATCCACTGACTACAAAACCATGCCGTAATCGCTAGCAGCAACCCCCCGAGGAAATAGCTCCATACTTTGGTCTCGACACCCAATAAATTTCCTAAGGTTAGTATTCCAGTCCAAAGCGGTGCAGTCGACCCAGCACTTAGTTGACCAGGCACAAACGCCCATTCGCCTCGCTCTGCCAGATTACGAGCGTAGGTTTGGTGGATCCATGCATCGTCTAATGGGAAGCCTAAACCATATGTGTCCGCGCTGACCCATAAGAAGCCCCCAACAGACAGACAAGTCAGTGCGATGATTAGAAGCACTCGTCCCCTAAACGTATCCAACCCGACCCATTTCATGGCTGGGATATCTCCAGGGAAACCTTCAACAGATAGATGTCTCGACCTTGTGAGTCTTGCAGGGTGTCAGCTAACTCAAGCCAAGGTGCTGTTTCAGGTGCATTGTACAAAGCCGCCAAATCGACTGGTCGATTGGCATCTAGAACCACCCAGTCCACACTGTAACGCTCAACCACTTGACGTAACGTCTCTATCGGTCCATTGGGGATGACCACTGATTCCATGCCTGTGGCTAGGTAGAATCCTGGAGGATTGTTAATTGCCACCACACCGGGAGATTCTTCTAACTGGCATAGATGCTCCCCAACCTCCTGATATTTACCTAAGGAGTAAGCCCATCGGGGTTCTTTTGGCGTCGAACCAATAAGCCTGGTCCAAACTAGACTGACGGTTAAGATACCCACTAGCGCCACTACGCCGGCTCCGAAAATTAGCTTTGCTTCCCGGAGGTTCCAACCTCTTTTCTTCGCCCCCCATGCGATAGCAGTATCAAGACCAACCGGTGCCAGGACAAACAAGATCGGCATTAGTGCTGCGCTGGAGTGAAAGAAGCCCCCGTAGGAACCGGCATACGGAAAAATAAAACTCATCACACCTAGCAAAAGCACAAGGTAGATTGTCGCCAGTCGGATGAGCGGCTGCTTCCAGAGACGATGAGCTCCTAAGGCCATAAAAGGACCCAAGAAAACAATGCCATTTTCTCCGATTAGCCGTTGGATATTGATCCCCAAAGCTTGAAACCGTGCTCTGAAGATAGAGAGAAAACCAGAGCTTAACCAGCGAGCAGGGGTCAGAATATCAGCCGGATAGGAGAACAATTCGTCGTAGGACAGCAGCCAGAGCACACGCCCATTTCCAGGGGGAAGGGCGTTTCCAGTGACAATCAAATTCCTCGCAAACCACGGCACGATCGGCAACAAGTATCCAATCATAAGGAATATGAAAGCTCTCCCCTTCCCATGCTCAATCCACAACAAAGCGATCATCGCCGGTACCAGTAAAAGAAACCCGTCGGCTCGAGTCAGGTGACCAAGCCCTATCAATAAACCAGCCATTATCCAACGTGATGCACCCTGGTTTTGGGCAGCATCAGTCATGACCCACAGCGCGGCGCCACCGATTAAAGCGTAGAGGATAAATGTGTCTGTCGTCACAAGGTATGGTAGAAAGAAACCTGGTAAAGAAGCGATTAGCCCTGACCTCCAAGCCCACCTCTGGTCTCTATGAAGCTTAAGGGCTAGAAGCGCGGTCATAGCAGGTAGAGCAGCGGTAAGCATTAGAAAAGGAAGTTGGGCTGCACGAAAACTTTTACCGAAAAGGACCATTGATCCAGCCGACACTATCGTTGTCAGCGGCATCCAATAAAGATGAGATGGATGAGGCAGTCCTATCGGATCATCGAGATAATTCCATAAGAACGGTTCTGTGAAACCTGCACCATCTGCCAATCGTTGAGCTGTGGTGAAGTAGTACTCAGCATCCATATATCCCGGGCTTTGAACCCAAAAGGCCACAGATCCTGTAATTACAGTGCCCAGAATCAGCAGCAGCAACCAACGCCAGGCTTTCACGACTCTTTTTCCTTAATTCGCAATGGTTCAGCGTATTGCATAGAGAGATGAAGTTGCCTCCATACCTCGCCAACATTGTGGATGATGCGATAGAGTCGAACATCCTGTTCCTGGTGTTCGAGCTGTAAGATGGATAAGGAACTGGGATCAAAAACCTCGCCTTCAGCCCCTTCGTATGGTCCGAATAGCACCCAATTGCAGCCACATTCAGCTAAAAATTCTATTCTCTCGACCATGGTCATACCTTCAACCTGGAAAAATGCCTTTACTCGCTCATTCTTCTGCTCATAATCCAGGGTCTCAATAGGATGTCCTACAAAGGTACCTAAACCAATCCTGGGTGGAACGAGTAATCCAGAACGTGCTGAGGCAAGTAATGCATCATCCGGACCAGCATTCTCACCAAGCCAGTCCACCACGCGCACCAGAGGTGCTGGATCGAATATCGATGCAGGCTGCCCGCTTGCATAGAGTGCGTTTCCTGCACTTAGATACAAGGAGGAAGGTGATGCAGCCACGACGACCAGAAGCATAATGAGCGAACCCCGTCTCTTCCACTGTTGGTGCTTGGATAGCCAAGGGAGAAACCCTAACTCCAGCGCCATCGCCGCGAGCAAACCGAGTGGTATAGTTAGATCAGCGCTAAAACGGCGTTGAAGTCGAAGTGGAGCATAGCATAATATCAATGCTCCTATAGTCCAGCACAACGCCGTTACCCCCACCAGGTTTCGACGCTGCCAAGCGAAATATCCCCCCCAGGCAGCCAAAGGCCCGAGAATACCAATTCCTAGCAAATAATATATAAGAGGTGGAGAAAGGGTGATGTTTTGGGCGGCGAAACCCTGCCACACTGGATCAGAGGTAAATGCACGCGCATTGAACCATAACAGCGGTGCTTGAGCAACGACCAAACCAGCTAGAGCCAAGAGGTCAATTAAACGAATCTTCCCTTGCTTACGCCATGATGCAATGACAACTCCACCGGTGATCAAATCACCAATAGCTATTGAAAAGGGCTGTACGGGGATAATCAGTACGCCGGCGATCGCGGCAAGCATCCAGTAACCCACCTTTCCTGTCTCAATGAAGTTCAAGTATGAAATCGCCATAGTGAGAATTAACAACGCCACGGCTGCAAAATGGGGGAATGTAGCCAGACTGAAGAATACGTATATGTCTACTAGCCAGAAGTCAACCGGCCAAATCTGCGGATCCGGCAGCCAGTCGATTGCCAACATGAGCCACCCCAGCCCAGAGGCGGTAGCTGCCAGGAGGAAACCGATGCGACGTAGCATTAAAGGCTCAAAAGTCATGGCCATTAGCTGGTAGATCATTGCCAATACCCCAAGCCCAAAAACCCATCGCCCAATATGGTAGGTAAGGATGAGATCAAGATGAAGCCAACGTGCAATATGCCCAAGGGTGATGTAAGCCAATTTAACTGGTTTAGCGTTACTTGGTTCGGTGGTGAACAATAAGCGGTATTCCCATTCCCCCTGCAGTCCTTGTTGCATTGAAGCCAGATGCACAGCGAAGTCCTGGCGATCCATAACCGCCCCATTGAAGATCACCTCAGGTGTTTGGGCGGCGAAGCCGGCGATAACCGGCATCGAAGATATCGCCATTATGAGCAATGAAACCAAAGCCAGCCAGCGCCATTCCGCTGGACTAATGCGAGAATTCATAAACTAGAAGATCCTTCCATTCCCACTGGTTACGCTGATTGAAATGAGCCTCCAACCAGGAAAGATGAGGATGTGAAGCGAATCCCAATTCTTGATACTCAGTAAGCTCCCGCGAGAAGATAAGAAAAAAGACCCTCCCTGCATTTTCAACTGCAGATTCGGCATCGGGGAAAGCCATAAGACCGAGTACCTGCTGGGTGGGCAATGCGAGTGTGTCTGAGCCAGAAC
>Ga0209986_10004617_pt1 | contig 11612 bp, 5 predicted proteins | sample BlataG_FD_183168 | JGI IMG/M metagenome (GOLD analysis project Ga0209986, IMG submission 183168) | Deep subsurface microbial communities from Black Sea to uncover new lineages of life (NeLLi) - Black_00105 metaG (SPAdes) (version 2) | ecosystem: Environmental > Aquatic > Marine > Oceanic >...
TTGGAGCCGGGGCAGGCGCACGGCCGCCCACCGGCGAAGCGCAATGCTGAGCGTGGTGTTGGTGGGCACTAACCTGCTGGCCCTCAACACCTGGCTCTTTCCCGTTCACGGCCTGCGCGCCGATCTAACCGCTCAGCGCGAGTACAGCCTGTCCCAGACCACCCGCGATCTGATCCGCAACCCGCAAGAGCGGCTGCTGATGCGGGGCTACTTCAGCGAAAAGACCCATCCGCTCCTGGCCCCGCTGGTGCCGACTATCCGCGACATGATGCGCGAGTACGAGATCGCTTCGGACGGCAAAGTCAACGTCGAGGTCATAGACCCCAGGGAAGACGAGGACCTGGAAGCGGAGGCAAATCAGGTTTACGGCATTCGCCCCACGCCTTTCCGCATCGCTGGGCGCTACGAGGCCTCGGTGATCAGTTCCTACTTTGACATTCTGATCCGCTACGGCGATCAGTCTGTCACGCTGGGATTCCAAGACTTGATCGAGGTACAGTCGGATGGCGGCGGCGAGCTGGAGGTCGGTTTGCGCAACCTGGAGTACGACCTGACCCGCTCGATTAAAAAAGTAGTTTACGGCTTCCAGAGCCTGGATGCGGTCTTCGCCAGCATGGAGGAGCCCATCAAGCTGACGGGCTTTGTTACTCCGCAGACGTTGCCGGAACCGCTGGCGGAGGTGCCGCAGCTCATCGAGAAGGTAGCCCAGGACATCCAGGGGGAATCGGGTGGCAAATTCACCTTCGAGATGATTGATCCCGATGACGTGCCAACGCAAGTTGGCCATAGTCCCGACACCCGCCAGAGCCTGTTCGATACCTATGGGCTGCGACCGATTGCCGTCTCGCTTTTTTCGCCTGAGTCCTACTATTTGCACATGATCCTGCAGATCGGGGACGAGGCGCAACCACTCTACCCAACCGGCGGCATGAGCGAGGCCGACCTGCGCGCTGAGATCGAGGCGGTGCTAAAGCGTGCGGCACCGGGCTTCCTCAAGACGGTCGGCCTGTGGCATCCTTCGACAGAGCCGATGCCCAGCCCCTATGGCGGCACGGTCCAACCCATCTCCAGTTGGCAGTTGGTTTGGCAGCAATTGAGGCAGAACTACACCGTCAAATCGGTGGACCTGAGTTCTGGCCGCGTGCCGGGCGACGTGGACGTGCTGGTAGTGATCGCCCCCCAGGGTCTGGGCGACATGGCCCGCTTTGCCGTTGACCAGTACCTGATGCGCGGTGGCGCGGTCGTGGTGGCGGCGGGCAACTACATTCTCTCGCCGCAGCAATTCGGCGGCGGCCTGATGATTGAAGCCGTGCAGGATGGTATCAAAGAGATGCTGGCCCACTACGGCGTGGAGGTAGGGGATGCGCTGGTCATGGATCCTCAAAACGAGCCCTTCCCTGTCCAAGTTCAGCGCAACGTGGCTGGGATGACCGTTATCGAATACCAGCAACTTCCCTACCCCTTCTTTGTGGACGTGCGCCGCGATGGCATGGCGACGGAGAGCCCCATCGTGGCTGATCTGCCGGCCGTCACCCTGAACTGGATCTCGCCGGTGGAGGTGGACGAGGACAAGAACCAGGACCGGGAGGTGGTCACGCTGCTGCAATCCACTGTCGGATCTTGGCTGCGAAGCTCCACCAATGTCCAGCCCGACTTGCAGACCTATCCCAGGTTCGGCTTCCCGGTGGAGGGCGAGCAACAGGCCAGGCCACTGGCGGTGAGCATCCGCGGCTCTTTCGAGAGCTACTTCAAAGACCAGTCTCCGCCGGCCCAGGAGGACGAGACCGAAACACCGGTGCTAGGGACCATCGAGGTCTCGCCGGAATCTTCGCGCCTGGTGGTGGTGGGCAGCGCGGGATTCGTGGATGATGTGGTCCTGGAAATCTCGCGCCGCTTCTCGCAAGATCGGTATCTGCTGAACTTGCAGCTCTTGCAGAACATCGTGGACTGGGCTGTCGAGGACGAGGATTTGCTCAGCATCCGCTCGCGGGGCACCTACGCCCGCCTGCTCCGACCGATGGAGAAGGACGAACAATCCTTCTGGGAGGGCCTGAACTATGCCCTGGCGCTGCTGGCGGTGATCGGCATCGGCGTGGTGTGGAACGTCCGGCAGCGCAGCGAGGAGCCCATGCCTCTGGTGGATGTTGAGTGAGCCTTCAGGTGCCAGGCACTTTCACCGAGGATCTCACAGCAAAAGCGCTTTCTAATTGCCTACGTTTTGGGACAGACGGATCTTTGGAAGTGCCTGGCACCTTAGTTGTCTATGTCTTCTGGAACATGGAGGAGAACGATGAGCCGAACAAACCAGATTCTAGCGGCTGTACTGGCGGTCCAAATCGTGCTGGTGGCCGTGGTCTTTTGGCCGAGGCCAGCGGCGTCGGTTGCTGACGGCGAGAGCCTTTTCGCCGGACTCGAAGCCGAGCAAATCACGCAACTGACCATCAGCGATGCAACTCGTAAGCACGTCAAATTTGCCAAAGAGACGGGAAATTGGGTGTTGCCCGAGGCCGACGACTATCCCTGCCAGGCGAACAAAGTGCCCGAATTCCTGGAAAAGATCGTCGCCCTGAAGACCAACCGTTTGGTGACCCAGACCTCCGCCAGCCACAAGCGTCTCAAAGTGGCCGACGCCGATTCTGAACGTCGTATTGAGCTTGAGCTGGCCGACGGAACAACTCACCGGCTATACCTGGGCAGCTCGCCCAGTTATGGGGCGACCCACGTGCGTGCCGAAGGTCAAAACGAGGTCTACCTGGCTTCGTTGTCGGCTTCGGACGCCGGGGTTAATGCCTCCAACTGGGTGGACACCCTCTATTTCTCCGTAGCCCAGGATCGGATAGTGGCCCTGACGTTGGAAAACGAGAATGGCCGGTTCGAGTTCGAAAAAGATGACGATGGGACGTGGACAATGAAAGACCTGGCCGCCGACGAGACGCTGAACGAGAACAACGTGAAGTCGTTGGCCAGCCGGCCCGCTTCGGTGCGGATGCTTCGCCCCCTGGGCAAAACCGAACAAGACGACTATGGCCTGAAGGAACCCAACGCCGTGGTCACCGTCGAGACCCGTGACGGGGAGGGTAACACAAAGAGCTATACTATCCGCGTGGGAGCGAAGAGCGATGAAGACAACAGCTACGTGGTGATCTCGTCGGAATCACCTTACTACGTCCGCGTGTCCAATTACACGGTGAAGGATTTCGTCGAAAGAACGCGGGACGACTTCCTCGAACTGCCGACCACTCCAACGCCAGAGCCGACATCGTAGCCCACCGCAACCCTCCAAGAACCCACCGGCCCTCTTTCCCCAATGGGAAGGAGGGCCGTTTTGTCTGTGCAGCGGATAGCCACCGGCGCCCATCCGCTTATCCGCTCCTATCCGTTGCCCCAATCAATTTCCCTTAGCGCACCACCACCAGCGTGCCAGTAGAGCATTGGGCATTCTCCCTATAGGGTATTTGCCCTGGATCGTACCACAGATGAGAGAAAAGGGCAAAGAGGGAGCAGCTCTTCCTGTCTCACTCTCTCCGCAATCTACTTCAGTCTCTTATTATCACCAGCGTGCCGACGGGGGCCCACTCGTAGAGCCATTTGGCATCGCCGGTCCTCATGTTGACGCAGCCGTGGCTCATAGGTCGGCCAAAGTTATTGTGCCAATAGGTGCCGTGCATGGTGTAGTTCCCATAGTAACTCATCACGTAAGGGACGTTGGTAAACCTGTAACCAGGGCCCGACATCGTTGTTGAACGAACCTTACTGTAGATACGGAAGCGCCCCTTCACCGTAGGTGTCCGAGCCAGGCCTGTGGAGACGGTAGCCCAGTAAACGGCTCGCTGACCCTCATAGGCCACCAGATTCTGGGTGGCCAGCTTGACATCAATCCACTTTCCAGAAGTGGGGGCTGAGACAGGAGCTGGCGCCGGCGCGGGGGAAGCTGAACCTCTTCCGGGGATGGCCAGCCTCTGGCCTACATGGATCAACGAAGTGCTGGAAAGGTTATTGGCCTGGGCGAGGGCCTGAACTGTCGTGCCGTAGCGCAGAGCAATGCGGAACAGGTTCTGGCCTCTCTGCACCACGTGAACGGAAGCTGACGGAGAGTAGCCGGACGCAGCGGTCGCCCCCGGTATGACCAGCCTCTGTCCGCTGCGAATGAGGCTCGGATTGTAGATGTTGTTGGCGCGAGCGAGGGCCTGGACCGAGACACCATGACGGCGGGCGATAGAATAGAGGGTATCGCCGCGCTGGACAACGTAGCTCGCAGGCGTGGCGGCCTGCTGAACCGTCGCTGATGTGGGCACGATCAGCCGTTGGCCAACGTAGATCCGACTGGGGTCTGGCAGGCCATTGGCTCGCATGATGGCGTTCACCGTGGTACCGTAGCGACGCGCCACGGAGTAGACGGTATCGCCCCTGCGGACGACGTGCACGGGGGGCTCCGCTCCCTCTGCAAGGCCTACCCCGATCACCAATTGGGACACCAGACAAATCAAGATCACGAATGCGCGCAGCTTGGTTTTCATCGTTGCTCTCCTAACTATGTCATACTTATCTTACCACAAACTAACTGACTTGGCAACCTCAGGCAAGCCTTGCGAAGGTTTGTCCTGGCAACCAACGGCCTCAACGATGCGACCGTAGCCGCCGGAAAATGCCACCCCAGCATGACAGCGAACCTTCGCAAGGCTGAGGGGCCGGGATCTCTCGCCAAATTGTGAACTGCTGAACCTCGCTTGCCAAGCAAGGCAGGCTAATGTAAAATAACTCGAAGGGAAAGCCATCGGCTGAAACCCGATGGCTGAGAGCATCGCTCTCACCCAGTGCCGGGTTTCGGCCCGGCACAAAGCGTAGCCACCTGAGGAATCGGACTGGCCCTTCTGTAAAGAGAACAGCAATGAAAGCTAAGGTTATATTACGGGGTTTGCTGCTACTGGCACTGCTCTCGGCTTGTCGCCGTCCTGAGGAGGCGACACCGATGCCCCCAACAGTGTCGCCGACCCCCACACCGACCGCAACCGAAGCCACGCCAACGCCTCCCCCTGTCACCCCGACAGCGACCGAGGAAGCGACACCAACTCGTCAACCTACCCCTACTCCCAAGGCGATCTGGCCCAAAGTCGTCACGAAGCTTGAGTTGGGAGTGCCTACGGGCAACGGCTACCTCCCGCGAGCGGTAGCCGTCAACTCGGCCACGAGCCGCGTCTACGTCCGCAACGAGAGCAGCGATTCAGAAGAGCAAGGCAATGTCTCAGTCATAGATGGGGCGACCAACGAGATCATCGCCACTATCCCCGTGGGCCAGAGCGGCTGGCCCTACAGTGAAGTGGCCGTAGATGATACAGCCAACCGCGTGTACGTGGTTAGCCGAGGGGATAAGACGCTGGCGGTCATAGATGGGGCCACCCATCAGGTGCTTACTACCATCGAGGGCGTAGAAGTTGTGGCTGTGGACGGGGTGGTAGACCGCCCTTCGACAGGCCCTTCGTCAAGCTCAGGAGGGGCCTCAGGACACCGCCTATACGTAGCTGATGGTGAAACAGTCCGCCTGCTCGATGCCAGAGACTACCGCGAGCTGCGCAGCGCCAGCCTGCCGCCCGGCTCATCTCTTCGACAGGACTTCGGCGAGCCCCTCGGCCTGAGCTCGGGACGAAGGCTCAGTCGAGCCGCTCAGGACAGCGCCGTAAACGCCCTGGCCCTCAACTCACCCGCCGACCGCCTCTACCTCGCCCGCTCCTCTCCTGATGCCCTGGATATCTTTACCGCCAGCACGCTGGAGAGGGTGACCACCGTCCCTCTGAAGGGCCCTGTCCAAGACCTGGCGGTCAGCATGATCACCAATCGCCTCTACGTGGCCCTCAGTAGCGAGGATGGTAACGAAATCCTGACTTTGGATGGAACGAGCGGCGACTACATGGCCAGCTTAATCGTGGGCGACCAGTACCAGAAAAGCGTCCTGGCTGTGGATGAGACGGTGGATCGCCTCTACGTCGGGCGAACGACAAGCCAGGAGCCAAGCGTGACCGTCGTCAATGGAGTTACGGGGCAGATCGTAGACAAGATAGGCCCAGCCAAAAGTGTGGAGGGCATCGCTCTTGACCCTCGCCGGAGGAGGCTCTATCTCTCCCTGACCTATGATAACCAGGTGGCTGTCCTAGACACCGAGGGGAAGGCCACCGTAGCGCTGGTGCCGACAGCAATCGAGGTGGTGGACGTGGCCGTCAATCCCAACGCCAAGCGCATCTACATCACCGACAGCACCAACCAGCTCCACGTCTTCGACAGCATCAACCACGAGCAGTTGACCATCGTCCCTGGTCGCGGCCCCCTGGCCGTTGACGACGTCCGCCATAGGATCTACATCGGCGACCCCGACGGTCAGGGCGTACAGATCATTGACGGCCAGACCAATCATCCCGTTGGCCTCATTCCCCAAACGGGCAAGCCTGTGGTTGACGCAAAGAACAACGTGCTTTACATCGTTGAGGGCGGAGTCTACATCGCCGACCCTGAGGCTCAAAGTGTGGTAGGCAAAATTGATCCAACTTTCCCACGGCCGGACTACTTCCCCCCTAATCCCTTCGCTGTAGATCTGGCAATTGACCCCCAGTTGAATCTCCTCTACGTGATCCTCAACAACGGCATACCTGGCTCCAATAACGCTAACTACCTCCAGGTCTACGACTTGCCAAACTCCGTTTGGACAGGCACTCACACCGCAGTGCTCACAGACACGGAATTGAGCGTAGTCTCGATAGATGTGGACCCCGCGGTAGGCCGGGCCTACGTGATCCGTTCTCGCTTTGGCTACTCGTCCCTGAAGGTGTTGGCCGAAGGGCGGCGTTGGGCGGCACGGCTAGAGGGAATCGTTGGAAACCTACGGGTGGACCCCAGGAGGGGACTGATCTACCTGACCGGCGGCTGGGACAAAGGCAACAGGCTTCTTGTCGTCGACGGCCAGACAGCCGACCTCCTGGCCGATGTCCCTTTGGACGGAGAGTATGCTTTGCAAGCCTTAGACCCCCTGGCCGAGCGCTTGTATCTGATCGGCGAAGGCGGCTCCGTCCTGGTGATGGACGAGAGCGGCGGCGCGCCGCCAGCTCCCGCCGAACCGCGGTTGGTAAAGCTGCCAGCCAGTCCCATCGAGCGCATCTTTGTCTCCCCCGACTACAGCAGGGACCGCACCCTTTTCACTCTCGTGGAGAACAAGCTGTACAAGTCCGAAGACGGTGGTGGGGCCTGGGTGCTTATAGATGGCGGGCTGCCCTTCGATCAGGATGTGGTCTCGGTGGCTTTCTCCCCCAACTACACCTCCGACCAGACTCTCTTGGCCGGGGTCTCCAGCATGGACATCGGAGGTGGAGTTTACAAATCCACCGACGGCGGCAAGAGTTGGCGCTTAGCCTCGCGGGGCCTGAGCGATCTCTTGGTCCAAGGGGTCGCCTTCGCAGCCGATGGAACGGCCTTCGCCCGCACGATGCGCCACGGCCTCTTCAAGCGACGTCCTGAGCCTGTCGAAGGGTCAGCCGACGGCGGGAACTACCCTTCGACAGGACTTCGGCGAGCCCCTCGGCCTGAGCTCGGGACGAAGGCTCAGTCGAGCCGCTCAGGACACCGCTGGACTGCCGTAGAAGAGCCGAAAATTGACAGGCCCACCTACCGCCGAGCGACGGCTCTGGCCATCTCCCCTGACTACGCCGCCGATAGCACGCTGTTTTGGGGCCTAGATGAGATGGGCCGGTACCTCGTCCTCAAGTCCACCGACGGCGGACAGTCTTGGAAAGAGGTGCTTGGTCAAACGGCCCAATTGCTGGCTATCTCCCCTGACTACACCCACGACCGCACGGTCTACGCCGTCCTGAGCGGGGCGGGCCTGATGCGCTCCACCGATGGAGGGAAAACGTGGCAGGCGGCCAACTCGGGGCTGTTCTATGAGCACGTGGCCTTAAGCGATCTCGTCCTCTCACCCTACTTCTCCGAGGATAAGACGCTCTACACCCTGTTCACAGCATCCCGCAGCGAAGGTACCTCCCGCCTTTATCGTTCGACAGATGGAGGCGACAACTGGAAGGTGCTCAAGGAGGCCATACCTATCAGCGCTTTGGCCCTCGTCTGGGACGGGGGTCTATTGCTGGGCACCATTGAAGGGCACATCCACAGCCTGAGTGCGGACAGGCTGGTCTGGGAGGACTTGACGGTGGGGTTAGACGCCCTGGACACCTACGACCTGGCCATCTCGCCAAGTTATGCCCAGGATCAAACTATCTACACCGCCACACCCAAGGCAGGGGTCTTCGTCTCCTACGACGGGGGCCGAAGCTGGAAGGAGACGGGCTTCCCGGGCCGGGCAGGCTTTGACTACCTCCGCTTGGCCATCTCGCCTGATTACGCTGGGGACCGGACCCTCTTCGCGGCTTCGAGCGCCGGTGTATACCGATGGCTCGGCGGCGGATGGCAGGAGCTACAAGAGGGGCTGGGCAATCTCTTCCCCGCTTCGGCTCTGGCCATCTCGCCGAACTTCCCTACCGACAGCACCCTGTTCATCGGGGGAGACTACCGCCGCCCTCAGGTCTTCATCTCCACCGACGGAGGAGAGAGCTGCATGTCAGCGAGCCAAGGGCTGACCGAAGATAGCTCTGGAGTAGAGAGCCTTGTCATGTCGCCAAACTATGCTGAAGATCGCACAGCCTACGCCTGGCTCCAGCACAAGGGGCTGTATCGCACTACCCCTTCGACAGGCTCTTCGTCAAGCTCAGGAGGGGCCTCAGGACACCGCAACGGAGGTCAAAGCTGGGAGCAGGTCAAAGAAGAAGAGAGTTGGTATGTGCAGTCAATGGCCATCTCGCCAGACTTCGCCGCTGACCAGACCCTCTTCGTCGGGGCACTGGGCGGCAACCTGCACCGCTCCCTAGACGGCGGCTTCACCTGGCAGGCGCTGGGAGGTGGCCTCCCGCCGGGCACTGTCTGGGTCAAGACATTGGCCATATCGCCGGAATTCGCTAGGGACGGCACGCTTTTCGCCGGCCTCGACCAGGGAATCTACAAGTCCACCGATGGGGGTCAGTCCTGGCGGGCAGTCGATGCCGGCCTTCCCTATCGGCCCGACGCCGGGCTTGCGGGGGTGCTGGCGCTGGCCATCTCGCCGGATTATGTCGCTGACCAGACCGTCTTCGCCGCCCTGGTTGGGCAAGGCATATACAAGTCCACTGACGGCGGATCCAGTTGGTATCGGGCCACCCTTCGGGCAGAGCCTCAGGGCGAAGCCTGGGGAATGCCCCTCCCCACACCTCTACCAAGCCCTACGCCCACCGGTCCAGCGGTCACGCCTACGCCCTGCGCCGTCGTACCCGTTCGCTTCTCCACGATATGGGCAGACAGACGGGATCGCCTCAGTTGCCCGGCGGAAGCAGAACGAGAAGTCCCTTTGGCTGAAGAGGCTTTCGAACGGGGTAGGATGTTCTGGCGGGAGGACAGAAGAGAGATCTACGTCCTCCACGACGATCACACCTGGCAGGCTTTCGCCGACACATGGAAGGAAGGCCAGCCCGAGGACGATCCCAATTTGATCGCCCCGCCGGGCCTCTTCCAACCAAAGAGGGGCTTTGGCAAGGTGTGGCAGGAGGAGCTAGGCGGCCCGGCCAGCCGGATCGGTTGGGCCAGGGAGGAGGAACGGGGTCTCACAGGGGTGGTACAAGCCTTTGAGGGCGGCACTATCGTTTGGAGCAAGCTCCCTTCGACAGGCTCAGGACACCGCGGCACAGCTTACATCCTCTACACCGATGGCAATTGGGAGCGGTGTCCTGAGCGGCTCGACTGAGCGTTCGACTGAGCGCTCACGCCGAAGGCTCGCCGAAGTCCTGCCCAAGGGTCGGAGGCTTCTCCCTAGGATGAGCGAACCAAGCAAAGGCACCTACGCCTTGGTCTTGCACTTGGAGTGCAGAGCAGAGATCACCATCGGCAAGCTGGGCACGTTTACCTTTCCCGCCAGCTATTACCTCTACGTGGGCAGCGCACTGGGGCCCGGGGCCTTGGAGGCGCGCCTGGCCCGCCACCGCCGCCGTGACAAGAAGCTCCGTTGGCACATCGACTACCTGCTGGAGCACACGCTACTGGTGGAGGTCTGGAGCGCCGCTTCGACGGACAAATTGGAGTGCCTCTGGGCTCAGGCCGCCCGGGAGCTCCCCGGTAGTGAGATACCTGTTCCTGGCTTTGGTTCCTCCGACTGCCGCTGCCCTTCACACCTGATCTACCTGGCCAGGAAACCAACATACGAGGAATTCACCGCCAAGCTTCAGCCCGCCAAGAGTACTCACCGCCAAGAATGCTGATGGCTGATAGCCGATAGCCAATGGCTTATGCTATCTGCCATTGACTCTCTGTGCCCTCAGCGGTCTCTTCTGCATGGCCTTGGCCCTCACACCCAACAGGGGCAAGACACCGGTTGGGTGTAGCGGCCAGGGGAATCAGCCGGCGAGGGGCGGCTTCGGCGGATGGTCCTGAGCCGAGGCCGAGGCGAATTGGGGGGTCTGGGGGGCGAAGCCACCCAGCGGGGAGTGCAGAGGCCTCGTCCTGAGGCTCAGCCCGAAGGGGGCTGGCCCCTCTGCAACAGGGAGAAGTGACCGTGCAAAGAATCGTCGTCCTTGGCAGCGCGGCGGCTGTCTCCAGCGCCGCTCGCGACAACACTTTCCTCGCCTTCGAAAGCCAAAAGGGCGTTGTCCTCCTCGATTGCGCCGGCAGCCCCTACCAGAAGCTCCTCAAGGCTGGGCTGAATCCCGAACGTTTGAAGGGCATCATCCTCACCCATGCCCATCCCGATCACATCTACGGCCTCCCCTCCCTGATCCACCACTTTATAATGACCAGGCGCACAGCTCCCCTGCCCATTTACGCTGACCGAGCCACTCTGCGGGTGGTCAAGGGGGTCCTGGGTGCCATGCGCCTCGAGGGGGACTTCCTCATCTTCAGCGAGATACCCAGGGAGGAGGGCTATACCGTCATTGATAACGAGGAGTACACCATCCAGACCAGCCCTGTGCGCCACGTCGTCCCCACGGTGGCAGTGAAGATCCTGGCCAAGCTCAGCGGGGCCTCAGTGGTCTATTCTGCGGACACTGCCCCCTGTCCTGAGCTTTTGGCCCTGGCCAAGGAAGCCGATCTTCTCTTCCAGGAATGTTCCACGGTGCGGGGTGTTCAGGGCCACACTGCCCCCTGGCAGGCAGGAAAGTTGGCCCAGTGGTGCGATGTGAAACGGCTGGTGCTGGTCCATTTGGGGGCTTCACTAGCTGAGGAGCCCATGCGGGCCCTGGAGGAGGTAAGGGAGCACTACAAAGGGGAGGTAGAGATCGCTCAGGATTTCGATGTCTACGAGTTAAGTTAGCTGGTAGACCTGAGTTCCAACGGCGACGGCCCCACTCAAGTGTACGTCCCGAATTTCGGCTCGGGGGAAGACGACGGCGTTGGTGAGGATCGAGCCCACAACTCCGGCTCCCTCTCCAACAGTTACGTGGGGGCCGAGGGAAGAGTTCAGGACACGGCTCGTGGGCGATATCCAGCAAGGCGGGTTAAGGCGAAAACCCTCACAGCCTTTGTTATAGCCAGGTTCAGCGCTGGCGGGATGGAAG
>Ga0209986_10004619_pt1 | contig 11607 bp, 13 predicted proteins | sample BlataG_FD_183168 | JGI IMG/M metagenome (GOLD analysis project Ga0209986, IMG submission 183168) | Deep subsurface microbial communities from Black Sea to uncover new lineages of life (NeLLi) - Black_00105 metaG (SPAdes) (version 2) | ecosystem: Environmental > Aquatic > Marine > Oceanic >...
ATGAGACAACAATTAAACAACTTAGCCCCGATGGCTATCGGGGCGATCTCATGAGCGAAGCGAGTAATTTAGCAATTTAGCCATAAAAGATTCAAACCTAATAATTATTGTGTATGGCTAATATACAAAGCATTATACGTATTTTTGCAAGCACTTATTAAAAAGATTTAGATATGAAAAAAATAATTTTTAACCTTATGTTCAGTGCATTTTTTCTTAACCTGATGGCTCAGGCACCATTTCCAACCGCCAGGGATGTTGACTTATTTATGAATTCTAAAACACTGGTGGTTTTGGAAGATGGAGTTTTCTCAGGATATAATATGTATATAAAAAAAGCAATAGAGCAGCATTGGAATATTACAGATTTTGAATTTATTTCTATTGCTGATTTTAATAAAAAAAGATATGATTCCGCTTATTCTTTTTTGGTGTTGACCCGGACCGGTTTTGAACGGGATAAGAAAAATATATATTACAATTTTCTGAATCTTATTTTAGGTGACAACGTGAAAACAATTGCCGAGATGCCGGAATTTTGCTCGATCCCGCTTTCATATTCCGAGGGTGATGAAATGAAATATTTATATAAGCTGGGAATAATGATACGGTTTATCCAGGAACATGTTAAATTGATTGCAAAAGATCCTGCAGTAACATCATTACGTTATCTTAAATATTATAATCAAAATGCACCAACCGTAAAGGATAAGGTATTCCTTGTTGCAGAAGACGATTTAAGTGAAGAGGTAAATACTATATCCAGGATTAAAGACTTTTATCCCTATGAAGTTCAGATCGTATCTCATCAGGATATCGAAAATGCCATCAAAAATAAGCAGCAAAACAGAGTAATTCTGCATACGGTAGGTCCGGAAGGGCAAAGAAAAACCGGCAGGAATTATAAAATTGTGTTTGGTGCCGATGACGCCAAAATCTATTTCTTCAATTATCATGTTATAAATCCAAAACGGCCCGACGGTTTTCTGGGACGGGATTTCAAACGGCTGGCCAGGTATTAATATAATTAACTAATCATGACAGAAACCAAATCTTTAACAGGCGATGAAAAAACCTGGGGAATGCTGTGTCATCTGGCAGCCCTGGCAATGTTTATTTTTCCCTTTGGAAATATTGTAGGACCCCTTATTATCTGGGCTATTAAAAAGGAAGAACTCCCATGGGTGGATAAGCAAGGGAAAGAAGCCATGAATTTTCAGATTTCCTGGACCATTTACATGTTTATATCGGCTGTTCTTATACTGTTGATTATAGGTATTTTCCTTCTAATTGCCTTAGGTATTATTAATATTATATTTATTATTATCGCAAGCATCAGAGCCAATAGCGGGGAAGAATTTACTTACCCTTTATCCATTCAATTTATCAAGTAAATAAGATTAACAAGTGAGCCAGAAACCTTCACTACCAAAAGGCACACGGGATTTCCTGCCAGCCGAAATGGTAAGGAGAAACTATATTTTTGATGTGATAAGGGAAGTATTTCAAAGATATGGTTATTTGCCGGTTGAGACACCTGCTATGGAAAACCTTACCACCCTTTTAGGCAAATACGGGGAAGAAAGCGATAAATTGTTATTCAGGATCCTGAATTCCGGAGACTTCCTTTCGAAACTTTCTGTTGAAGAATTAAACAATAAAAACCCGAATTGCTTAGCCGGCAGGATTTGCGGGAAAGGATTGCGGTTTGATCTTACTGTTCCCTTTGCCAGATTTGTTGTCCAGCATAGAAATGACATCACATTTCCGTTTAAGCGATACCAGATACAACCGGTTTGGAGAGCTGACCGTCCTCAAAAAGGACGATACAGAGAATTCTATCAATGTGATGTTGATGTAATAGGCAGCAATGCCCTTATGAATGAAGTGGAATTAATTCAAATAACTGATGAAATATTTGCAAAATTAGGGATAAGGATTGTTATAAAAATAAATAACAGGAAGATATTATTTGGCATTGCAGAATCATTGGGAGAAATGGAAAACTTCAATACCATAACCAACATCATTGACAAGCTGGAAAAAATCGGACACGAAGGTGTGATTGAAGAAATGAAAAAATCAATAATTTCTGCTGATGCGGTTAAATTTTTTGAAAAAAAGTTGACCTCAGATGGGAATGAACTTGAAGTAAAAGATCTTGAAAAGAGATTTTCCGAAAAAAAAACATATTCTGAAACGGGCTTAACAGGAATCAGGGAGATTCAGGAAATTTTTGATTATTTGAATGATTTAACAATTGAGACTGAAGTGGAGGTTGATCTGACATTAGCAAGGGGTTTAAATTATTATACAGGTACAATTATTGAAGTGCTTTCGAAAGAAATAAATATTGGAAGTATTGCCGGTGGAGGAAGGTATGATGATCTGACAGGTATTTTTGGATTAAGCGATGTTTCGGGTGTTGGTATTTCTTTTGGCGCCGACAGGATTTATGATGTTTTAAATCAAACGGATGGATTCCCTGAAGAAACAACATCGACCACAACTTTGCTTTTTTTAAACTTTGGTCACGTTGAAGAAAAATATTGCCTTAAATTACTGGCTAAGACCAGAAAGGCAGGAATCAATGCCGAAATATATCCAGATATTGTTAAAATAAATAAGCAAATGAACTACGCCAATAATAACAATATCCCCTTTATTGCTTTGGTTGGTAAAAATGAGATGAACGATAATGTGATCACTCTCAAAAACATGAAAACGGGTCAGCAAACAAAAATCAGTCTCGAGGAATTAATAAAAAAGATTAAATCCTAATAGTATGCGTAACTGGATTTTACAATTCAAAATTAAAATTAACAGAACTGCCCTTTTTTGCTAGTTTCATTATTTATATGATGTCAGATGCCTGTCTGCCTCAGGCAGATTTCCACCTGACATTGAATACCGGAGTAATTAAAATCTTGCCATATCGTTAACTGTCGGATGGAAACCTGCCAGACGTCAGGCAGGCATCCGGCAGAATCGTAATCCGCTAAGCGGATATGGAACTCACGTTAAGTTAATATCATTATGTTTTTCTTTTACGGTGTCAGGTATTACCACCTGACAATTAATATTTTAATCGGTCTAATAATAAGGAGATTTTGTTATGACATTAATAATTACAGGGACTGACCTGACCATTGAAGATGTAGTAAATGTTGCCAGGAACAATCAGAAAGTTGAATTACATACGGATGCTATTGTAAGAATAAAAGCATGCAGGGCTATGCTGGAGAAAAAGATCGACGCTCATGAGATTATGTATGGCGTCAATACCGGTATCGGAGAATTTTCAGAAATGGTTTTAAATGAAAATCAAATCAAGGATTTTCAGAAATACCTGATCTATAATCATGCTGCCGGCATAGGCGATCCTGCTCCAATTGAGTATATAAGAGGCGCCATGCTTGGCAGGATCAATGTTCTTGCTCATGGAAATTCAGGTTGCCGGCATGAAATAGCACAAACATTAGTCGAAATGTTAAATAAAGGTGTTACTCCATTTGTTTGCCAAAAGGGATCAGTGGGCGCTTCAGGCGATCTGGCGCCCATGGCTCAGATAGCGCTATTATTGATGGGAGAAGGGGAAGCGTATTTTAAAGGAGAACTTTTGGATGGCAAGGAGGCTATGGATAAGGCAGGTATTTCTATACCTGGTTTACTTGCCCGTGACGGACTTGCTGCTATAAACGGATCGAATCTGTTAACGGCAATGAGTGCCTTGTTCCTCTATGACGCTAACAACTGGCTGAAACAGGCAGAAATTGCCGCTGCTATGTCGCTTGAAGCCTTAAAAGCCAATATGAAACCCTATACACCTAAATTGCATGAAGCACGTGGGTTCCCGGGTGCGGTCAGGAGTGCAAAAGCAATTCAAAAACTTATCCGTAAGGGAGATTTGATAGAAGGAAAGATCAAATGCAAAGTTCAGGATGCCTATTCCATGCGGTCGGCTCCTCAGGTCATAGGCGCTGCCCATGATGCCCTGGCATTTGCTCAGACACAGGTGGAAATTGAATTAAATGGAGTGGGTGATAACCCTGTCTTTTTCCCGGAAGAAAACCTTCAGCTTACGGGAGCCAATTTTCAGGGATCACCGGTTTCCCTGCCAATGGATATGGCAGGCGCTGCTATTACCATGGTTAGTGTGATGTCGGAGAGAAGAATGAACCGGCTGAATAATCCTGCTTTAAGCGTGGGGTTACCTGCTTTCCTTACGAAAGGAGCCGGTATGTTCTCGGGTATGATGCTGAGCCAGTATACAGCCGATATGCAGATTGTTGAACAGCGAATTCTGTCTGCACCTGCTTCCGTTCAATCAATCCCGGCGGCTGCCGATCAGGAAGATTTCGTTTCCATGGGAATGAATACTGCGATTAAAAACTTCCAGATACTGGATAATGCTTATGGAATATTAGGTATTGAGTTTATGGCAGCCGCACAAGCCCTTGATTTTAGAGAATATAAATTCGGTGAAGGAACCACTAAAGCAAAAGAAGTGATTCGTAAATATGTTGAATTTCTCGATGTTGACCGTCCCCTGTATCCTGATCATACACGGATGAAAGAGTTGGTTAAATCGTGTGAAATTCTCGGGGAAGTGGAGAAGGAGGTTGGATGTTTGGATTATTCACCGGGTGACTTCAAGTCACCCGGTGAGTGATAATCTCCTCGTCAGACGGATCCTGCCCGTCGACCATTGGCTTGCTTTGAAAAGATTTATTCGTCTGACGACTGCAGTCGTCAGACGAATAAAATTTTTAAAACCTTCTTCTTTGGGGGAGATTTTGCCTTTGATCTCTTATCTGCCGTAAAAGGAAATTTTTATACTGATTTTCAGCCTGATAGAGTCTCATGACTTTCCGGATTGGTAAAACCTGCTTAAATTTTTCGTAATATTCAACCAGCAGTTCTGTTTCCTGATTAAAGGACTGAATATATTTATCGGTCAGTTCTTCAATTTCCTTATCCGCTAAGGTTCTGAAGTTTTGTATAAAATGCAGTGAAGTTTTTTTCCTTTCTTCTATAATCTGGCTTTTTAGCTTCTGATACTCATTATATACAGGCCAAAATTGCTGTGCTTCTTCAGTTGATAACTGTAATTTTTCCGTGAAGAAGGCAATTCTGTGTGCATTTAGTCTGGCACGTTTATCCAAAATCTGGGCTTGGTTATACCCGGAACTTAAAATAATAGACAACAGGCAAAAAGAGAATCCGAATCTAAGGTATTTCATCGTTCTAAATTATTAAAGTTGCTCAACAATAGATTGATAATCAATGTTCTCATCGACAAGATAAGTAATTATTTCGTCTGACAGATCACTATAATCTGCTTCCGGAAGTTTGTTCTCTTCCAACATTTCAATAAACATATCTTCTTCAATTTCTGAGGAATAATATTCCACATATTCGGCAATTTCACCCGAAGTTAATCCAGAGGCAGAATTATCCGAATGTATGAGTTTATAACCGAAATATCCGATAACAGCAAATGCGATAATACTGGCAGCTACGGCAAGCTGAAGCCTTATGGCTCTAAAAATGAAAGGTTTAACCGGTCCTGTTTCCTTTTGAACATGAATAGCTTCAAGTATCCTGCCCGGTAATTCTTCAAAATAGTTTTCCGGAACACTATAAGGATTTCCCCTTTTTATTTTAGTGAGCCTGGGTGATATGTTTGATGATTCATCCATGGTTGTATTTTCCGAATGTTTTGACTGTTATTGCTTAAAAAGGTTTAACCTTCCCCCAATTTTTTTTCAATTTTTTTCACCGCATGATGGTATGATGCTTTTAAAGCACCAACTGAAGTGTTAAGAATTTTAGCCATTTCTTCATATTTCATTTCATCAAAATATTTCATATTAAATACAAGCCTTTGTTTTTCAGGCAGAGATAAAATGGCTTTCTGTAGGTTCATTTGGATTTCATCTCCGTTGAAAAAAGAATCACTTTCAAGACTGTTTTCAAGTATGTTCTCGACAGTAACAATAGGGATTATAAACTTCTTCCTGTACTGTTTTAAAAAACTTAAGGCTTCGTTTGTGGCTATTCTGTATAACCAGGTATATAATTTAGAAGCCTCGCGGAATTCCTCCAGGCCATTCCACACCCTGATAAATGTATTTTGGATGACATCATCAGCATCGTCGTGTGAAATAACAATTCTTCTAACATGCCAGTATAACCTTTCCTGGTATTTCCGGATAATGATGTTAAAAGCATGATGACGGGTATTTTCATCCCTGAAGAGGCTAAGAAGCTCCTTATCATTATTTTTTGCCACTTGGCTTACTTTTAAACGCTAAAATTAAAAAATAATTTTAGACGGTAAAACCTGTCAGAGTCTGTGGGCAGGCTTGCAGAGTGGGAGACCTGACAGTGTTTGGAAAAAAGACCATGGGGCATAGGGCAAGGAGTACATGTGGCATGGAGAAAAGGATGATTGATGATTGATGAACGATGAAGAGTGGAGAGCGGAGCACCGGGAGGGTGAGACAGGGTGACTGGATGACCGGGAGACTGGGTGAAGTGAGAAAGATGAAAGACGAAAGGGCGAGGGGGCGGGCAGTCGTCAGAAAGAGCAGGGAAAGTAGGGATATGCAGTATACAGATGTGGCGGAAAGTTTGGGCGGAAATGTAGAGCCGAATTTCATTCGGCTGAAAACCAGTACCCGGGAACCTGGAACCCGGAACCGGAAACCATAAACAAATGTTAAATTGCAATTCTATCCATGAAAAGTGTAATTTTACGCTATTGAAATGTAACATGATACAATATGGCACTACAGTGTGGAATTATCGGAGTAACCAACACAGGCAAGACTACCTTGTTTAATTGTATTTCAAATACAAAAGCCGAAACAACCCGGTTTGCTTTTAGTACGGATAAATCAAATATTGGCAGGATCGTTGTCCCTGATAATCGGTTATATGAATTGGAAAAATTATACAAAACTGAAAAAGTCGTTCCAACTACTGTTGAAATTCTTGATATACCCGGACTTATAAAAGGGTCGGGCAGAGGTGAAGGAGTAGGAAATAAATTTCTTGGTGATATTAGAAATACGGATGCGCTAATCCACGTACTGAGATGCTTTGATGATCCAAACCTTACTCATATTGAAGGATCAATTGATCCGGTTAGGGATAAGGAAACCATTGAACTTGAGCTGCAGATAAAAGATATGGAAACCATAGAAAAAAAGATTAAGAAGCTCGAAAAAGTTGCAAAATCTGGTGATAAAACTGCCGGCAAAGAGATGGAGGTCTTAAATGTTTACAAGGAGCACATTGAAGGGCTTGGTTCAGCCAGGACGGTACCGGTTAATGAAAAAGATAAAGAAATCGTTGATGATTTATTCCTGTTGACCTCAAAACCGGTTTTGTATGTATGTAATGTAGATGAAGCATCTGCTGTTAAGGGAAACATGTATGTCGATGAGTTTAAGAAAGCCGTTGAGGATGAAAAGGCAGAGGTTACAGTAATTGCAGCAGGATTGGAGGCTGAAATCGCTGAACTTGACGACCCGGAAGACAGAATGGAATTCCTGGCGGATATTGGTTTGAGTGAACCCGGAGTTAACAAGGTCGTTAGATCTGCGTATAAGCTGTTAAATTTGCAGACATTTTTTACCATGAATTCTAGGGAGATCAGAGCCTGGACGTTTAAGAAGGGCACGACTGCCCCAAAGTCAGCCGGTATTGTCCATAGTGATATGGAAAGAGGATTTATCAGGGCAGAGGTGATGAAGTATGAAGATTTTGTATCACTTGGATCGGAACAGGCATGCAGGGAAGCTGGTAAACAATATATCGAAGGAAAAAACTATATCGTGCAGGACGGAGATATTTTGTATATTCGGTTTAATGTGTAGAAGGAGAGCGGAGTCGGAATGGTAGCAGTAGCAGGAGCAGGAGCATGTAGGCAGTAGTCAGTACGCAGTATGCAGATGTGGCGGAAAGTCTGACCCGAAATGTAGAGCCGAATTGTATTCGGCTGGAAAAGACCTGCCAGCGTCTGTCCCGGAAGGAATGCCTTTGGCAGGCACGAGGAGCGAACGTTTGGCGAACTTAACGAACTTAGCCCCTATGACTATCGTGGCGATCTCATGAACTTGCCCTGTGAAATACTGCCATGCGGTAAAGTCATAGACTTTATTTCACAGGGCGAGTGAGTAAATTCCGATACATACAAGTGAAACTCAATATTGGTTGAAAATAATCCAGAAAATGAAATGGCTAAAACCAGAGGAGACTATTTCAGAGTACAATGAATCAAGTGAATTACTTGCAATATTTACCTCAATTTCAAGTAATAGCTGAAATTGAAAAAGTGCAAAACAGATTAAACGCTTTAGTCACTTCTTCATTCAGGCACTTTAAACTTTAGGCACTTCTTTAATTTAGGCATTTATTGATATAACTGTAAATAATAAGAAAACTTACAGAAAAAACAAGGTTTTTCAAAATATAATAAACAACTCTATCAGATATGAAATTTATTGCTGAAATAAATGTGATGCCCCTGAAGGCGCTTCTCGACCCTCAGGGAAAAGCGGTTTCCCAAAGCATGAAAAACATAGGATTTAATGGAATCTCCAATGTACGGATTGGGAAACATATTACCCTCGAAATAGAATCTGAAAGTAAGGAAAAAGCTCTGGAGAGAGTTAATGAGGCTTGCAATAGAATCCTTTCCAATCCCATTATGGAAGGCTACGAATATATTCTTCGTGAGGCTTAATAAGATGATTTTAAATTGTTGCTGTTCTTCTTCTGACAAATATTTGTTAATCAATTTTCTCGGTTATTTTTTTGATTATTTTAAACCGGTTAAAGAATTCTTTGGCAATTACCCTTAAAACGGTATAGGTTGGAATAGCAAGGATAATTCCTATAATACCAGCTACGCTCCCGGCAATAAGAATAACCAGGAAAATTTCCAAAGGGTGAGCCATTACCGATGTTCCGTAAATTAACGGCTGGAAAAGAATATTATCAACTACCTGAACAGAAACGAAAACAATCAACATATAACTCAACATGGGTAACATTTGAGAATAAAACTCCATATCAAGATTGTTTGCCACACCAAGCAATAATCCCAGGAAACCTCCGATATAAGGGCCAAGATAAGGAACAACATTTAGCAACCCTATCATTAACCCAATAACCAACGCGTTGTCAAAATCCAATCCAACAATACTTAATCCGGTAGTGATCAGAATAATGATTCCGGTGATTTGACATAGGATGCCAATGAAATACCGCATAAGGAGTCTTTTTATTGAAGTAAGAACATGATGGACACCCTCTTCGTATTTAGTTGGTGCCAATAAAATAACACCGTTGACAAATAATCTTTCATCTTTCAGAAAAAAAAGTGTAATAAATGAAATGGCAAAAAGGGCTATAAATGTGTTTCCTAAAAAACTAACTGCCGAACCAATGATATTGGATAGCATTGTAAAGTTTAAAAGAGAATTTATTTTTATTGAAACATATTCTTCCAAAGAAGTTGCCTCTCCCGTTTCCAGGTTTAGCTTTTGAAAAAAGGTTTCCAATTTTACCAGAGGACCTTCCAGTGTATTCGCGACAGCCTGAACATCAATGGTTGATAACTCGTTAGCCTGATTGATAATCAGAGGTACGAAAATACGAAAAAAGGTGAAAAAAAGTCCCCACAGCACAATTAAGGTAATCGCGGCACTTAAAATTTTTGGGAAATGAATTTTCCGGACTTTTAGTTTATTGAGAAAATCAACAAGAGGACGGCCTATCAATGATAGAACAGCAGATATAAGGATATAAGCAATAATGTTCTTAAAATACCACAACACCATGCCCAGTACAATAACTACCACCCCAATAACAATGTATTTTGTAATATCCTTCATGCCATTCTGTAAATTCCTAACCTGCCCAGGTCAGAACCAAACAGGTTTAATTATTAGTTATAAACTGCCTCGCAAGCAAAGTTACAAGTTGCAAGTTGATTCTGAAAACTTTTCTTCTAACTTGATGTAACCCTTGGGAAAAATGATAAAATTTGAATGTTAAGTACTAAATTAACATTTTTTTTCTAATAAGGAATGTGGGAATAGTGGAAATGTTAGATCCCGATAGCTATCGGGAGGAATTGTAGAACATTGTCCCGAAAGGATGCTTATGGCAGAATAGTGTCCGTGAACTCGAAAATGAATAAATAGTGTCATTTTGGCAGTGTTTTTATTTTTTACTGCCATTTTTTCCTGTTTTATGAAGTGGTACAGAAGTTGAAATGTAGTTTTTGAAATTAAAATAAAATATTAAAATAAAATAATAGGAGGAAAAAATCATGTTACCAACATTAAGACACACAAATTACTGGCCAAGCATTGTTGACGAGTTTTTCGGGGATAATCTTTTACCCGACTATTTTAAGTTCAATGCTTTTGACAATTTACCTGCTGTAAATGTCATTGAAGAAAATGATAAATACAAGATCGAATTAGCTGCTCCGGGTTTGGACAAGAATGATTTCAGCATCAATCTTGATGATGATTTATTAACCATTTCATCCAAAAAGGAAACTCAACATTCAGAAAAGGATGGCAAGGTAATGAGGCAGGAATTTAATTACAATTCATTTAAAAGGTGCTTCAGATTACCTGAAGAAGTAGACGGAAATAAAATAAAAGCATACCATAAAGATGGCATTTTATCCGTTATTCTTCCGAAAAATGAAAAGATGAATAAACTGAGGAAAGAAATTAAAGTTGCTTAAACCGTATCGAATAAATCTTAAAAAATAAACCCCGACAGGGTTGATAATCCTGTCGGGGTTTTTAATTAGATTATTTGAATATGGTTAAAGTTCTGCGATAATAGATTTATTACCCCGCACTTTTTGGTGCAGTGAAACTTTGATTTCAGCATCAGTTGGCAGAAAGAGATCAACCCTCGAGCCAAATTTTATAATACCCAACTCATCTCCCTGGTTGACTTTTTCTCCGATTTTCGCATAGGAAATAATTCTTCTTGCTATGGCACCGGCAATTTGGCGGATCATCAGCTCAATCCCGTTCCCATTGTCGATCACAACAGTTGTTTGCTCATTTGCACGCGAGGATTTCGGAAGACAGGCCATCATATGTTTGCCATAATTATGCTTTTTATACTTGATCTCACCACTAACAGAATAACGGTTTACATGGACATTGAATAGCGACATAAAAATCGATACCTGTATCCTTTTATCATGGAAATATTCCTTCTCTTCTATCTCCTCGATAACAACAACTTTCCCATCGGCAGGAGCATAAATATATTTTTCATTTTTTTCAATTGTTCGACGCGGACTTCTGAAAAAAAGGAGGGAAAAAAGAAACAAAATAATAGTTAACCCAAGAAAAACGCAGGTTACCAGGCTATACTCACGAAAAAAGGCAAATATCCCAATATTTAGTGCTGACAAAACAAAAAAAGCATAGATTAAAAACCGGTGTCCTTCTTTATGTATGGTCATTTTTAAAAAAAATTGCCCAAAGATAATTAAATTTTATCTAATCAGTTGAAGGTAAGCAAAAACAATTGGAGAAGCCAGGAGGACTCCGT
>Ga0209986_10004621_pt1 | contig 11606 bp, 10 predicted proteins | sample BlataG_FD_183168 | JGI IMG/M metagenome (GOLD analysis project Ga0209986, IMG submission 183168) | Deep subsurface microbial communities from Black Sea to uncover new lineages of life (NeLLi) - Black_00105 metaG (SPAdes) (version 2) | ecosystem: Environmental > Aquatic > Marine > Oceanic >...
GCTGATACCGGGGTGGGTATCTCTGCGGAGGACTTACCCAGGATATTCGATGATTTCTACCGTGGAGTGGCTGGAGATACCGAAGCTAAAGGAGCTGGGCTGGGGCTTTCCATCAGCAAGAAGATTATTGAGACTCATGGTGGGAGAATCTGGGCAGAAAGCCCCTGCCCCGAAACCGGGAAGGGAAGCAAATTTAGCTTCACCGTGCCAAAGCGCGACTACAAGAAGTAAAAAGAGGGAAAATGAATGACAATGAAAGCAGGGACTAATCTGGAGAAAGTTTTGGAAAGTGGTGCTTTTGCCGTTACTGCTGAGGCGGCCCCAGCCAAAGGAGCGGTGACTAGCGTTATTGAGAGGAAAGGTGAGATGCTCAAGCCTTGTTGTGATGCCGTGAATGTCACCGATAATCAATCGGCAGTAGTAAGGATGTCAAGCTGGAGTAGCTGTGTTCTCCTAAAGCGATTCGGGATTGACCCGGTAATGCAGATTGTTGTCCGAGATAGGAATCGGCTAGCTATCCAGAGTGATGTTTTAGGAGCTGTAGCTCTGGGAATTCAGAATATCCTGTGCTTGTCAGGAGACCATCAAGCCATTGGCAATCATCCTGACGCTAAAGGAGTCTATGATATCGATTCCATCCAACTGATTCAAATGTTAAAGAGCATGCGGGATGAAAAAAAATTTCAATGTGGCGAGGAGATATCGGGGGAAGTGCCTATCTTTATTGGTGCTGCAGCTAACCCTTTTGCTGCCCCGTTTGAGTACCGAGTCTTGCGATTGGCTAAAAAGGTAAAGGCCGGGGCTGATTTTATTCAAACTCAGGCCATTTTTGATGTGGCTAAGTTTGCCAAATGGATGGAGATGGCAAGAGATCGTGGCCTGGATAAGCAGACTCATATTCTCGCCGGGCTTGTTCCTATCAAGTCAGTGGGGATGGCCCGTTATATGAAGGATTATGTTTCAGGAGTTTATGTTCCCGACGAAGTCATCACCCGTCTTGAAGGTGCCAAGAATGCCAAAGAAGAAGGGATTAAAATATGTCTCGAGATAATCGAGCAACTGAAAGAGATTCAAGGAGTTCATGGCATTCATATTATGGCTGTTGCCTGGGAGGAAATGGTGCCTCTCATTGTGGAACAAGCTAAACTCCTACCTAGACCTGTAGTATAAATTCAAGGTAAAAAGGAGGCAATAATGGCAGAGCGGAAGAGAAAAATCTTGATTGTCGATGATGACCCGGATATTTTAGTCGCCATCGGAGCTGTCCTTGAGGCACGAAACTATGAAATTGTTACTGCTCGGGATGGGGAGGAGGGTCTGGCTAAACTCAAGAAGGAAAAGCCTGATTTAATGGTCCTAGATCTTTTAATGCCTCGGAAGGATGGCTTTGCTGTTTGTAAGGAATTGAAAGACCCTCGATGGTCGAAGTACAGTGACATGCCCATCCTGATTCTTACTTCAGTAAGGGAAGAGGTCAGCCGCAGGCGCTATGAGCTGGAAACTGGCTTGAGTCTCGATGTTGATGACTATGTAGAAAAGCCTATTGACCCTTTCGTGCTCGTTAAGCGAGTGGAAAATCTTCTAAAAAAGGAAAAATCATAATGCCAGGGCTTAGCCTTGCAAAGACAGGCAGAGGCCAAGTCCGGGGCTACAGACGAGGCATAAGTAGCTGAGGTGAAAAATGGAAAGGCGAGCTAAAATTCTTTTAGTTGATGATGACCCCGATTTTGTTGAAGCAACCAAAGTAGTGTTGGAGAGCCGACCTTACGAGGTAATCACTGCCTTCAGCGGCGAGGAGGGGCTCAAGAAAGCCCGTGAGGAAAAGCCTGACCTGGTTCTTCTAGACATCATTATGCCTGATATAGACGGATTTCAAGTTTGTCAGCAATTAAAAAAAGACCCTCAACTAAGCCAAATTCCCGTGATCATGATTACCTCGTTTTCAGAGAAGTATATGGAGACTTCGATAGGAGTAAGTCAGGGACTTAGTCTGGAAGCTGAAGATTTTATCGACAAACCAGTGGCTCCAGCGGAGCTTCTTATTCGGGTTGAGAAGTGGTTGAAGAAATAGGCGGAAAGGCTATGGGGTTAATCTAGAAAAACGTTCTCCTCAAGGTGTCAAAATGACAATGCGTGGTCAACCAATTCGAGTATCAGAACTTGATACGGATTTTAAGCGCGAGGTAATAGCTCGTGAAGCTGATTGTGATATAACTGCGTGTTTTTCCTGCGCAACCTGCACAGCAGGATGTCCTATCTACGAGGTATACCCTCAACATGATCCGAGAAAGATAGCCAGAATGGTAAATCTTGGCATGAGGGAGAGGGCTTTAAGTAGCCCCTATATCTGGTATTGTTCTGATTGCTGGATCTGTGAACAACGCTGCCCGCAGAATGTGAAGTTCTCCAGCGTGTGGGATGTCCTGAAGGATATTGCGGCAAAAGAGGGATATCCCCCTCCCGTGTCGATTAATGAGGATATGTGCTCAGGATGTGGTATCTGTGTTGCTTCATGTCCATATGCAGCCATAGAGCTCCGGATACAGAATGGGAAGAGGCTTGCCCATTTGGTTACTGCCTTATGTCGGGGCTGTGGGGTCTGCGGCGCGGCCTGTCCATCTGCAATAATCTCAGTGAACCTCTTTGAAGACGAGCAGCTTTTCTCCCAAATAGAAGCGCCTGTGGCATGACGGGATGAATGCAGCAGCAAGAACGTTATGAACATAATGTACGCAGCACAGTAGAAGAAGGTATCGGAGGTGAAGAGCTTTAGGAGTAAAGATGGCTAAGCCAAAGGTTGCTTTTTATTGGTGTGCTTCATGTGGTGGATGTGAGGAAGCAGTTGTTGACCTCAATGAAGATTTGCTGAAGGTAGCCGATGCTGTGGATATAGTCTTATGGCCTGTTGCCTTGGATTTTAAGAAGAAGGATGTTGAAGCTCTAAGGGATGGCGAGATAGCTGTGAGCTTTATAAATGGTGCAGTAAGGTTGGAGGAGCAGGAGAAGATGGTAAAGCTTCTGAGGGGAAAATCCGGCCTTGTAGTTGCCTTTGGCTCTTGCGCTCATATGGGAGGGATACCGGGGCTGGGAAACTTCTGGACAAGGGACACGATTTTTCAAAGGGTTTATAAGGAAGTCCCGTCTGTTGAAAATCCAGAGGGAATTGTTCCACAGGAGAAGACAGGAATCGGGATTGGTGAACTCACTTTGCCGGAGTTCTATGATACGGTAAAGACCTTGGATCAGACTATTCCTGTGGATTACTACCTTCCCGGATGTCCACCGCCGCCTGATTTAATAATGAACGCAGTAAACGCCATTCTCACAGGCAAGCTACCGGAAAAAGGAGCAGTCCTTGCTCCTGAGAAAGCTTTATGCGATACGTGCCCAAGAGCGGAGAGGAAGCCAGAGAAATTATCAATAAAAGAAATAAAAAGACCCTACGAGGTCAAGCTTGACCCCGAGAAATGCTTCCTTGAGCAGGGGGTAATTTGTCTTGGCCCTGCCACTCGCTCGGGATGTGGGGAAACATGCATTAGAGCCAATATGCCATGCCGGGGTTGCTTTGGTCCTGTAGATGGGATTGTAGACCAGGGAGCAAAAGGACTTTCAATGATTGCATCTATATTGGGACTTGAAGGTGAAGACAAGATGACGGAGGAAGATGTCAAGAAATTAATCAATGGGCTCGTGGATCCAGCGGGAACATTCTACAGATTTAGCCTACCGGCTTCTCTTCTTACAAGAAGGAGAATGGAATAAGAGGATAGAGTGAAAAAGATAACAATAGACCCCATAACCAGGCTTGAAGGACACGGAAAGATAGAAATATTTCTCAATGATGACGGGGATGTTGACAAGGCTTACCTCCAGATCCCCGAGCTTCGAGGATTTGAAAAATTCTGTGAAGGAAGACCGGCAGAGGAGATGCCGAGAATAACCACAATGATTTGCGGTGTATGTCCTACTGCTCACCACATGGCATCGACTAAGGCCCTTGATGACCTTTTCAAGGTTGAGCCAACCTCAACGGCGAAAAAGATAAGAGAGCTTATGTACAATGCTTTCCAAGCTGAAGACCATATATTGCATTTCTTTTTCCTTGGCGGTCCCGACTTTGTTGTTGGTCCAATGGCACCCGCCGGAGAAAGGAATATCTTGGGAGTCATTGCTAAGGTGGGGTTAGACGTTGGGGGAAAAGTAATAGAAATGAGAAAAAGGCTGAGGAATGTTCTGAGAATAATCGGAGGCAAGCCAATTATGCCTTCCTGTGGGTTGCCTGGAGGGGTATCAAAAGCAATTACTGAGGAGGAGAGGAAAACGATTATAGATGCGGCGGAATATGCGGTGGAATTCTGCAAATTTGCCTTAGGGCTTTTTGACGATGTAGTGCTTAAAAATAAAGATTATGTTGACCTTGTCGTCGGAGATATTTATAAACATAGGACATATTATATGGGGTTGGTGGATGGGAATAACAAGGTGAATTTCTACGATGGCCAGATAAGAGTGGTTGACCCGAATGGTAAAGAGTTTGCCAAGTTTAAGGGTCGAAATTACCTTGATCATATCAGGGAGCATGTTGAACCCTGGACTTATGTGAGGTTCTCCTATCTCAAGAATGTGGGATGGAAGGGATTTGTAGACGGGGAAGAGAGCGGCATTTTCAGGGTGGCACCGCTGGCTCGCTTAAACGCAGCCGATGGGATGGCAACACCACTGGCTCAGGAAGCCTATGAAAGGATGTATGAAGTACTGGGTGGGAAGCCGGTTCATAATACTTTGGCTTTTCACTGGGCTCGACTTATCGAGGCGCTTTATGCTTCTGAGCGGGTGCTGGAGCTTGCCCGTGACCCTGAGCTCACCTCTCCTGATATTGTAAATCTACCTACTGAAACTCCAAAAGAAGGTATCGGGGTGGTAGAAGCACCAAGAGGCACTCTTTTCCATCACTACAAAACCGATGAAAGAGGAATCCTTACGGAAGTCAATTTGATCGTCGCTACCCAGAATAACGCTGCTTCCATTTGCATGTCCATTGAAAAAGCGGCCAAATCGCTTATAAAGAAGGGAGAGGTCTCTGACGGGATTCTCAACATGATCGAGATGGCATTTAGAGCCTATGATCCCTGTCTTGCCTGTGCCACTCATTCCCTTCCGGGCAGAATGCCTCTTGAAGTGAATGTATATAACAGCGAAGGAGATTTGGTGAGGAGATTAAGGAGAGATGAATAAAGAGCAGGTAAGCCATGAAGGAGGAGGTGGAAGCGGTTGGATGAACAGGAAACGGTCAAAATTGTTGTAAAAGAAATTCCAAGATGAAAGCACTCATTTTAGGGCTCGGAAATCCAATTCTTACCGATGATGGGGCTGGAATCACAATCGTTCAGAAGATTAAGGAGGGACATCCCCATTTACAGGTGATAGAAGCAAGCGAGGCTGGGCTTACTCTCCTTGATCATATAGTTGGCTATGATAAGCTTATCATCATCGATTCTATAAGAACCGAAAAGGGGAGGCCTGGAGATTTTTATAAGCTCAAGCCGGAAGATCTAAAGCCGGCCACGGATTTATCCTCCTCCCACGGTATGGATATTGCCACTGCATTCGAAATCGGAAAAGGATTAGGATATAAGATGCCCAGATATGTCAGCATATATGCTGTGGAGATAAAGGATAATACAACCTTTGGAGAGGGATGCACCGAAGAGGTGGAGGAAAGGATACCATTTATAGCGCAAAAAATAGTGACAGAGGAGAAGCTATGAGGGATTTTAACCCTAAAATCATACTCTTCTGTTGCAACTGGGCTGCATATATCAAGGCAGACCTTGCTGGCACTTCAGGATCAAGAATCAAGCCTTATTTTGTGATAGTTCGAACCATGTGTTCAGGAAGGGTAGACCCTTCCTTTATTCTTCATGCCTTTGCTAAGGGTGCAGACGGAGTTATGACAACAGGGTGCCATCCCGGAGATTGTCACTATACGAGTGGGAATCTTAAGGCAGTGCGAAGGATTATGTTGCTCAAAAATATGCTCCCTCAACTTGGAATAGAGCCTGAAAGACTAAAATTAGAATGGACTTCAGCAGATGATGGGGCAAAATTCCAAAGCGCAGTCAATGAGTTTATCGATAAAATTACTGAACTTGGTCCTCTTCACCAAGTTGACCTTTTTAAGACAAATGGTGCTGATCGAAGTGGGAAACTAAGGAAGAGCTGAAAGGATTTATGAAGATTGAGGCATATAGAAATGGATACCAAATCAGAAACTAAAAAGGTAGGGGCTGTCCTGGTTTTAGGGGGAGGAATAGGTGGGATACAGGCCTCACTTGATTTAGCAGAGTCGGGATTTCTTGTCTACTTAGTGGAGTCATCGCCCGCCATTGGAGGTGTAATGGCTCAATTAGATAAGACCTTTCCTACTAATGATTGTTCGATGTGCATACTCTCCCCCAAGCTTGTTGAGGCTGGCAGGCATCGAAATATCGGGATTATCACACAGGCAACCGTAGAAGGGATCGAGGGAGAAGCGGGGAATTTCAAGGTCGCTGTCAAAAAGGCTCCGCGTTACATTATTGAGGATAAATGCACTGGTTGCGCTGAATGCGCTGAGGTATGCCCTGTGCAGAGGCCAAGCGTTTATGAGGAGGGTTTGGCGCAGAGAAAGGCAATTTATCGACCGTATGTACAGGCTATCCCTAATATCTTTACTATCACCAAGAATGAAAGACCTCCCTGTACTACTACTTGTCCGATAAATACCAATGCTCAAGGTTACATAGCCTTGATCAGGCAGAAAAAATTCAAAGAGGCTTTAACCTTGATCAGAGAGAAGAATCCTCTTCCGTTCATCTGCGGTAGGGTATGTACCCATCCATGTGAGACAGAATGTAATCGGAAAGATGTAGACGAGCCTATTGCTATTATGGCTCTTAAGCGTTTTCTTGCTGATTATGAATTAGCCTACGGCGCGGAAGAAATACAACCTGCCCAAAGGAACAAGGAAGAGAAGGTAGTGGTAATCGGCTCTGGTCCAGCCGGTCTAACCTGTGCCTATGATTTGGTTAAGCTTGGCTATGGGGTGACAGTATTTGAAGCCTTACCCATAGCTGGCGGGATGCTGGCAGTTGGCATTCCGAACTATCGCCTGCCGAAGGAAATGTTGAAGATTGAAGTTGAGGCCATTCAAAAACTAGGCGTTGAGATAAAGTTAAATACTCCTATTGGCAAAGATCTGACAATTGATGATCTCCGGGGTCAAGGTTATAAAGCGATATTCATTGGAGTAGGAGCGCATAGAAGTAGGAAATTAAATATCCCAGGAGAAGATTCTGAAGGAGTCGTACATGGGACTGACTTTTTGCGGGAGCTAAACCTTGGGAAAGAGGTCAAAGTCGAAGAAAAAGTAGCCATTATCGGTGGCGGCAATGTAGCAATAGATACTGCCAGATCCGCAATTAGATTAGGTGCCAGGGAGGCACTCATTCTCTATAGAAGGTCGAGGGAAGAGATGCCAGCATCGGACGAGGAGATTGAAGCTGCTCAGGAAGAGGGGGTTAAGATCCAGTATCTGGTGGCTCCGGTAGAAATTCTTTGTGAAAATGATAAGGTTACAGGGATGAAGTGTATTAGGATGGAGTTAGGTGAGCCTGATGAAACGGGCAGAAGGCGCCCTATATCCATCGAAGGCTCAGAATTCACCGTTGATACGGAGATGGTCATTCCTGCTATTGGACAGGCTCCAGATCTCTCCTTCCTGCCCGAGGGTAAATTTGGAGTTGGGCGCGGGGATACACTTGATGTTAACTCAATAAGCCTGGAAACGAATGTGCCGGGAGTATTTGCAGGGGGAGATGCGGTTAGCGGTCCCGCTACTGTGATTGAGGCAATGGCTGCTGGCCGCAGAGCCTCTAACTCCATAGATAGATATCTGAGGGGTGAAAATCTGAAGGACAATCGCGAAAAGGAATTTATGACTACTACTCATGCTCCCTTAGACATTGATATTTCAAAGGTTGATAAAGAGCCTCGCCAGAGTATGCCTACTATCCCAGTAGAGGAAAGAAGAGGCACTTTTAATGAAGTAGAGCGGGGCTTTAGTGAAGATATGGCTGTTCAAGAAGCCGAGAGGTGTTTGGACTGTGGTATATGCTCTGAGTGCATGGAGTGTGTCGAGGCCTGCAAAGCAGAGGCGGTAGATCATCGGCAGAAGGAAGAGATAATCGAGCTCAATGTGGGTTCCATTATATTAGCTCCTGGGTTTGATGAATTTGAAGCTCAGTTGAAGCCAGAATATGGCTATGGCAGATTTCCTAATGTAGTAACTAGCATTCAGTTTGAGCGAATACTTTGTGCCTCTGGGCCATTCCAGGGGCATCTTCAAAGACCTTCGGATGGAAAAGAGCCAAAATCGATAGCCTTCATTCAGTGTGTTGGCTCCCGAGATTTTTCCTGTGACAGGCCCTATTGCTCCTCAGTCTGCTGCATGTATGCAATTAAGGAGACAATAATAGCCAAAGAGCATGCCGAAGATGTAAAGCCTACTATCTTCTATATCGATATGCGCACTTATGGAAAGGATTTCGATAAATACTTGGAGCGGGCGAAAGAGGAGTACGGGGTGAGATTCATCCGCTCTCGAGTCTCGGAAGTGCAACAAACCGCCGAGACTGAAAACCTGATGATAAAGTATGAGTCTGAAGATGGTGGGTTGTTTACCGAGGAATTCGATTTGGTGGTTCTCTCTGTGGGTTTAAATCCTCCCAAGCAGGCAGCAGAGATGGCAAGTAAATTAGGGATTGAGCTCAATGAGTATAATTTTGCCAGGACGGATCCATTCAGGCCGATGGAGACCTCCCAACCTGGCATATTTGTCTGCGGAGCCTTTACTGGGCCTAAGGATATTCCAGAGACAGTGACACAGGCCAGTGGAGCTGCAAGTTGTGCTGAAAGTATGCTCTCCCCTGCGAGAGGCAGCCTGGTAATGGAAAGGGAACTCCCACCAGAAATCGATGTCACTGGTCAAGAGCCAAGAATTGGTATCTTTGTCTGCCGCTGTGGAATAAACATCGGTGGATATGTAGATGTCCCACAGGTAGTTGAATATGCCAAAACCCTCCACAGTGTCGTTTACACAGAGGATAATCTCTATACCTGCTCCCAGGACACTCAGGAGCGAATAAAGGCAATGATAAAGGAACATAACCTTAATCGGGTAGTGGTTGCCTCCTGCACCCCAAGAACCCATGAGCCTTTATTCCAGGAAACTATAAGGGAAGCAGGGCTTAATCGCTTTCTCTTTGAGATGGCCAATATCCGTGATCAATGTAGCTGGGTACATATGCATGAGCCGGAGAAAGCTACCCAAAAGGCTAAAGATTTAGTTCGCATGGCGGTAGCTCGTGCCACCTTGCTTGAGCCATTGCATAAGGTGACCTTGGGTCTCAGCCATGATGCCTTGGTCATCGGTGGGGGGATAGGAGGGATGACTGCAGCACTTAAGCTCGCTGAGCAAGATTTTACGACATATCTTGTGGAGCAGGAAAAGGAACTGGGAGGCTGGGCGAGAAGAGTTCATTTCCCTCTTAACGGGGAAAATCCTCAGGGCTTTCTACAATCCCTGATAGAGCAGGTCAAGACAAATTCACTAATCGAAATTCTCACAGACACGGTTGTGACTAAGACGGAAGGATTTGTTGGTAACTTTAAGACGACCTTGGCAAGTGAGAATGGACAAAAGCAGCGGTTGGTCGAACACGGAGTGATCATTGTGGCTACAGGGGCTAAAGAGTATCGGGGGACCGAATTCCTCTTGGGGCAGAACGAGAAGGTGCTTACCTTGAGTGACCTCGAAGAAAAACTCGTCAATTCTCCTCAAGAAGTAACGAGAATCAAGAACATAGCCCTGATTCTATGCGTCAGGCCTGCAGGGGAGAATTACAACTATTGCAGCCGGGTCTGTTGCACCGTGGCTATTAAGAATGCTCTCAAGATCAAGGAGATAAGTCCAGAGGCAAATATTTACATACTTTATAAGGATATCCGAACTTATGGATTTAAAGAGGAACTTTACACCAAGGCAAGAAAGAAGGGCATAATATTCATCCGCTATACTGATGAAAAACCGCCTGAAGTTCGCTCCACCGATGGTAAATTTGAGATTGATATCCTTGAGCCCATTTTAGGTGAGGAACTTATTTTGTCTTCAGATTTGCTAGTGTTAGCTACGCCCATGATTCCTTCTGAAACCAACGAAGAGCTAAGTCGTATATTGAAAGTGCCTCTCACTAAAGAAGGCTTCTTCCATGAGGCACATGTAAAGTTAGCTCCAGTTGATTTTGCTTCAGAGGGAATATTCATGTGTGGCACAGCTCATTCCCCTAAATTTATTGATGAAGCTATTGCTCAGGCACAAGCAGCAGTCGGGCGAGCCACCACTATTCTAGCTAAGAACCAGCTTGAAGTGGGCGGAGCTATTTGTCAAGTTGATCGGGAAAAGTGTATAGCTTGTCTTACTTGTGTGCGTGCCTGTCCTTATGGTGCGCCTTATATTAATAAAGAAGGACTGGCGGAAATCGAGGTGGCCAAGTGTCGAGGCTGTGGCATTTGTGTTGCAGAATGTCCTAGAAAGGCAATAAAGCTGTTCCATTATAAGAAAGAACAGGTAGAAGCGAAGATCGAAGCTTTATTAACAGCGGTTGTCTGATGAAGCATGAGATGATATCCGAAAACCACTTCGAACCAGTAATCGTTGCCTTTTGCTGCCATTACTGCGCTTATGCTGCCGCCGACCTTGCCGGGATTATGAGATTGCAATATCCGCCTAATATTAAGGTTATTAAGCTGCCTTGTTCAGGCACGATTGATGTTCTACATATTCTGAAAGCCTTTGAGCTAGGGGCTGATGGTGTGTTCGTTGCTGGCTGTCTTGAAGGGGGCTGCCACTTTGTTGAGGGGAATATTCGGGCTAAAAGACGAGTCGACCGTGCTAAGGCTATTCTCGATGAGATTGGCTTGGGAAATGAACGGCTTGAAATGTTCTTCATGTCCTCTTCAGAGGGTATCCGCTTTGCCGAAGTCGCAAGAGAAATGACTGAGAAGATAAGGAAACTTGGGCCAAGCCCACTAAAAGGAGTTTAACATGATCATAGCGAAACAAAAACCGCTGGAAGAGATAAGGGAGATGATCGAAGGTTACGAAGACATTTTGGTCTTGGGCTGCGGCACATGTGTTGCTATTTGCATGGCTGGAGGGGATAAGGAGGTGGAGGTTCTTGCGTCTTCTCTGCGCATGGCAGACAAGATATCTGGCAAGAACCGAGTGTTCAGGGAACACACAGTCGAGCGCCAATGTGAATGGGAATTCCTGGACGGAATCGAAGAGAAGATTAGGAATGCTGATGCGATTCTCTCATTAGGTTGTGGTGTTGGAGTCCAGGCTATTGCTGAGCGATTTCCTGAAACTCCTGTTCTCCCCGGGCTCGATACCCTATTTATGGGAATGCCTGTGGAGGAGGGCATATGGGCTGAACGATGTTCTGGCTGTGGAAATTGCATCCTTGATCAGACTGGCGGAATCTGTCCCATCACAAGGTGCTCTAAAG
>Ga0209986_10004623_pt1 | contig 11604 bp, 13 predicted proteins | sample BlataG_FD_183168 | JGI IMG/M metagenome (GOLD analysis project Ga0209986, IMG submission 183168) | Deep subsurface microbial communities from Black Sea to uncover new lineages of life (NeLLi) - Black_00105 metaG (SPAdes) (version 2) | ecosystem: Environmental > Aquatic > Marine > Oceanic >...
AGTGGCGACAAGAGCTGAGGAGTCTACCCCTAATGCTGCTAAAATCTGCGCCATCTCCTTAGTCTTCGGCTGGTCAAGCTTCAGTTGCTCCAAGACCAGTAATTCTCCGTCTCCGGCCTTCGCCGATAGGACACACCTCAGAGCTAGTTGGCGCATTTTTTTAGGCATCGCTTGCCGGTAGCTTCTAGGCTTAGGCCCAAAAGTGATGCCACCTCCCCGTCGCAGTGGTGACCTTCGGCTGCCAGCACGGGCTAGGCCGGTGCCCTTTTGCCGGAACAACTTCCTTGTGCTACCAGAAACCTCACTGCGAGTTTTGGTACTAGCCGTTCCTTGACGAGCATTTGCCCGCTGCCTTACTATTGCCTGGTGCACCACTGCCTGATTAAACGGTACACCAAAGACCTCATCACTTATGTCTATATGTTCAACCACATCCCCGGCGAGGCTATAAACTGGAACTTGCACTTCCTTACTTCCTCCTACCTTTACCCAAAAATCAGAGATTTTTGGGGGACCCCTTTGATTTCTTTATTAGCAGCAGTCCATTCCTGCCCCCAGGCAGTGCTCCCTTAACCAGCAATAAATTACGGTCAGGGTCAGCCTCAAATACCTCTAGGTGACGCACCGTCACCCGCCTATCCCCCATATGTCCTGCCATACGCATCCCTTTAAATACCCTGCCCGGGGAGGTAGTAGCCCCTATGGAGCCTGGATGACGGTGTCGGTCAGACTGCCCATGCGTTTTGGGTCCACCAGCAAAATGGTGGCGTTTTACTACACCGGCAAAGCCCTTGCCCTTTGACCAACCGGTAATATCAACTAAATCACCGGCCTTAAACAGGCTAACATCAACCCTGTCGCCTACTTCAGTGGCTTCGGCATCATTCACCCTGAATTCTCGAAGATACTTAAACTGCCCCAGCCCTTTCAAATGCCCCCGCTGAGGAGACTTAAGCTGCTTGACTTCGCCAAATCCAAGCTGAGCAGCATTGTATCCCTCCTTAGCCGGCGTCTTAACCTGTATCACGGTACACGGACCAGCCTCGATAGCAGTTACTGCTTCGGCTTTGCCATTCTCGGTAAATATCTGGGTCATCCCCAGCTTCTTGCCAATTATACCTTCAATCTCGGCCATCATTATCTTTCCACTACAACTTAATATCTATCTCAACCCCTGAGGGTAGGCTCAGGTTGGTCAAGGCGTCTATTGTTTTAGAGGTTGTCTCTACAATATCGATAAGGCGTTTATGGGTTCGGATTTCAAACTGCTCCTGCGAGTCCTTATCTATGAATGGGGAGCGGATAACACTGAACTTCTGGATATGGGTGGGTAGAGGCACTGGGCCAGAAATAACAGCTCCGGTTCGCTCCACGGCAGCTACAATCTGCTCGGCAGCCTGGTCAAGTATCTTATGGTCAAACCCCTTTAGTTTGATACGAATCTTCGGTTTCGGCATATAAAAAACCTCGCTAAGCCCTCTTAGAATTCTAGCTAATTATCTTCTACCCACGATTTTAATCTGCTCCGCCAATTCAGTTGGTAGCTCCTGATATTGATAAAATTGCATAGAATGGGTAGCCCTGCCCTGAGTTAGCGACCTCAGGCCAGTAGCATAGCCAAAGGTCTCAGCCAAGGGTATAAGAGAACGGATGGTACACCATTCGCCATGCGTTTCTACAGATTCAATATGTCCCCTTATTGAATTGAGGTTACCTATTATATCACCAAGAAACTCCTCTGGTGTGACTATATCCAGCTTCATAATCGGCTCGAGGAGGATAGGTTTAGCCTTCATGACGCCATTCTTCAGCGCCAGCGAACCTGCTATCTTAAAGGCTAATTCTGAAGAATCAACCTCGTGATAACTGCCATCGTAAAGGCTTGCCTTAATATCTACCACCGGGTAACCAGCCAATACCCCGGTCTCCATAGCCCCTTTGATACCAGCCTCCGCCGCCGGAATATATTGCTTGGGTATAGTTGCCCCCCTAATACGATCCACAAACTGAAAACCACTGCCACGCTCCATAGGTTCAAGCTCAATACAGACATGACCATATTGGCCGTGCCCTCCGGTCTGCCGGACAAATTTTCCTTCGGCTCGCACTGGTATAGTAATCGTCTCCTTATAGGCAACCCGTGGTCTACCCACCTTTGCCCCAACTCTGAATTCACTGAGTAATCTGCTTACCAAGACCTCCAGATGAAGCTCACCCATACCGGAGATAACTGTCTGTCCTGTCTCCTCATCATAATTCACCTTAAAGGTAGGGTCCTCCTCGGTCAGCCTGTTTAGGGCTTCCCCCATCCTGTCCTGGTCAGCCCTAGTCCTGGGCTCAATGGCAATAGATAGCACTGGCTCTGGGAAGCGGATGGATTCAAGAAGCACCGGCTGAGAGGGGTGACACAGGGTATCGCCGGTAAAGGTATTCTTAAGACCTAGGGTAGCTACGATAGCGCCAGTATCAGCTTCATTTATCTCCTCGCGATAATTGGCATGCATTAATAACAACCGTCCAATACGCTCCTTCTTCCCCCGGGTTGCGTTAAATATCTGTGCTCCCACCTCTACTCGTCCCGAATACACTCTAAGATAGACCAGCCGGCCCATAAATGGGTCGGAAACCACCTTGAACGCCAGTGCTGAAAACGGAGAGTCGTCTCTAGCCGGGCGAGTGACTTCGGTTCCTACCCTGATATCGATAGCCCTTACCGGTGGCACATCTAATGGCGAGGGAAGATAGCTTACAATCGCGTTAAGTAGCAGCCGAATACCTTTGTTCCTCAGCGCACTGCCACAAAGAACAGGTATCCCTTTATTAGCCAGGGTTACCCTTCTCAAGGCACCCCTTAACTCAGAGGTAGCAATACTATTACCCCCGAGGTAAGCTGCCATAATCTGATCATCAATCTCAGCTAATTTTTCAATTAGCTCATGCCGAAATTTACTACATATCGTCTGCTCTGACTCGGGAATGGCTACCGGCAGTGGCTCCGAATCAGGACTCCCATCAAAACCCCACGCCTTATTCTCTATTAGGTCAATAACCCCCCCGTATGAAGCTTCTTGGCCTAAAGGAAGCTGCACTGGCAGGGGCTTGGCCTTCAATCGATGTTCAATCATTGATAGGGTTCGATTGAAGTTGGCGCCAATTCGGTCCATCTTATTGATGAAGCAAATTCTGGGCACCTTATATCTATCAGCCTGCCGCCATACTGCCTCTGATTGAGCCTCAACCCCAGCCACGGCATCAAAAACCACTACTCCACCATCCAGAACCCTAAGGCTACGCTCTACCTCAGCGGTAAAATCAACATGACCTGGGGTATCAATAATATTAATGCGATGCTCCTGCCAATAACAGGTAGTAGCCGCAGCCGTGATGGTGATGCCGCGCTCCTTTTCCTGCTCCATCCAATCCATCACTGCTGTGCCCTCATCTACCTCACCAATCTTATAGGTGCGACCGGTATAATATAGTATCCGCTCAGTGATGGTCGTCTTGCCGGCATCAATGTGAGCGATAATAGCTATATTTCGTATGCTGTCTAATGGGAAACTCCTAGGCACAGTCCTATCCTTTGCCTTGAATTTTACCGCTACTGAGCTTTCTGATATGACCTTGGAACTAATAATAACTAACCTCTCACCACCTATAGTGGGCAAAAGCCCTATTGGCTTCAGCCATTTTATGAGTGTCGTCACGCTTTTTAATAGTCACCCCTTGCCCTTGTGAGGCATCAATAAGTTCGGCAGCCAACTTCTCAGCCATAGATTTACCGGCTCTGGCTCTACCTGCTTTTACTAGCCAGCGTATGGCCAGCGACTGACCACGGTCAGGCCGAACCTCCACCGGGACCTGATAGGTAGCTCCGCCAACCCGGCGTGGCTTAACCTCAAGCAAGGGGGTTACATTCCTTACCGCTTGTTCTAAGACAGTGACCGGGGCTTTCGACCCCCGCTGCTCCATAATGTCTAAAGCACCATATATGATCCCCTCTGCTGTGCTTTTTTTGCCACACATCATTACTTTGTTAATCACCTTGGCTACAGTTAAATTGTGGTACTTAGCATCAGGGGATATTTCTCTTTTAACTGCTCTGGCCCGCCTTGACATTTTACCTCCCTAATTTAAGCACTCTCAGCCACGCTTGTGGCTCGCTTAGCACCGTACTTGCTGCGACCTTGACGGCGGTTAGCGACACCGCTAGCGTCCAGTGCGCCTCGGACGATATGGTAGCGAACACCGGGTAAATCCTTAACTCGCCCCCCGCGGATGAGGACCACAGAGTGTTCCTGCAACTCATGCCCCTCACCAGGAATATAGGCTGTTACCTCCACCCCATTGGTCAGCCGCACCCTAGCTATTTTGCGCAGTGCCGAATTAGGCTTCTTTGGGGTAGTAGTCTTGACTTGAATACAAACCCCTCGTTTCTGGGGAGACCCCTTTCCCTGCATCAACCTATTCTTCAAGGTATTGTAGGTAAGCTGCAAAGCCGGTGTTTTGCTTTTCCTAGTAACCTTCTTCCGTCCTTTACGGACAAGCTGATTAACTGTCGGCATGTCTGTCTCCTAACCCACACAATTTTAATGGATGAGCTGTAGCTCATCCATTGATGCAATAACAATAGATTGAACACAAAATTTCAATCTATTTGACTATCAACTGGATTACCAAACAATAATTCTTAAATTTACCATAATTAAGGGTCAACTGTCAACAACCCGATTGGCTTGAGGAGTAGTGTTATTGAGACAAGCCGGTGCCGGGATGCAAAGGACAGTTTTTTGACAAACCCCCGCCGTAGAGGGTTGGGTTGGTTTAGGGTGGTGGGCTCTCAACGAGTATAGCCGAGGCAGTATTCTTAGTCTCACCCCGCCAGTAGGTTATTTTAACCTCTTGCCCAACTTGGCTGGAGTGTAAGGCTTGCATTAGCTCCTCGGCAGTAGTTATTTCTTCGCCGTCAAAGCCAACTATGACGTCACCAGCTTCTAAGCCGGCGTTATCGGCAGGACTACCCGGGGCTACTTCGGTGACAAGTACTCCTTTATCCACTGCCAGCTGGTACCACAATACGGCATATTGGTCTACAGTGTAAAGCACTACCCCGAGCCAGGGACGGGTCACATACCCATTTTGCACCAGTTCCTCAATAATCGGTATAGCTACATTGCTACTTATAGCATAGCCCATACCCTCGACACCAACCTGGGCAATCTTGGCGCTGGTGATACCAATTACCTCTCCCGCCATATTGACTAATGGACCACCGCTATTGCCAGGATTAATGGCGGCGCTGGTCTCAATAAGGTCATAGAGCGTTTGCCCTGCGGACACCGTTACTGAAACTCCCTGACGACTGACTATTCCCTCTTTGGCACTTATTCCCAGCCCCAGCGAATTGCCGATAGCGACTACCCAGTTACCGACCCTCAATTCATGTGAGTCCCCGGTATCGGCTGCTGGCAGGTCTTGGGCATTGATCTTGACTACCGCCAAGTCAGTAAGGGGGTCAGTGCGTACTGTTTCTGCGGGAAAGGTGCTGCCATCGTCCAGGGTTACAGTAACCGTCTCAGCCCCGGTAACTACATGGTTATTGGTCACGATAAGCCCATCTTCATCTATAATCCACCCTGAACCTGCAGCTGGCTGTTTGAACGGTCGGCCGAAAAGATCATAAGTCATAATCTCGGTGTTGATAGCTACCACCGAGGGTTTAACCTCAGCTACTACATCAGCAATAGTAGGTAGTACCAGGGTCATGCTTCCGGTGGGTGGCGGTGCCCAGTTAGGGTCAATCGGGGTGGCGGCGTGCGTAAGTGGTGGGCTTGGTGATGGGCTGGGTGGTGGCAAAGTCTCTACACCAGGAAAAGCACAAGTTAAGGCACAGCCTGTCCCTAGGGTGAGCGATAAGATTAGGATTAGGCAAGCAATTAGATATTTTATATTTACCCTTCTCATGCCTATTATTATAGCATACTGGCAGAATCGGGGCAAGAATAAGGGGCCAGGTATGACCCCAGCCCCTTATCTCGGTATATATTTATGCTGTTGGTACCTTGGGTAGTTCGAGCTGGGCCTTCCTTACTTCTTCCTCAGGATAGGCGTAATCTTCAAGTTGCCCCGACAGGTATCTCTCATAGGCAGCCAGGTCAAAGTGCCCGTGCCCGCTATGGGCTATCAGGATGGTCTTTGATTCGCCAGATTCCCGGCACTTAAGGGCTTCATCAATAGCTACCCTGACATTGTGGCATGGCTCAGGACCGCTGATAATGCCCTCAGTGCGGGCAAACTGTACTCCGGCCTCAAAGGCGGCAGTTTGAGGCACAGCCACAGCTTCAACCAAGCCTAGTTTATGGAGGTGGCATATAGTGGGTGCCATCCCATGATAGCGCAGTCCACCGGCGTGAATTGGTGGCGGGATAAAGCCGTGCCCCAGGGTATACATTTTAATCAGGGGAGTCATCCCAGACAGGTCACCAAAATCATAGGCATAAAGTCCCTTGGTCACACTAGGACAGCTTTCCGGCTCACAGCAGATGATGCGCATGTCTGGCTTCTTCCCGCTAATCTTATCCCGAATCCAGGGGAAGAATTGCCCGGCGAAGTTTGAGCCACCGCCAATGCAACCGACGATAATATCAGGATAGGCATCGGCCATCTCCATTTGCTTCCGGCATTCCTCCCCGACGATGGTCTGGTGAAGCAGGACATGGTTAAGCACGCTGCCAATCGAATATTTATAGTCTGGATGATGGTCTATCATATAATCTATTGCCTCGCTAATAGCCAGACCTAAGCTACCGGGACAATCAGGCCATTTTTCCAGCATAGCTCGCCCTGACTTGGTCTCGGGGCTGGGGCTGGGGACACAATTAGCCCCCCAGGTCTCCATGGCGATGCGGCGATATGGCTTCTGGTGGTAACTAATGCTAACCATAAACACCTTGATCTCTAGGCCAAAGAATGCCCCAGCCAAGCTTAGGGCACTGCCCCACTGCCCAGCACCGGTCTCAGTACATAAGCCCTTGAGCCCTTGTTTCTTGGCATAGTACGCCTGAGCTGTCGCAGTATTGGGCTTGTGGCTCCCCGCCTGGTTTGTCCCTTCATATTTATAGAAAATCTTGGCTGGTGTATCCAAGGCTTTCTCCAGCCGATATGCCCGATGCAAAACTGTCGGTCTCCAGGTGCGGTAAATCGCCTGCAGTTCCTCAGGGATTTCAATCCAGCGGTCTGTCTTGTTGAGTTCTTGCTCAGCACACGCCCTGGCAAATAGACCTGCTGCGTCATCTACAGTTGCCGGCTTTCCCGTTCCCGGGTGCAGCACTGCTGGCATATCCCCGGGCATATCAGCCATAATGTTGTACCAGTGAGTTGGCATCTCCTTTTGGTCAAGAAAATACATTCCTTTCTCCATTTTATCCTCCTTTTTTGTTTTTTGGCTGGTAAGCTGTTCTGAGAAAGAATGCCTAAAGCATGTTATCCTCCTTATTTATTTTTAGGTTACTCGTATACCTTGGTTGCCTTGTCCAGAAGGGATTGAGGGATAGTCGCCCCCATTCTTTCTGCAGCCCCGGGATTGAAAAACAAATTTACAGTGGTGAAGGTGGTAACCGGGATGTTACACGGGTCTTCACCCCTTAGTACCTGAGCCGCTATATGACCGCCTATTTCACCTAACTCCTCATTAGAGTAATAAAGAGCAGCAATTGCCCCCCGCTTAACCGAGTCTTCATCTGGGGCAAAGTATGGGATGTTATACTCTTCGCAAACCGTCAGCAACCCCTCAAGACCGGCTATTGTGGTATTACACAAAGGGCTCCACGCCACATCAGCTCTATCAACCAATGACATCCCTGCGCTTTGGACATCAGCAGTTGTAGATACACTGGCCTCAATCACCTCAAGGCCAAAATCCGGTGCCAAGCTCTTGAGCTCATTCACTGTCTTGGTATTACTCTCGTCGCCAGCGTTATAGACCGCACCTAGCACTTTAGCCTCTGGGCATATCTGTTTAATTATCTCCAGCTGGGGCCTGACAGCGACATAATCACTAACCCCGGTTACATGAAGGTCGGGAGGGCAGGGATTCTCCCAGGATTCAACTATGCCAGCTAGTACTGGGTCGGTAACGGCAATAAAGACGATGGGTATATCGGTGCCCTCAGCAGTAGCACACACTGCCTGGGTGCAAGGGGTAGTTATAGCAACGATTAAATCCTTCGGTTCGGAAACAAACTTATCGGCGATTGTCTTGGCTACTGACATATCGCCCTCAGGATTAAGGAAGTCATATTCTACATTTACCCCTTCAACGAACCCCTCATCAGCCATACCCTTGGTGAAGCCGCCACGTATAGCATCCAGAGCCGGGTGGGTAACTATCTGAGTTACCCCGATTTTATACATCCTTTCCTTTGGAGCACAACCGCCAGCTAAAGGCAGGGCTGCGGCTAAGATTAGCATCAGGGTGATACCAATAACTATTCTTAATAGCGTTCTCCTTTTCATTTAACCCCCTTTTTATTTTTAGTTGGTAAGCCAGTTTTTTCAATTCTTCTTGGCCCCACACGGGGCCACCTCCGCATTATGATGGACATACCATTACCTCCTTCCTTATTATAAAAAAGCCTCCCACCCCTTAAAGGGGCAGGAGGCTTACTTCCGCGGTACCACCCTTTTTAGTCAGTTGCTAGCTGACCATCTCTATCAGGTACGGAGGCTATTTGACCTCGATACCCTGGGATCTAATAACGCTTCCCTGGCGACAAAGCCTACTCGTCTACCAATTAGATAACTTTCGGTTTGCAGCTCCCAAGTCCATTCAGCTTCTGCGCTAGCATCGGCTCACACCTTACCCGACTCTCTGTGCCTCGCTAGAAGCATACTAGTCTTGTTCTCAGCCTTTACTCTATTCTATTTAGCTATACATATACCATATTATTTATTATTTGTCAATAGTGTCTATTGAGATTGTTTATTAACCTCACCCCCTTAATCCCCCTCTCCTTAGGAAGGAGAGGGGGAAGAGACTTTAGAGAGGGGCTACGCCCCTCTCTTACCTACACTCCCTCTTCCCTTATTAAGGGAAGGGGGCCAGGGGGATAGGTTGCTAAATGACCTCTATACTGAGCCATACAAAATACTGTAATTCAAGGGGTCGCCTGCAGGATGGGCCTTTGAACTGGCATTTACCGATTAAGGTTGACAGAGCAGGCTTGACTGTTTATGCTGAATTACTAAATAGGCTGGTTACGAAAGGAAAGTTAAGCCTTGGCTGATCTAGATGCTCTGCAACAAACTTTGGGCATCTCCTTTAATAACTTGTCCCTGTTGGAAGAAGCTCTGGTTCACAGCTCCTATATCAACGAGAACCCTAGCCTTGCCCCAGCCTCCAATGAGCGGCTTGAGTTTTTGGGTGATGCTGTCTTAGGTCTAATAGTCGCCGAAAGGCTATATCAGGACTTCCCTCACGCCGATGAAGGAGAGATGACCAGACTTCGGGCGGCTCTGATTCGTCGAGATACCTTGGCTCGTATAGCAAGGGCTATCGGACTTGGTGGCTACCTTTACTTGGGGAAAGGAGAGGAGGCAAGTGGTGGGCAGCGTAAGCCGGCTAACCTAGCTGGAGCCCTAGAAGCGGTGATAGCCGCCATTTTCCTTGACCAGGGCTCAGCTATTACCAAGGACTTTATACTAAGGCTACTTAACCCTGAGCTACAGAAGGCAGTTAGCCAAGGTGCGGGGGTCGATCATAAATCACGACTTCAGGAACTTATCCAAGCCAGGGAGCAGCAGACACCTGCCTACCGGATAGTAGAAGAAGTCGGACCAGACCACGACAAGTGGTTCACTGTTGAGGTAATGGTAGGTGATACCGTGCTGGGCAGGGGCTCAGGTAAAGGCAAGAAAGCAGCTGAGACTGAAGCTGCTCGCTCGGCTCTGAAGCAACTTTCCACCAACTTTACACAATAACCCCCCTTTGCTAAACTTCAACTAATAATACCTGTAGCTTAATATTCAAATAGAGGTGCTACTATGGGACGGCGAGATTACAGGCATAGAGAACCCAAGAAGCCCAAAAAAGATGCCAAAAAAATAGCGGCAACTACCATCCTACAACCTCCAACAACTGTGGAAGTTGCCAGGAAGAAGAAACGAAAAGAGGAGGAGTAAGACAGATAGCAGCTTATCAAGAGCTTCATAACACTGGGGAGTTAAAGGCTCGGGCTGAGAAAGCTAAATCAATACTGAAAGAGTGCTGTCTATGCCCTCGTCAGTGTGGGACTAATCGCCTGGCGGGCGAAAGTGGCAAGTGCCACATTACCCGCCAGGTCATAATTTCCAGCTATGGACCTCACTTTGGGGAGGAGGCGCCTCTAGTAGGTAGGCGTGGCTCAGGAACTATCTTCTTCACCTACTGTAATCTACGATGTGTCTTCTGCCAGAATTATACTATAAGCCAGCTAGGTGAGGGGACCGAGGTCGACAGGGAAGAACTGGCAAGGATGATGCTCTCCCTTCAGGCAAAGGGCTGTCACAATATAAATCTAGTAAGTCCAACCCATGTGGTACCCTATATCCTGGACGCTTTAGAGCTAGCGGTGAGTATGGGTCTCTATCTGCCGTTGGTATACAACTCCGGTGGCTATGATGCTGTGGAAACCCTGAAGTTGCTAGACGGGATTATTGACATCTATATGCCTGATATGAAGTATTCCGATGAAAAAACCGCTGAGCAATTGTCCAGTATAAAAGGCTACCCTGAAGTAAATAAGGCCGCCATCAGGGAGATGCACCGCCAGGTGGGTAACCTTCAGATAGACGATGAGGGTGTAGCCCAGCGCGGTCTTCTGGTACGTCACCTAGTGCTACCTAACAGGTTAGCCGGGACTCAGGAGGTAGTGCGCTTCCTTGCCCGGGAGATCTCGACCAATACCTACCTGAACATTATGGCTCAGTATCACCCCTGTCATAAAGCCTTTGATATACCGCTGCTGGCACGTCCCGTGTCTAGACAGGAGTTCAGCGAAGCTATTGATTTGGCTCGTCGGCAACGCCTAAACCGACTGGATAAATACAACTTCTCCCTCCCGCTAAGATTCGTCCTAAGATAAGGTGATGGATAATGGCTGACTTAGCCTCGGTTCGGGTAATAGTATATGGCTATGTTCAAGGCGTCTTCTTCCGCGCCTTCGCCTCCAGGCAAGCTACAGAGCTAGGATTAACTGGCTATGTGCGCAACCTGCCCGATGGGGAAGCAGTGGAGGTTTTGGCCGAAGGGGAAAGAAAGCAGCTGGAAGAGCTAATTGGCTCCCTTAAGGTCGGGCCGCCAGCAGCCAAAGTGGACAAAGTAGTAACCAACTGGTCAGAATATACTGGAAATTACTCCCGCTTCAGTATAAGGTATTAGGGGACCTGCCTCAGACCATAATATTGGTCATTCTTAAGCAGGCGTGATAGAATCTCAGTCGAAGTGCGATAGGTATCTCCACCACGCCAATCCCTCAGTTGCTTCCCCAACTCCTCCAAATCGAGCGGCTGATTACCATTAGCCAGGAAAAGGCGAAATATACTGGCTAAAACAGGTGACTCATCAGT
>Ga0209986_10004624_pt1 | contig 11603 bp, 13 predicted proteins | sample BlataG_FD_183168 | JGI IMG/M metagenome (GOLD analysis project Ga0209986, IMG submission 183168) | Deep subsurface microbial communities from Black Sea to uncover new lineages of life (NeLLi) - Black_00105 metaG (SPAdes) (version 2) | ecosystem: Environmental > Aquatic > Marine > Oceanic >...
AAATACATAGAGAACCCAGTTCCAGTAAAAATTGAAGAACCACCACCGCTTACTCCGATATTTACATACTCGGTGTTGTCATTATCAAAGCCATATACCCGTAAACCCGAACCACTTTCAGCAGCACCAGACCCATATGTTGGAGCATCTGCTGTTTGGTAAACACTCATATTTCTTGTAATGTTTATAGCACTTATCACATTAATCCCATACCCCGTGGTTTTCTCTTGGATTACGTCTGTCTTGATTGATGAAAAATTATTCTCTCCTGTAAAAGCATTATTACTAGCTAAATAAGGAACAAGGGTTGAGTTAGCTGTCCAAAGAGGGTCGGATTCTGTATAATTAACACCACTTAGATATGAACCATCTCCAAAGAAATAATCTGCTGTAACATTTTCTGTTACATTTATACTTTCAACATTTACTTCTACAAAATTGGTAGTATTCAAAAAGTTAATTGTCCCATCATCTCTATCAATCCAAAACCATTCTGTTCCATCTTCATAACTTGAGAATACTAAACGATTACTTCCAGCACCGTCGTTACAAATTCTAAATCCATAACTTCCTGATTCAAGGAGTTCTAAACAAGAGTATGCAATTCCACCAGAATCTAATGTTAATGTTTGATTGCCAGTTACAGTATCAAATCTATGAACAGTTCCTGTGGAACTTATATTTCCAGATGTTGTTAAATCTCCAGTCATTGTACACCCTGTTAACTTGCACCACCAACTATCTCCGTCAGTTTGCGTTATCCAACTTAAATCATTATTTATCTCACTTCCAAGAATATCAATAACATCACATTTAATTCCTTCGGCAGTTGACCAACAGTTTGCATAAGTTGAAGAATTGACTGGTGTATTATTATTGAAAATAGTTACAGTAACTGGTTCAGGATTCAAATGTGGAATTGTTGGGTTATCATATCCAAAATCTGCTGAACTAACATTATTCAATAAAACAATTGAGAATACAAAAAACATAATCCAATAACTAATTTTTTTATTTATCATTTATATTTGTTTCCGATATATCTCATTGGATTAAGGATACCTCTTTCCTTAACAGGCACACCTTGATTATTTATGCTCATTCCACCTCCTAATTGTGAAGATGTTGAAGTATTTTGAGAAACCGAAATCATTTCTCTTAGACTCCTTTTTTCTGCACCATCCAAAGCTCTTTTATAAGAAGAATGAACAATGTCTCTTAATTCACTAACCAACATCTCATAGTTTTTTCTTTTTTCTTCAGTGTCTAATCCAAATTCAATATCTCTCATAAAAATTAGATTATTTAATGCTCTTCCAAAGTCAAATACCTTAAAGTTGATTTCTTTATTTGTGTAATCTGAAAGAATTGTGTTTCGGTTTACATACATTGCTAAAATTTTCATACATTCCTGAACACCCTGTTTGTTTAGTGTATTCATTTCAGGGTTAGGACAATCTTCCCAAATTATGTTTCCATCCTTGAACTTTGGGATGTCCCCTTTCAAAATATGTTCTGTTCTTTCTAAAATATCATTTAATTCTAATTGCCACCTGATTAAATTATCGTCGTTTCTTACAGAGAAACTTGATATTTGAGAATTTTGTCTTGGGTCTACCCCTCTTTGTTGCTGAACTCTTCCATAAGATTGAGATAATTCTTCTTGTTCAATTTCTTTCAAAGCATTTTGAATTTCATTGTCTGAATAACCTGATTTTCTTAAATCTTCAATGTCCTTTGTGGAAAGTCTTATCGACACTATAAATTCCCCCTACCAAATCTACTGTGTCCTTTCGGAAATAAATATTTTCCCATTCTTTTTTGAATATTGAAACTCCTATTCAATATCGTTAATTAAGATTAAACTTCTTTTTATATTTTTGCTATTGATTCTCTTTTAACTACCCATTTATCCAATCGCCATAGTCCATAAGAAAGTCCAAAACACATCAAAGAAACTTCTATAAAAATAATCTCTAATTCAGAAAAAAAGACTAATAAAAATAAACTTCCTGAAATAGCATTACAAATAATACCTGCCCTTACTAACCATCTAATTACATTTGTCATACATATCTAACAAAAGAACTATTTTTAAAACTACCTATTTCATAATTCCAGTCAAAAGACTTTTCTCATCAACTGGTGAATAACCCTTTATTCTTGCACCAGTTCTAACACCAAACCCAGTTTGAATTTTTTGTATTTCTTTTAGTGCTTGTTTTACATTCAATTGTTTAGGTTCTAGCCCGATTACTCTTGCTGTAAAGTCTGGGAAAAGCCCTAAGTTTTCAATGTCTTTTTGTTTTTTCAATTTACCTTTTACTTTCCCTTTTATTCCTCGTTTAAGATATGAAATATTATAACTTGGTTCTTTTGGTGGAGTATATGAAGTTCCACCACTATAAGAACCACTCGTAAGGTAACTATAAGAAGGCATGGAATAACTTACCCCAGACGACAAAGACTTTGAAACTGAACTGGACTTTGGATAGGAAACCATTGAACTTATCATAGATTTTAGTGACGATGATGAATATGATTTTCCATAAGAAGCCGAAGGCGATTTAGATTTACTTGCACCTGAACTAAGATATAATTGCACCCCATAAGATGAAGGATATGATGCTGAAATTACTGGTGACATTCCTTTAGAAGATATTGAAACTGCTTCGGTAATTTCCTTAACTCGTTTTTGTTTTAAGATTTCAACAACTTCAGGTCTTGTCTTTTCAGATAATAACTTCTTAATTTGCTTAACTAATTCCTTATCGCCTTCGGCAATGGATTCAAATCTTTCATAAGGAATAACCCGACCCCTTTTTGTTGGTTTTAATTGTCCTGCTTTTCTTCCGAATACCAAATCACCATCTTTGAATCTAGGCATAATTTTATCCAACCATGTAGAAGGTTTTGTTATTTTGAATTTCTCAACCCTAAAAACATATTCCTTAAATCCTTTTCGATTGATACCTTCCAAATTTTTATAGAACTTTGCATCAGCAATTTGGGTATAGTATTTTGGTTGGTTTGTTCTTCTTAGGATTCCCTGACCTTTGAGATAACCTTCTATTTCACTTTTTAAACCCGCAACATATCCAGTTCCGAATTGCCCCTTTTCATAAAGATAAGCTGTTTCCTTAAAGTATTTTGGATTTATTTCATTTCCTAAAATCTTTTGCAATTCTTTTAATGTTAGTTGTGGCTTATACTTTTTTGGGATTGCTCTAATTCCCTGCAATTCAACCCTTAGTCCCAATGGGGAAGAACCAGACGGTAAGAACTGACTTGAATAAAGAGAATACTTTGGGGATTTTCCGATGTCTAGAAAGTTGGTGGATAGTCTTTTGTTTGAAACAGACATCGCATTTATTTCTCTACCTTCTGCTTTAATTAATGTTTCGATTTCTTTAAATCCGTAACGGTTTGAAGTTGCGTGTGTTCCAATTACATTTAATTTTCCACCCTTCTTTATGAGTATTCTTTCCTCTGGAAGCAAGAAAGAACTATCTAACTTCTTAAACGCCCTTAGTTGTGCCTTTGTATTCGACGGGGAAATAGTTGGGAAGGTTGTTTCTCCTTTCAAAATATCCATCTCGGTTAGTTTGTAAGAACTACGATAAGGATATTTCTTAATCCATTTATACTGGGCGTAATCTATTACTCCAACGGTTTTCATTCCAAGATAAGAACCAGCAAATCCTCCAGCAACCATCGGTAATATCTCGGATGCTCCAATTCCACCTAAGACTTGTCCTCTTTCATACGCAGTATCGGGAGCAATAGTTCTAAGGGCAACACTACCCCCATATAAACCAATCAATCCCCTCCCTGCCCATTTTAGAACGGGTGAAGTCGCAACACCACCCAATCCTCCAGTATAACTCGACAAAGTATAAACCCCTATGGTTGCCCCAGTCCATAACCCTGTTTTAAATGCAATTGTTCTTGGATTTTCTAATACAGTTTTTCCAAAATTTAAACTTGCACCTTCGATAAAATCCTGTCCGCCTATTATTTCTCTTGCAACTGTCGTTCCAACAATCTTTTCATAACTTGTAAACCTTTGAAGTTTCTCGTTTGGTGTTGAAGGTTTTCTCATTTTACTACCGAGATAAGTTCTTACACTTCCGAATGAAGTTACATCCTTGTCTTCCCACCCCTGATAAGTTTTTCTTAAAGAAGTCACATCCAATCCCAAAATAGGTATTTCTTCAGCTAACCATTTCTTATCTCGCTTAATTTCTTTCAGACCACTATCATACTTTGTTGAAAATTCCTCACCATAAAATTCTAATTGTTTATTGAATTTTGTTTGTGCTTCTAATTTCAAAACATCAACCTTCGCCTGCGAAAGCCCGCTTGTCCCTAAAAGACTTTTTTCATAATCTTCAAATATCTCTTCGGAAATTCTATTCATATTCCTATTAAAGTCCATAGTCCCAGAAACATAAAGATTAGTTTCTGGTGTAAATGATTGAGTAATTATTGCAGTTCCCTTTCCGCCCATCCCCTGCGGAGCAGTCACATTGGTTTCCCATTCTAACGGTGGTGTTGGTGCTATCTTCGGAGCATTTATTCCCAAAGTTTTTTTTATACTTCCTAAGATTTTATTCTGATAGTTTGGTTGTATCAATCGGTTAAATGCTTGTTCACTTGCAGTAAACGGAACAAACCCACCGACGATAGAAGAAGATTGCAATTTTTTATCTTGGCTTCCGCCTAGTTTAAGCGTTGTGTCTAAATTAGATAAAGCCGAAATGTTTGCATTATAATTTGGCAATGAAATTGATTGTCCAAGTTTAGCAGATTCAACCCCTACAACATTTCCAAATTTATCAAAGATTAGTTTTTCCGCAGGGTTTCCCTTTTGCCAAGACATAGCCGAAGGATTAAGAATGGCTTGTGCCGAAGGTGATATTTTTTCAAAGCCAACTTTACTGCTCCAACCTATGAGGGAATTGTAGTAAGAAACATTTTTCTCGGTTAGTCCTTTCTCGGTTAACCATTGAGGAATTGTTTGGTCAGGTGAAAAGAACCCGACGGTAAGACCTTGTTGATTTTTAATTGGTGTGTAACCCTCGCTAATCTTTAACTTAATTTCTTTTTTTTGTGTAGCACGATTTTCTTTTCTCTGCCTATTATATTCTGCTTTATTCTCGGCATAATCAAAGATATTTCCAACAGTATAACCCTGTTCTATTTTCCCTTGTTCACCCTGTGCAAATCTTATTGTGTCTTCTAATTCATCAATGTCGTATTCATATTCTCGCACATCTTTTTTATAAGATTCTCGTCTACGGTCTTGATTTTCCGAAGATTGTCGATTCCACCAATCTTCGTATTTTCTTAGACTTTCTCTTTCCGAAGCCAATTGATTTTGATAAGTTATAATCCTTGCATCAAATTTGGATTTTTCTTCAACTATTTTTTGCTGTTGTTGAATTCTAACTGTTTCAGGAGGTGTGAAGAATTGTTGTAAATCTGGAGATAATTTATTGTATTCTTGTTCATATTGGTCTAGGGAAGATAAGTTAGAGAATTTGGTTTGTTGAAGTTGTTGTGCTTGGGCTTTTAATTTTTCAAATTCAATCCTTCGCCTTTCATTTTCCAATTGAACATTTCTAGTTTCAATCTTTCTAGATGTTCTTGTCGGTCTCGTTGCTAGAGAAGTTTGTAACTGACTTCCTAATTTTCCTGCCATTTTATTATGTTTAACATAGGTTTATCAACATTATAAATTTATTGGTTGAAGAAATCTTTATAAATACACACACTATTTATTACTTATAAACAAATGAGGATAATTTAATGGCAGGAGCAACAAGTATAGGAAAAGCAGGTGGTGAAGATGTTGTTGGAATGGGAACACAAGCATGGAATATTGCTGATGGGTTTACAAAAATTAAAATTCTAAGAATCCTTATCCAATTAGATTTATTTGAAACTATTGCTATGTTCGGAAGAAACGATATTGAAGAACAAATCCCACAAGATGAAATTCCATATCGTAGAGTTGAAGGTTTCGATAGAATTATTTTTGGGCTTAGGCAATTAATTGGAAATTGCCAGTTTGCAATCGAACATGGAAAGGATGAAGAAAAAATAAATTCTTATTTGGAAAGAATAATTGCTGTTGAAAATGTTGCAAGTGGAATTTCCGACAATGTTACAAATGAAGTTACAAAAGAAAATACTATTAGAATAAATGAAGAACATTTTAGAAAATGTTTTGATATTTTAAGGGCAATAAAAGACGAATTAAATTTCCCAGTCAATCACGCTGGTTTGATTTTTAGACAAGGAGAAGAATTAGACTTGGACAGGATTATGCGTGATGTTGAAGAGGGTGGATAAATGGCAAGATTAATTTTGAAATGGAAAATGCAACATTTAACTAAGGTTATAGTTTCTTCCATTTTAGGAAAGTTCGATTATTTTTTAGCAGTTGAAGGAGGAACTGGAATTGGAAAATCAACTTTAGCTTATCATATTGCTTCAGGAGTTTCCAGAGAATTTAGAAAGTTATACCGCCTTGATGAAGAATTAGTTGAATACTATTATGAAAGGTGCGGAAAAAAATTAGGTTTAACTGAAGAAGAATTTGTTGAAAAGATTTTAGATTTTAAAAAGAAAAAAGCATACACTTTTAATCCAAGAACAGATTTAATCTATTCTCAAAAGGATATGCAAAAGTTTTTATCGTCGTGGAATAAGATTGGTATTCCTGATGAAATGATTAATGTAGCTTTCAATAGAGACTTCTATACTGCCGACCAAAAGAATATTGTTAAGATGTTGAATATGTTTAGAGACCATTGCAACTTAATTATTTCTTGCGTTCCAAGTTTTCAAAACTTAGATAATCAAGTTAAGAACTTATGTAAAATGAAAATTACCGTCAGAAAAAGAGGAACTGCAATTATCCACACACCAAACAAAATTATTTATTGTAAAGATAAATGGGATAGTGCAACAAATGAAAAGATTGAAAGAGAGTGGATTATGAAAAAAAGAAGAAATCCAAATTTTTCAAAGCTAACTACATTTCGTGGATTAGTTAAGTTTCCAAGACTAACAAAAAAACAAGAAGAACTTTATCAGTCTGTGAAAAATGATAAGAGAAGTGTTGTTTTATCGTCGGAGATGGGAATAGAAACAGAAGAGCAGAAGAAAGACCCTTACGAAACATTAGCGGACTTACTTGAAAATAAAGCGATAAAGAATGCACATTATTTTGAGGGTTATGCACAGATGTTGGGGACTACAGTTGTTGCTTTGAGAAGTAAGGTTGCAAGACTACTCACGAAGAGGGGAAAATCTCCAAGTCTCAAAGAATATTACTGGGAAAGGAACGAAAAAAAGATGAAAGAAGCTGATGATATGGTGTTTGGACAAGCGATTGAGCAGATTGCCTAGCTGAAACCTTCTAGCAATGACAGGAAGTTTGAGCTAATTACTATCTGTTAGTGGCACTTAGTTCATAACTTTTCTTCAAAGATTTTTTTCAAAATATTTTGTGTGTGTAACCTTAGCTAATTGCTATTAGGTTGCTACCCTCTAAAAATCCCACGAGCCAAATATTTTTAAAGATACACACACACTAATTGGTATGGAAGAACAAAGGTTCTTGAATTACTTAATAGCAAAGGGGTTAAGCGATAAGACCTTGCAGGACTATCTTCATTACTATCGGAAGTTTGTTTTGATTCAAGAAGCACTAGGGCAAGAGATGAGTCAAGACTTTGCTAATTCATTCATATCTGAATATCCTAATGTTCTTGCTAGGGCAATGCTCCAGAACCTTTTGGAGCATAAAGGAATCTTCAATGTCCGTATTCCTAAGATTTCTGGGAGGAAGAAGAAAAGGCATACAGTCCTAATCCCAATAGAACGACAGGAAGCAATAAGAAACTACCTATATGATAAAAGGATTGATTTAGGTCTTATGTTTGATTTGAGTAGCTATGGTGCGTTAAGAAAGGCAGAGGTAGTAAACATTAGGGTTCGTGACTTCAACATAAGAGAAGCCACATTAGATAAAAATGTTCCTGCATCTTTGATGGTAATTGGAAAGGGAGACAAACAAAGAAAGGTTATCCTTCCTAGACTTCTTTTGAAGGTAGTTGTTATGTATGCTCAAGAAAAAGAAAAAAAGATGGATGATAAATTATTTGATATAGGTGGTTTTACTTGGTGGAAACAATTTCACAATGCCTGTTTGAAGTTGGGCTACACCTACAAAGATAAAAAAGGAAAGGTTTGTTCACTTTATCATCCCCATTCAATCCGACACACAACAAGTTCTGCATGGTGGGAAAAAGGAACGGATATTACAAGGATTCAAAGAAGGTTGGGGCATAGTAGTGTTGCAACAACACAACTTTATCTAACACCTGATGAAAAGAAGGAAGAATTGGAATGGGCTAAGGAATATGAATAAATTTGCAAAGAAGAAATAAAATTTGAGACGGCATTCCCCGACTAAAGTGATTGCCGTCTCGTGTCAAGCGCTTAACTCAACATGAATAATACACACACACACTGGTTTTTAAAGTTTGTGGTTTTTTTGAATAAATTAACAAACACAAATCTCCCCACTAATTTTATTCTGATAAGCACAATCTATGTTGCATAAATCGTGACAGGACATTTTAGAAGAAAAAGGATTTGTTGAACATTTTTTAGTCCACTTTCCATTTCCATAAACAGATTTATAATATTCCATACAATTTAATGTTCCAGAATAATCACCATGCAATTCCATATCTTCTTGGAAATTGTTTTGCCAACACAATATTACTAATTGGTCGTATTGTTGGTTTAACATAACCATCCCAATTAAGATAACCAACATAGCACAACCTATTCCAATTCCAATTGTTATTATGTATTTTGACACCATTTTATTCCACAGTTAAATTCAATGCTCCCCAATCTATTTTAGGATAAACTATTTTTTCACCAACATCACACCTAGTAACTGGAGTATCAAATCCAGTATCATTAAAGAAGAACTTTGGAGGGCAGAGTTTGTAGGTATGTTGAACACAATTACATTCGACATTCCCCATTTTAGAAGCCCCATAAATATAAGGATTCTTTAAACAATCTCCACCTTCACCACGCATCAACATTATCAAATAAACAAGTGCAACTAAACAAATTCCCAAAATAATAAAATAAACTATGTCTAAAGTTTTTCTTTCCATTTTTGTAACCAGACAGATTACTTCTTTTCAAACTTATCGACAAGAACTCCAGCAATTACAACTAAAGCTCTGTTCATTTCTTGAAGTTGGAAAAGCATTTCTGCTCTGAATCTGCCATTGTTCTGAAGAACATCAACCTCTGTTATCTGCTGAACTTCAGGCGTTTGCTTTGGTGTTGCAGGTGCATCTGGTGTTGGCATCTTAGGAAGTTTTGGTTTTAGTTTTGCCTTTTCAATTTCTTCGGCTTCTTCCTTTGCAACTTGTTCTTCTTCCTCATCCCCTACAAATTCATCATCTTCTTCGTATTCTTCTTCAACTTCCTTCGGCTTTTCTACAACAGGAGTTTTATCCTTTTGTTGAGTTCTCATTCTTGCTATTACATCTCGTATATTTTCACCCATTTGGTTTACCTCCTTGTGTTTTTAGTATTTTGTTGTATAGATAAAGTAATTCGTCTATTCTTTTATCTCCATCAACCATAAGTTTCTTCTTAATTTCCCAATACCCCAAATCTTCATTGTCTAAAAGCCATTGAATATCTTCGGGTTTGGTCGTTATTCTAAAAACAGAATGTTTCAAGAACCATTTTAATCTTCTTTTCCATACCTTTCTTATTGCCCTTAAAATTATGAACAATAATCCGCCACCGATTCCTCCTATGAAAACAATTTTAACTATTGGTATGAAAAATCCTGATACCCAATTAAATGCCATCTACTAACCAACAGGAACTAATCCCGAAGCCCCCGCTTGTGATGTTCTATTCATAAATTCCTGTCCGCAAGTATTCGTAACTATGTTTAGGGATTTTGTTATTGCTTCAACCAAAGGAAGTGTTTTATCTAGTAATTTTCCCCATTGGTAGAATAGCAATACCATACAAACTGCAATTACCAGAAAGAAGATAATTAACATGATAGTATCTTTCCATTTTTCCCAAAAAGATTTGTCCATTAATCTTTGTTCCAATAACCTTTCAGTTGCCAACCTTTGCAATCTCATATCTTCCTGAACAAATCTAACACCTGCTTTTTTGCTTATCTCGTCGATATCCTGCAAATCAAAGTTAATCCATTCACCATCACTCCTTATCCAATACCACCATTCTCTAGGTGCTGATTGAATCTTTCCAACTGGAAGCCACTTAATAATCTTAAATGGCAAAGAAAACATACCCTGCGGAGCAACACGCCATAACTTATCCCCTGCAAGTCCAAAAGGAACTTCTTTGGCTTTATATGTTGCAACTCTTGTTGGAATATTCCCAATCAATCTAAAAACATGAATATTAATCCAATATTGTTTTCTGATAATCATTAAAAATAAGAATCCTGCAAGAAGAACCATAATAACAATCGCAATTCCAATAACTAAAGCGATAGAACCGAAAGTTCCAATACTGTCTAAGATATTTATGTTAGCTAGTGGGTTAATAGAAACGGGGTTTGCCATCAGCCATTTTCCCCACAATCCTGTAATTTTGTAACTGCACCACAAGTTCTACAACAGATTTCTTTTGTTCTTGCTCGAATATAAACGAAGGTTGAATTACATCTCGGACATCTAATTCTACTTTCTTCTTTTATCTTTTTTGGTTTTAGGTCTTCCTCTAGTTTTTGTTTTTCCATTTTTATTGACTTTCGTCTTATTTTTCTCTATATCTTTTATCAATATTTTTAAACCATCTAACTTTTTATCATCCAAAGGTGTAGAAATCATAGACATAATTTGGGGCATACCTTTAACACCAGATAAAATCCCTTTTAGTAATGGGGAATCTAACAATTCCATTGCTTTTTTTTGCATATCAGCAGTCATTTTTCTTGCCCTTTTTTCAACAGCTTGGTTCATAAAATCTATAAAACATTGGAAATGAAAATATGCTTCGTCATTTGGTTTTGTTGGGCGATTGTAAGTTCCAATAAGAACATGATGGTCAGTTGATTTGATTTCTCCAGAACAAAAGTGGCAAATATTCCAAACCTTTTTAGTCATCCTCTTTTTGTATGTTTTTTTCTTAACCATAAGTCAAATACACACACACTATCTTTATAAATGTTTTGTCAAGAAATGTTAATAAAATATTTTTTGTATATCTTTAGTCTTTCAGAATGTTCTAACAATTCTTTAAGGTCTTGTTTAAATGCCCCCATCATGTTTCCCCAACTCGCTAAGGCGATAAATTCGGGTTTGTGGGCTATCTTCCTGTCTCGCATAACATAACACGCCTGTTTATTATCCCAAAGTAATTTCATTCTTTCATAAACAGTTTGAAAGGTGTCCTCTGGGCTAACATAAACATACCACCGAGAACCCCAATCTTTTAACCCTGCATCTCTCAACATTTTAATTGCTTTCAAAACCATTGGTTTGTAAGCAAGATAATCAAAT